>WBZQ01000044.1_pt2 | contig 75743 bp, 69 predicted proteins | sample 5204251 | NCBI WGS metagenome assembly WBZQ01 (sample SAMN12412402, study PRJNA552823) | activated sludge metagenome | isolation source: activated sludge from nitrification reactor of wastewater treatment plant... | place: USA: Virginia | collected 2017-09
TGAAACCCTCCGAGGTGACGCCGCTGTCGGTGCGGCGCCTCGTTGAGATCCTGCACGAGGCCGGGCTGCCGCCGGGCGTCGTCAACCTGGTCAACGGCCGTGGCAGCGTCACGGGCACCGCGCTCGTGGATCACGCGGGCATCGACCTCGTCGGCTTCACCGGCGGCACGGCGACGGGGCGCGCGATCATGACTGCGGCGGCACGCCGCCTTGTCCCGGCCGCGCTCGAACTCGGCGGCAAGTCCGCCAACATCGTCTGCGCCTCGGCCGACATCGAACGTGCCCTCGATGGCGCGCTGGTCGGCATCTTCGCCAACAACGGCCAGCAGTGCCTCGCGGGCTCGCGCATCCTCGTGCAGCGCCCCGTGGCGGCCGAGTTCATCGAGCGGTTCGTCGAGCGCGCACGCCGCATCCGCGTCGGCGACCCGCTCGCGCCGGCGACCGAGATCGGCCCGCTCGCCTTCGAGGCGCATCGCGACCGCGTGCTGTCCTACGCCGCCATCGCGCGCGCGGATGGCGCCCGCCTGCTGACCGGAGGCCGGCGCGCGGCGATCGAGCGGGGCTGGTTCGTCGAGCCCACCGCGGTGCTCGCTCCGTCGAACGAGACGCGCGTGTGCCAGGAGGAGATCTTCGGACCGTTTGCGGCCTTCCTCGAATTCGACACGGTCGACGAGGCGATCGCCATCGCCAACCGCTCGAAGTTCGGGCTCGTCAGCTATGTGTGGTCCGAGGACATCGGCACGGCGCTGCGCTGTTCGCGCGACATCCGCGCTGGCACCGTCTGGATCAACACGCCGATGATGCGCGAGCTGCGCGCGCCCTTCGGCGGCTACAAGGAATCGGGTGTCGGCCGCGACGGGCCTGCCGCCAGCGTGGATTTCTTCACCGAGCAGAAGGCGACGATCGTGCCGCTCGATCCCCCGCCCGTCCACCGGTTCGGGGCCTGAGGTGCGGCCGCGGCGCCGCACGCAGCGCAGCGCGGCCGGAGCCGACCTCGACACGGCCATCAGCGCCGGGCTGCGTTCGCCCAAGTACGTGCAGCTCTACAACTCGCTGCGCGAGTGGATTTTCGAAGGTCGCTACCCGCCGGGGGCGAAGCTGCCGACCGAGCAGGAACTCGCCACGCGCCTGCGCGTCTCGCGCAATACCGCCCGCCAGGCGATCCAGATGCTCGTGACCGAGCGCCTCGTGTCGCGCCAGGCCGGGCGCGGCACCTTCGTGCAGCGGGACCTGGCGTCGGCACCCGTGCGCAGTGACTTCAACCAGTTGATGCGCCGCGCCCGGCGGCTCGGCTCCGGATCGCGGCAGCGGCTCGCGCGGGTCGAGGAATTGGTGGCGGACGAAGCGACGCGCGCCGATCTGGCGCTCGTCGCGGGCGCGCGGGTCGTGCGCGCCTCGCATGTGCGGGTCGCCGGCCAGTTACCGGTCGGCTACGTCGAGACCTGCGTGCCGCTCGACATTGCCCGCACGATCGACGTCGCGGAACTCAATCGCAGTCCGATGTTCAGCCTGCTGAATCGCAAGGGCATGAACATCCTCGGCGCCGACCAGTTCATCGGCGCCACCCTCGCCGACATCAAGCTTGCGGCCCTGCTCGAGACGGACGTCGGCGCGCCGCTCGTGAGCGTGCGCCTGCTGGTGGTGGACGATCGCAACCGCCGGGTCGAGCGCGTGCAACAGTGGTACCGCGCCGACAGCTACACGCACCACGCATGGCTCACGCGGCGCGCCAGCTGAGCCGGCGACCGGCCCGCTACGAGGGGATCCAGTCGCTGTGCAGCGCCACGCGCAGCATGTGGCGCGGGCTCGAGTAGTCCGAGTTGGGGCTGTGCTGCACGCAGCGGTTGTCCCACAGGCACACCGTGCCGTTGCGATAGCGCACGCGGCACTGGTAGATCGGCTGCAGCGCGTGTTCGTTCAGCATGGCGAGCAGCGCGCGGCCTTCCTGCGGGTGCAGCTCCTTGATCGCGCTTGTCCAGCCCCTGTTGATGTACAGGATCCTGCGGCCGGTCTCCGGATGGGTGCAAACGAGCGGGTGGGCGGTCTGCGGGAAGCGGGCACGCGCCTGTGTCAGCCGTTCGAGGCCCGCCTGGGTCGAGATCGAGTGATGTCCCGAGTTGACGCCATAGTGCAGCACGTCGTGGATGCCGGTGAGGCCCGACAGGAACTGCTGCATCGGTGCCGACAGGCCGTCGTACGCGAGCATCATGTTGGCGAACAGCGTGTCGCCGCCCGCATCCGGCACGTCGACGGCATACAGGACCGCGCCGAGGCTCGGATTGGGCTGGTAGCTGTGATCGACATGCCAGCCGAGGTTCTGGGTCGAAAGGCGTTGCTCGTTGCGGCCCGCGCCCCGTAGCTGGTAGACGCCCTCCGTTGCCGCGCGCAGCGGCAGGAAGGGCTCCTCCTCGAGCTTGCCGAAGCGCCGCCCGAAGGCGGCGAGCGCAGCCTCGTCGAGGCGCTGGTCATGGATGACCACCACCGAATGCTCGAGGAATGCCGCGTGGATCCGCGCAAAGCCCGCGTCATCGAGGCGCGCGAGGTCGACGCCGCCGATCTCGCAGCCGAGCGCTCCCGTCAACGGCCGCACCGTCAGCCCGCCGGCGGGCTGCCCATGCCCCATGCCCGGTCCTGCGTCCATCGCCGCCCCCTGTGGCCTTCCCCGTGACTTTGTACCCTTGTTGGGACAAATGAGCCACCGCGCCACCGGTGCGGTCCACGCTTCGGTCAGGCATCGGTCGCCGGAGCGTGCCGGGTGGCGCGCAGGTACGATCCCCGCACGCACTACCCGGGGGACATGCATGACAGGCTACCCGTCTCGCAAGCTCGGGCCGATCTGGCTGGCGGAGGACGTCACGCGCGGCAACGCGCTCGCATTCCTCTACGCCGCCTTCTTCAGCGTCTGCCTCCTCTCCTTCCTGAGCTTCATGCAGCCCTTCGTGCTCGACGCGCACCTCGGCATCCCGCGCTCGCAACAGGGCCGTGCGACCTTCCTGCTCGGCACCACGCAGGAGATCGTGATGCTGCTGCTGGTCGGCCCGTTCGGCGCGCTGGCCGACAAGCTCGGCCGCCGCACCCTGTACACGCTCGGACTCGCCTGGATTGGCGCGGGCTACGTCCTCTACCCGCTCGCGGACTCCCTGTCGCAACTGGTCGCGACCCGGTTCTTCTTCGCGATCGGCGCCGCGATGATCGGCACCGTCATGGCCACCGTGCTGGCCGACACGCCGCAGGATCGCTCGCGCGGCCTGCTGGTGGGAGTCACCGGAACGCTGCAGGGACTCGGCGTGATGTTCGGCGTGCTGGTCCTCTCGAAGCTGCCGCTGCGCTTCGAGGCGCTCGGCCATGTCGACGACATGGCGGGTCGCTACACGCTGTGGATCGGCGCCGCCCTGTGTTTCGTCACCGGCGCCGTCTGCTGGCTCGGACTGCATCGCGGCACGCCGGGCGGCGCAACCCGCCGCCGCGAGCCGCTGTTGCAGCTCCTCGCCACCGGCGCGCGCACGGCCCGCGCCAACCGGCGGCTCGCACTCGGCTACCTGGCCTCGTTCGTCGCCCGCGGCGATCTCGTGGTGATCGGCACCTTCTTCTCGCTCTGGATGATGCAGGCGGGCCTTGCGCAAGGCATGACCCGGCCGGCGGCCATGGCGACCGCGGGCGCCATGTACGGCCTGGCGCAACTCGCGGGCCTCATCTGGGGCCCGATCCTCGGCTGGCTCATGGACAAGCTCGACCGGGTCACCGTGGTCATGATCGCCATGGGTCTCGCCGCGCTCGGCTACTCGATGGTGGGCCTTACCGATGACCCGTTCGCCCCGGGCATGGGCCTCAAGATGATGCTGCTCGGCACGGGCGAGCTGAGCTGCATCCTCGCCGGGCAGGCGTTGCTGGGGCAGCAGGCGCCCCGCGACCTGCGCGGCTCGGTCATGGGCGTGGCCGCTTTCTGTGCGGCGCTCGGCGTGCTGTTCTCGACCTCGCTCGGCGGCTGGCTGTTCGACCACTGGCGGCCGGGCGGCCCCTTCGTGATGATCTCGATCGTCAATGCCGTCGTGTTGCTCGCGGCCGCGTGGGTGCGCGCGACGACGCCCACCGAACGGCCCCATTCCTGAGGGCCGGTCGCGGCGGCCAGCGTATTGTCCGGACATTTGCTAGAATCCCGGCACCCTGCTACCGGAGCGCCGGCATGCCCATCGTCCGCCTGAACGACCACGACATGTACTACGAGGTGCTCGGCCACGGCGAGCCGGTGCTGTGCATGGGTGGCTGGGGGACCTTCGCGCATGACAACCACCATCACCTCGCGCGCGGCCTGACCGACCGCTACCAGGTCATCGTGTTCGACTATCGCGGCATCTGCGACTCGACCGACGATCCCGCCGCCGAACCGACGATCGAGCTGCACGCGCGCGACGCGATCGCCCTGCTCGATCACCTGCGGCTTTCGAACGTGCACCTCGTGGGCCTCGTCGGCATCGGCGCCTGCATCTGCCAGGTGATCGCCGCGCAGCGCCCCGACCTCGCGCGCAGCATGTTCAACATGGGCGCCTGGTGCGCCGTGGACGATTTCCTGCGCGACCAGCTCGAGATGTTCCGCTGGTTGCATCGCGACCTGGGTTTCGAGGCGTTCCAGCGGGCCGTCACGCTGCTGTCCTTCACGCCCGACTACTACAACGCCAACAAGGGCCGCCTGCTCGGCTCGCAGGGTGGCTGGAAGGAACTGCGCGGCCGCTATCCGGCCCATGCGCGCCTGATCGACGCCTGCGTCGGCTTCGACTCGACCGCCTGGCTGCACACGATCCGTTGCCGCAGCCTGATCGTGCACGCGGCGCTCGACCAGGTGACGAGCCCGCGCACCACGCTGCCGATCGAACGCGCGATCCCCGGCGCGCAGGGCGTCCTGTGGGAGGACGTCGCCCATGTCGTGGCCGGGAAGGAACAGAAGGTCCGCTTCGCGAACGCGCTCTTCGAGTGGCTGGCGAAGGGTTGAAGGCCCCGGACTAGGAGCTGCGGCCCAGCAGGTGCTGCTCGACCGCTGCGGCGGTCGTCACGTCGCAGTAGCGCCGGGCGCAATCGGCAAGATTGGCCCGGTGTGCGGCCTCATCCGCATCTCCCACGCAATCCTCGGGCACGATGACCCGGTAGCCGTGCGAGAACGCGTCGACGATCGACGCGCGCACGCAGCCGCTCGTCGTGCAGCCCGTCACGATCACGGTGTCGACGCCCTGGCGCGTGAGGAAGGTATTGAGCGGCGTCAGGAAGAAGATTGACGGTGCGTTCTTGCAGAACGTGAAGTCGTACTTCTCGTCGTGCACCTTGGGGTCCATCGCCGTGCACGGGTGGCCGTAGAAAAACTCCTCGCGCACGGCCTTGACCTTCCAGAGCGGCATGTCGGCCTGGCTGCCGTACGCGGTATAGCATTTCGCGACTGGCACCTGCCGTGCGCGCGCGACCCCGAGCAGGGCCGCCGTGCGATCGCGCGCCGCGTGCACCATCGGCAGCTTGCCGATCGGGTAGGCGGGATCGGTGAAGGCGAGCTGGAAATCGACCACAAGGATCGCGGCACGGGCACCGTAACCGATGTCCGTGCTTGCGTAGCCAGCAGCCGTGTAGTTGTCAGCCATGATGCATTCCCCGCCCCTCCCCCGGCTCAACGGGAGAGGGGCAGGCAGGCAGGGATCAGGCCGCCTTGACGCCCTTCTTGCGCTCTTCGGCTACCCGCTTGGCCCACTTGGTGAACTGCGGCTGGGTCGGGGGCTCGAGGCCGGTCTCCGCCTTGCAGCGCCCTTTCAGCTCCTCGATCGTCGCGAACCCGCGATCGAACAGCTGCGCGGGGCCGCGATCGGCCGCCATGCGCTTGCGCAGCGCCGTCGTGGCCGCCTCGTCCACCGAGCCATCGGCCTTGATCACGACGCCATAGCGGCGCGCCCCCTCTGCGGTCACGAGGCCCGCATCGACATCGAAGCGGACCTTTTCCGCCTCGCGCTCGAGCGGATCGCCGCAGCCGCCACCACCCCAGGTGTCGGCGAGCAGCAGGTCGCCGGCCTCGACCTTGACGCGATCGAGCTTCGACTCGAGCAGCTGCTGGGTGCCGTCCGCGCGCATCAGGGTCTTCCTGCTGCGGGCGCCCGGCAGGCCGCCATTGACGCCCCACGGGTAGGTGAGCCAGCGATCGTCGTGCACCGAGATCTCGCCCGGTTCGAGGAAGCGGTAGCCGATGCGCAGGCCATTGCCGCCGCGGTTCTTGCCGGGGCCGCCCGAATCCGGAATGGTTTCGTAGATGTCGATGCGCAGCGGGAAATAGCTCTCGAGGAACTCGTTCGGCACATTCGTGAACGAGGGCCACAGCGAATGCCCGTCGGGGCCGTCGCCGAACGGCTTGCCGGGGATGCCGCCGAAGGTGATCTGGTACAGCTGGTACCAGTCGCCGTTCCGGTCGTAGCCCGAGTACATGAAGTGCGGGCTGTCGGAGAAGCCGGCCGCGCACATGAACTGCGGGTTGCCCTGGCCGAGCAGGCCGCCCAGCACGTCGAAGATGCGACCGAGGGCGTGCGTACGGCAGGACAGCGCCGCCGGCGCCAGCGGCTTCAGCAGCGTGCCGGCCGGAATGCGCACTTCCATCAGGTCGTAGAAGCCGTCGTTGAAGAGGATCTGCGGGTCGAACACCATGATCATGTAGACGCCCGCGAACATCTTGAACATCTCCTCGTTCAACAGGAAGTTGATCGAGGAGATCGACTGCGGATCGGTGCCCGCAAAGTCGAAGATGCACTTGTCGCCCTCGCGCCACATGCTGCAGGCGATCTTGTACGGGCCCATGTTCAGGCCGTCGTCGCAGACGTAGTCCTCGAAGTACTGCTTCTTCTCGGGCACCGTGCGCTTGATGAGCTCGCGCATCGCGCGCTTGTTGCGCTCGAGCATTTCGTGCATCGCCGAGTAGAACACGTCGTCGCCGAAGCGCTCGGCGATCTCGACGCAGCGGTTGCCCGCGGTGCGCAGCGCCGCCGTGATGGCGTTGAAGTCGGACAGGTTCCAGTGCGGCAGGCGGCAGTTGTGCAGCAGGATCTTCAGAACGTCTTCCTGCAGCTTGCCGCCCTGGTAGATCTTGACGGGCGGCGTGCGGACGCCTTCCTCGAAGATCTGGCGCGCGTCGGTCGGCAGCGAGCCCGGCACCTTGCCGCCCACGTCGGTCATGTGGCCGAACATCGCCGACCAGGCAACCAGGCGCTTCTGCTTGTAGATCGGCATCAGCATCAGCCAGTCGTTCGCGTGACTGATCGCGCCCCTGACCGAGTACGGGTCGTTCGTCAGGAAGATGTCGCCTTCCTCGATCGTGCCGTCGTAGCCCTGCATGAAGCCGTGGATGAACGAGCCGAACTGGCCGACGACCATCTTGCCTTCGACGTTGGCGATCATCGGGAACTCGTCGTGCTGCTCGCGGATGCCCGGCGACATGGCCGTGCGGAACAGCACCGTGTCCATCTCATAGCGCGCGTTGCGCAGCGCGCTCTCGATGATGTCGATCGTGACGGTATCGACCTTGACCTTCTTGAAGGCCTTGTTGTTGCGCTGGATGATTTTGGCGGGCATGAAAACTTACCTCTTCGCCTTGCGGGCCGGCTTGTAGCCGTCCGGATAGATCAGGATGCAGCCGACTTTGTCGACGACGCCGTGGTGCTTCGGCAGGATCACGCTGGTCGAATCCATCTCGACGACGATCGCGGGCCCCTTCACCTTGTTGCCGGCACGCAGCTTCTTGCGGTCGTAGACGGTGGCCGTGAGGTCCTTGCCGTCCATGTAGACCTTCTGCCTGCCGATCGCGGCCGCCTTGGCGTCGCTGCCGCCCTTCGGCAGCTCCGCGCGCTTGAGCGACACCGCCTTGCCCTGCACCGACGCGCGCAGCGTCACCAGTTCGTGCTCGAGGGACAGCGCGAAGGTGAACAGGCGCTTGTGCTCGGCGTCGAACTGCTCGGAGATGGCCACGAGGCCGCGCTTCTCGAGGTCCTTGATGTCGACATCCACGGTGAGTCGCAGGCCCTGCCCGTGGTAGCGCAGGTCGACCTGCCAGCTGGTGCGCATTTCCGACTTCGCCACGCCCTCGCGTGCCAGCGATTCGGAGGCATCGGCCGCGAGCGCGCGCAGGATCTTCACGATCTCCTTCGCGCTCGTGTCGGAGAACTTGCGCACGTAGGTACGGGCGCGCTCGTCGCGGACCGCAGTGGTGGCATCGCCGAGCGCGCACAGCACGCCCGGGCCCGGCGGGATGATCGAGGGCCAGGAGCCGAGCAGGCGCGACAGGGCATTGGCGTGCAGCGGGCCGGCGCCGCCGAAGGCGATCAACGCATAGTCGCGCGGGTCGTAGCCCTGCTCGACCGACACGAGGCGCAGCGCGCCCACCATGTTCTCGTTGACGATGTTGTAGATGCCGAGGGCAGCTTCCTTGCGCGTGAGCTTCAGGGCATCGGCGATCTTCTGCACCGCCCGCCCGGACGACTCGCGGTCGAGCACCATGTCGCCGCCGAGCTTCTGCCCCTCGGGCATGTAGCCGAGCACCACGTTGGCGTCGGTGACGGTCGGCTCGGTACCGCCACGATTGTACGCGGCCGGCCCCGGGTCGGCGCCGGCGCTCTGCGGGCCGACGCGCAGCGCGCGGGTGAGCTGCGGAACGTGGGCGATCGAGCCGCCGCCCGCGCCGACGGTGCGGATGTCGACCGAGGAGGCGCGCACGGTGACGTCGCCGACGGTCGTTTCACGACGCAGCCGTGGCTCGCCGTTCTGGATCAGCGCGACGTCAGTCGAGGTGCCGCCGACGTCGACGGTGAGCAGGTTCGGGAAGCCCGACTGCATGGCCACCCACACCGCGCCCGTGACGCCGCCCGCGGGGCCCGACATCAGGAGGTTCACCGGGAACTCTTCCGAGGACTTCGCCGAGGCGAGGCCACCGTCCGAGCGCAGGATGTGCAGCTTCACTTCCTCGCCCTTGATCGAGAGCTTCGCCTTCAGGTTGCGAACGTATTTCTCGACGCGCGGGCGCACGTAGGAATTGGCGACCGTCGTGACGGTGCGCTCGTACTCCTGCATTTCCGGCACGACTTCGGAGGACAGCGAGACCGGGATGCCCGGCAGCTCCTCGGCGGCGATGTCGCGGATGCGCTTCTCGTGCGTGTCGTTCGCGAAGGAATTGATGAGCGAGACGGTGAGCGCCTCGATGTCCTTCGACTTGAGCTCGCGCAGCGAGCTGCGCAGCTGGCCTTCGTCGAGCGCGTGGACGATCTCGCCCTTGGCGCTGACGCGTTCGTCGGCCTCGATGGTGCACGACAGCGGCGCGAGCGGCAGGCTCTTGTTGTAGATGACCCAGCCGCCGAGGCCGCCCGGCACGAACGACCGCGCGATCTGCAGCACCTGGCGGTAGCCCTTGGTGGTGACGAGCCCGCACTTGGCGCCGGTGCCGGTCAGCACCGTGTTGGTCGCGACGGTCGTGCCGTGCATCACGTGCACGATGGTCGCGGGGTCGATGCCCGCGTGCTCGCACACGCGCATCATGCCGTTCAACACGCCGATCGACTGGTCGGCCGGAGTGCTCGGCACCTTTGCGGACCATGTCTTGCCGGATTTCTCGTGGACGAGCAGCAGGTCGGTGAAAGTGCCACCGACGTCCACACCCAATCGATATGCCATGTCTACTCCTGGTTGATCGGCGCGCGCGCGCGCCGCTTGCAGCGGCCCGAGTTTGGTGCCTCGGCCGCGGGGTCCGCAATGCGGGGAACACCTACACGAAAGCGCGCCCCCGCCGGTGCATTCAGGCCGCCTCGTGGCGCGGGAAGCTGCCCGCCTTGACGAGCATGCCGGGCACCGGCCGGCCGAGAGTTTCCTGCAGCCACTTGCCGGTGGCGATCAGGGCATCGAGGTCGATGCCGGTGCTCACGCCGCTGCGTTCCAGCATGTAGACCAGGTCCTCGGTGGGAATGTTGCCGGTCGCGGCGGGGGCGAACGGGCAGCCGCCGATCCCGCCGGCACTTGCATCGAGTGTCGCCACGCCCGCCTGGACGGCAGCGTAGGCATTGGCGAGACCCGTGTTGCGGGTATTGTGGAAATGGGCCCGCAGGCGGATTTCGCGGGGAATGGCCGCGCGCACCGCACCCACCAGCTCCGTGACCTGCGCCGGGACGCCGACGCCGATCGTGTCGGCGAGCGCGATCTCGAAGGGCCCGGCCTCGGCGCAACGCTGCGCCACCTCGACGACCCGCTTGACCGGCATCTCGCCCTCGAAGGGGCAGCCAAAGGCCGCCGACACGGTGACCTGCGCCCGGATGCCCGCTGCCCGCGCGGCCCCGGCGATCTCGAGCCAGGCCGCGATCGACTCCTCGGTGCCGACGCCCTGGTTGCGGCGGTTGAAGGTGTCGCTCGCGACGACCGCCATGCCGACCTCATTGCAACCCGCCGCGAGTGCCCGGTCGAAGCCCTTGCGATTGAGGACGAGGCCCACATAGTGCACGTCCGCACGCTTTGCGAGGCCGGCGAGCACCTGTTCCGCATCCGCCATCTGCGGTACCCGCTTCGGGTTCACGAAACTCGTCACTTCCAGCCGACGCACGCCGGCGGCGACCAGGCGCTCGATGAACTCGATCTTGGCCGCCGTCGCCATCACGCCTGGTTCGCTCTGCAGCCCGTCCCGCGGCCCGACTTCCACGATTTCAACGCTACGCATCATTGCCTATTCCATAATTCCGACGTTACATGATTCGATTCTAACCCCAACGTCCCCCAAGTGGACTTCAGAATCCGGAGAGAAGATCGGCATGACCGGACAACCCACCGCATTCAGGAACGGCCCCCTGTCGGACCTGCGCGTGATCGAGATGGGCACGCTGCTGGCCGGGCCGTTCTGCGGCCAGATCCTCGGCGACATGGGCGCGGAAGTCATCAAGGTCGAGCCGCCCGGCCAGGGCGACCCGATGCGCGTCTGGGGCCGCGAGAAGGCCCACGGCAAGTCGCTCTGGTGGCCGGTGGTCGGCCGCAACAAGAAGGCGGTGACGCTCGACATGCGCCAGGCCGAGGGCCAGGCGCTGCTGCGCGAACTCGTCGCGAAGGCCGACTTCCTGCTCGAGAATTTCCGTCCCGGCACCATGGAGAAATGGGGCTGCGGCTACGAGGACCTCGCGAAGATCAATCCGCGGCTCATCATGATCCGCGTCTCCGGTTTCGGGCAGACGGGCCCGTACGCGAAGCAGGCGGGCTTCGGCGCGATCGGCGAGGCCATGGGCGGGCTGCGCTATGTGTGCGGCGATCCCTCCACGCCGCCCTCGCGCATGGGCATCAGCATCGGCGATTCGCTGGCGGCCACCTTCGCCAGCGTCGGCGCGCTCTCCGCGCTGCATTACCGCGAAAAGACCGGCCGCGGCCAGGTTGTCGATTCGGCGATCTACGAAGCCGTACTGAACATGATGGAATCTCTCGTCACTGAGTATGACAAGACGGGTTACATTCGCGAGCGCACGGGCGCGATCCTGCCGAACGTCGCGCCATCCAACGTCTACCCCACGCGCGACGGCCAGCTCGTGCTGATCGCCGCCAACCAGGACACGGTGTTCGGCCGCCTGGCCGAGGCCATGGGCCAGCCCGGGCTCGCCAAGGAGCCGAAGTACGCGACCCACACGGCCCGCGGCGCCAACCAGGTCGAGCTGGACGAGCTCGTCGGGCGCTGGACGGCCACCCAGACGCGCGACGAGGTGCTGGCGGCCATGGAGAAGTTCGGCGTGCCCGCCGGGCTCATCTATCGCACGCCCGAGATGCTCGAGGATCCGCATTTCAAGGCGCGCCAGGCCATCGTCGCCACCCAGCACCCGGATTTCGGCGAGCTGAAGATGCAGAACGTCGCGCCGAAGCTGTCCGAAACGCCGGGTGGCATCCGCGCTCCCGCGCCCTCCATGGGCGAACACAATGAAGAGGTTTACCTCGGCCTGCTCGGCATGGCGCGCGAGCGCTACGACGCCCTCGCCGCCCGCAAGGTCATCTGAGCGCCATGGCGGAGTCGATCGAGGAGAACTACGCGCGCGGCGGCTTCGGCCAGTCGCTCGCGTTCGGTTCCCGCCCGGCGTTGCTCGTGATCGACTTCGTGCAGGCCTATCTCGTGCCGGGCTCGCCGCTCTATGCGGGGGTCGAGGCCGCGCGGGATGGCGCGGCCCGCTTGCTCGCCGCGGCCCGCACGGCGCGCATCCCCGTCGTGCACACGAATGTCGCCTACCAGCCAGGCGGGCGTGACGGCGGGGTCTTCTTCCGCAAGGTTCCCGCCCTGCGCTGCTTCGTGGCCGGCGCCCATCCCGAGCTCGCGGCGTTCGCGCCGGGGCTCGAGCCGGCGGGCGGCGAGACGGTCATCACGAAGCAGTACGCCAGCGCCTTCTTCGGCACCTCGCTCGCGTCGACCCTCACCTCGCTCGGGGTCGATACCGTGCTGATCGCGGGCGTATCCACGAGCGGCTGCGTGCGCGCGAGCGCGGTCGACTGCTGCCAGCATGGCTTCGTCCCGGTGGTCGTGCGCGATGCCGTCGGCGATCGCGCTGCGGGGCCGCACGAGTCGAACCTGTTCGACCTGCAGGCGAAATACGCCGAGGTCATCGACCTCGCCGCCGCGAGCCGATATCTCGCGGGCCTCGCATGACAGGGTTCGGACCCATCGTCGCGGTCACGATTGCGACGCCCGAGCTGCAGACGGCGATCGACGCCTGGCGCCTCTACCTCGGCTATGAGCTGGCCGACCACGATCGCCTGACGCCGGCGATGGCCGCGCAGTTCGGACGACCGGGGCTCGCCGGGCGGCGTTATGCCCTGATGCTGCCGGGCGGCGAGGGCCAGACCTGGGTGCGCTTCATCGAGGGCAGGCCGGATCCGGCCTACCGGCCCTTCCGGCACATGGGCTGGAATGCCGCCGAACTGATGGTGCAGGACACCGATCGGGCGGCCGCGCAGGTCGCGGACTCGCCGTTCCGGGTCATCGGCCCGCCCGCCGACCTGTCGATCAGCGACAAGATCCGCGCGATGCAGGCGATCGGCCCTGCGAGCGAAGCGATCTACCTCACGTCCTTCAAGGAAAAGATCGCGGCCTTCGACGTGCCGGATGCGAAACATTTCATCGACCGCGTCTTCATCGTCATCCTGGGCGGCCCCTCCTGCGAGGCGGTGGGCGCTTTCTATTCGAAGCACTTCGGCGTGCCGCCCGCCAAAACGACCCCTTCGGTGATCACCGTGCTTTCCGCCGCGCATGGCCTGCCCGCCGACACCCGCCATCCGCTCGCCGCGCTCGCGCTTGCGGGCCAGTGCTACATCGAAGTCGACGCGATGCCCGCGGGGACCCTCGAACGGACGCCGGCACCCGGCGAATTGCCGCCCGGCATCTCGATGGTGAGCTTCCTGGTCGACCGCCTGCCGGAGGATCCCGCCCTCGATTGGCTCGCGGAACCGCGCACCCTGCCGCAAGCGCCCTATCATGGCCGCAGGACCGCGGTGTGCATTGGCCCCGCGGGCGAATGGATCGAACTCGTGGAGCGCGAATGACCGACGCACCGACCCGCGCCAAAGGCCCCCTGCCCCAGTATTTCGACGACCCGGCGATCGACCAGCTGCACTCGGCACTGCTCGCGCTCGCGGCGGAACTCTCGGTGGCCTATGACCGCATCGACACGCTCGAACGCATGCTCGAGCGCAAGGGCACGCTGTCGAGGGCCGAAATCGACCGCTTCGAGCCCGACGAACCCGCGCTGCAGGAGCGCGCGGCGCGGCGCGAAGCCCTCGTGGCGCGCCTGCTGCGCCCCTTCCGCGACTACCGCGAACACCTGATCGAGCGCGCGAAAAAATGACCACCGCCAGACGCCATGCGATGCTGCCCCGACCCACGCACGACGAACGCGTGCGCCAGGCTTTCGTGCGCAGCTTTCGCCGCCACCTCGCCTCGCGGGTGATGCCGGGAAACTATCCCATCTACGCCGCGCGCGTCGAGCCGCGCTTTCGTGCCGAGACCGGGCGCAGCCCGCAGGCCCCCGCGGAGCTGCGCGCGGCGATGGAACGCGATCCCTACTACCAGTTCTGGAGTGCGATGCTGAGACGCAGCCAGGAACTCATGTGGGAATCGGTCATCGATCCCGCGGAGCGTGACCGCGAAGCGCTCATCCGCCGCGCCCGCTCATCCCCGAAAGGCAGGGGCAAGCGCAAGGGCTCGCTCGTCCTCGATCCCTCGCTGCCGACGCCGCGCTATCACGCCGCCGCAGACATCCACCTGCAACCCGGGGGCTATCACACGGACTTTGGCCCCGACGACATCACGGCCGGCGCGGTCTACGACAGCGGCTTGCACCTCTACCTCGACGGTGCATTCGGCGTAGAGAACGATGCGATGGGCGACATCCTGCTCGCCTTCTACCGCCATCGGTTCCCGGGCCTCAAGCCCGCACGCATCCTCGACATGGGCTGCGCGATCGGCAACAGCACCCTGCCCTGGGGACGCGCCTTTCCGCGCGCCGAGCTGCACGCCATCGACGTCGGCGCACCGGTGCTGCGCTATGGGCATGCACGCGCCGAGGCGCTCGGCGTGCCGGTGCATTTCAGCCAGCAGAATGCCGAGGCGACCAACTTCAAGGCAGGCAGCTTCGACCTGATCGTCTCGCACATCATGTTGCACGAGACATCGAAGTCGGCGCTCTCGAACATCCTGCGCGAGTGCCGGCGACTGCTGAAGCCCGGCGGCATCATGCTGCACCTCGAGATTCCCCGCGGCACGACGCCGCTCGAGAAGTTCATGTACAACTGGGAGTCGTACAACAACAACGAGACCTTCGCGCAGTTCCTGACGGACGCCGACCTCGCCGCCATCGCGGCCCGCAGTGGCTTTGCGCCGGATGCGGTCGAGATGGTCGGCTTCGCGCCTCGCGAGGCCGGGGCACAGACCCTCTACTCCCCGAAGTTCATCTGGACCGTCCTCGTCGGGCGTCCCTGACCGGAGGTTCACAGGCATGACCGGCAAGAAGACAGCCGTTCGCGTGAAGCGCGTTGCCAAGGGCAAGCGCCCCCAGTACTTCAGCGACCCCGCGATCGACAAGCTGCTGTGGGTCAGCGTGACGCTTGCGCAGGAACTCGCCGTCACGCGCGAGCGACTCGATTCGGTCGAGCGGCTGCTCGCCGCGCGCGGTGTCCTGAAGGCGGGCGCCGTCGATGCCTACGCCCCCACGCCTGCCGTCGCCGCCGTGCGCGACCAGGGCCGCGCGGACTTCATCGCGCGCGTGCTGCGGGTCGTCGAGGCCGAGCTCGAAGAGGTGACCGGCGAGGGCCAGCCCGGCTCGCAGCAGGATGTGATCGACGCCGTGAGCCGCTGACGGGAATCGGGCGGCTAGGCCGGCAGCCGCTCGCCCGCCTGCCAGCCGCCGCTGCGCATCCGCCCGACCAGCGCGACGACCTCGCTCCGGGCGAGATTGCCGTGCACGGGCAGCAGCGCGACATCACCCGGCTGCGCGAGCGCCAGGACCGTGCGGGCCGCCTCGATTTCCGCGCCCTGCATGTGAAGCTGACTGGCATCCATGCCGGCGGCCAGCAAGGCCCTTCGCAGGAGCCCCGGTACTTCGCCCGGTGCGCGTCCCCGCAAATGACTTTCCATTTCCTTGATCACGACGTGATCCGGCCGCGCCCGCGCGGCGACGGTGGCCAGTGCCGCGATGTCGGCGTCGCCCCGATCTCCCGCCTGCCCGAGCAGCAACAGAAGACGGCCACCGGCCATCAGGTGGCGGGCAACCTCCAGCACGCCCTGCAAGCCTTCGGGGTTGTGCGCGTAGTCGACGATCACCTGCAGGCCGCCCACCTCGAAGCGCATGAGCCGGCCCGCATTGTCGGCGGGACTGCCGCCGAAGCGCCCGAAAACTTCGCGCACGGCGGCCGGCGCAATGCCGAGCGCCAACGCCGCCAGCCCGGCCGCCGCGAGGTTCGCCACGTTGTAGGCAGCGCTGCCGCCGAAGGACAACGGCATGGCGTCGATCGCCCCAAGATCGTGGCTGGCGCCACCGCCTGTGCTTACCAGCCGCCCGTCGCGGACCCCGCAAGTCGCGCCGCCCCGGGCGCGCGCCGCCCGCAAGGCCTCCGCGTCCGCATCGAGCGCGAACCAGCCTAGCGGCGCTTCCACGCGGGCCGCGAGCCGCGCGAGCGTCGGATCGTCGGCGTTCAGCACCACGAGGCCCCGCGGCCCGACGAGGTTGGCCACGATGAGCTTCACGGCCGCCATGCCCTCGAGGTCATCGATGCCGTACGCGCCGATATGGTCGAGGCTCACATTGGTTATCACGGCGACATCCGCCCGGTTCACCGCGCTGCCACGCCGCAGCAGGCCGCCGCGCGCCGCCTCGACGATCGCGGCCTGCACCCGCGCATCACGCAGTACCGTTCGCGCGCCCATCGGCCCCGAGAAGTCCCCGCTGACGACCAGTCGACCGTCGAGGAACACACCGTCGGTGCAATTGTGGCCCGTGCGCAGGCCGGCAGCGCGCGCGCAGGCCGCCAGCAGGCGAACTGTCGTGGTCTTGCCATTCGAGCCCGTGACGAGCGCCGTCGGGATGTTGCGCAGGTTGTGCCAGCGCACCAACTCGGGGCGCGGCGAGGCGCCGGGCGGGAACCCGGCGTGCCCGATACCCTCGCCGAGCGAGAAGCCCTCGTCGTCGAGCAGCCAGCCGAGGCCGGCCGATTCCGCGCGCGCGATCGCCTTCAGCAGCGCGGGCCGCGCCTCGAGCCTCGCGAGTTGCGTGAGGCGCTCGAACGCGGCGGCGTCGTCGAGCACGGGAAGCAGGGCCGGTGGCGACGTCGCTTCGCGCGCAGCCTGGATCATGCCTTGCTCGAGGGCGGACCAGCGTCGCGGGTCGCGCTCGTACAGGCTCGCGGCGAGCGCCCACTCGTTCAACTCCGTCGCCACGAACAGCTGGTCGATCGGCGCGGCGAGCGCGAGCGTGGTCCCTCCGCGATGCCGCCGCACGGCCAGCGGTTCGCGCTGCCGGCGGCCGGCGTAGCGCGCGGCCACGACGGTGGGCCAACCGAGGTGAGCCCGCCCGCGCGCCGCGCGTGCCCGCCAGCCGGCAAGCAGCGCATCGTCCGCCTCGACACCGACGACATCGAGCACGGCACCGGGCGAATCGAAATAGAGATTGCTGCCGGTCAGGCGCCGCGAACCGTCGTATGGCAGGCCGGCCGTCTCGATCAGTCTTCTCCCTCCGGCGCGAAGCGGATGCCACGCTCGTCGCGGATGAGGCCCTCGAGGGAGATCGGCGTCGCCTCGGCCCGCGTACCGGAGTCCAGGGGCAGCGGCACCGCGGCGACCTCCGCCCCCCGTGCCGGGTCCTCGGCACCGGGCGAGCGGAACTTGGTGATCTGCTTCCACGAACGCGTCAGGTGGTCGGCAAAGACGAGCAGCAGGTCGCCCGCCTGCCCCATGCGCAACGCCGCGTCGATCGCATCGCTCTCATCGGGGATGACTTCGATGCGGTCCGCGGCGACTTCGGCCTCGCGCAGGGTCCGCGCGAGCAGCCGCGGCACCTCGTCCGGCGCACGATCGCGCAAGTGATCGTCGCGGCGGCAGATGTAATGGTCGAAGCGCCCCGCCACAGCCTGCGCGATCGCGCGCAGGTCTTCGTCCCGCCGGTCACCGGGGCCGGCCAGCACGACGATGCGCCGCCCCTTGACGTCGAGCCGCTGCGCGAGGTCCGCCATCACGCCGACCGCATGGGCATTGTGGCCGTAGTCGAACAGCACCTTGAACGGATGCTCGTCGAAGACATTCATGCGCCCCGGCGCCTGGAAGAACGTGGTGTCGAAGGTGCGCAACCCCTGACGGATCGCGTCGAGCCTGATGCCCAGCGAGAAGGCGAGCGCCGCGGCGAACATCGCGTTCTGCACGTTGTGGGTCGCACGCCCCTCGAGGGTGGCGGGGATCAGGTGGGTCCAGAGCAGCGGGATGTGGCTGCCCTTGTCGTAGAGCGTGATCATCTGGCCGTTGACTCCCGCCTCGAGCGCGCAGGCGCGACCGCCGGCGCGCACGTGTTCGCGCACGAGCTGATGCTGCGGCGTGAGCGTCACGTAGCAGATGCTCGCCGCATCGGTGTAGCCGGACATCCTCAGCGTCAGCGGATCGTCGGCGTTCAGCACCGCGCAATCGGTCGCCACCTCGACGACGACCCGCTTGATCTCGGCAAGCTGCTCGAGCGTGTCGATGCCCTTCAGGCCGAGATGATCGGACTGCACGTTGAGCACGGCGCCGACATTGACCTCGTGCACGCCCATGCCCGCGCGCAGCAGGCCGCCGCGGGCCGTCTCGAGCACGGCCAGGTCGATCTGCGGGTCGGCCAGCACCATGCGCGCCGACACGGGCCCGGTCATGTCGCCCTGCACGGTGCGCTGGCCGTCGATGTAGACGCCGTCGGTGGTGGTGAGGCCCGGGGTGTAGCCGGCCATCTTCGCGATATGCGCGAGCATCCGCGCCGTCGTGGTCTTGCCGTTCGTGCCGGTGATCGCGGCGATCGGCACGCGCGACGCGGCGCCCGGGGGGAACAGCATGTCGATCACGGGTCCCGCCGCATCGCGCGCCGTGCCTTCGCTCGGCGCCACGTGCATGCGAAAGCCGGGCGCGGCGTTCACTTCGCAGATCCCGCCGCCGATGCTGCGGTAGCTCTCGGCGATATTGGTCGAGAGGAAGTCGACGCCGCCCACGTCGAGCCCGATCGCCCGCACGGCGCGCACCGCCATGTCGCGATTGTCGGGATGGATCACATCGGTCACGTCGGTCGCCGTGCCGCCGGTCGAGAGATTCGCGGTCGAGCGCAGGTAGACGACGCGGCCGTCCTCGGGCACGGACTGCGCCGTCAGCGCCGCGCGATCGAGCATCTGCATGGCCTGCGCATCGAGCTCGATGCGCGTCAGCACCTTCTCGTGGCCCACGCCACGACGCGGGTCCCTGTTCACGATGCCGATCAGCTCGGTCACGGTATGCCGGCCGTCGCCGACCACGTGGCCCGGCGTGCGGCGGGTCGCCGCCACCAGCTCGCCGTTCACGACGAGCAGCCGGTGGTCGTCGCCTTCGAGGAAGGTTTCGACGATCACCGAGCGGGAATGCTCGCGCGCCGCGGCAAAACCCGCCGCGACCTCCTGGTCGGTGACGAGGCGAATCGAAATGCCGCGGCCATGGTTGCCGTTGTAGGGCTTGGTGACGACCGGGAAGCCGATGCGATGCGCAGCGCGCACCGCCTGTTCCGCCGATTGCACCAGTTCCTGCCGCGGCACGGGCAGGCCGAGCGAGGCGAGGATGCGATTGGTTTCCTCCTTGTCGCTCGCAAGCTCGACGGCGATGTGCGGCGTGCGCCCGGTGACCGTCGCCTGGATGCGTTGCTGGTACTTGCCGTGCCCGAGCTGCACGAGCGACTGGTCGTTGAGCCGCAGCCAGGGGATGCCACGCGACTCGGCGGCGCGCACCAGGGACGCCGTGGACGGGCCGAGCGCGCGGCGCTGCGCGAAACGGATGAACTCATCGCGCGCACCTTCCCAGGTCCAGCCCTCCGGCACCGCACCCGCCTCGCGCAACGGCGCGGGCAGCAGCGAGGCGAGCAGGCGCAGGCCCAGCTCCCCGGCCGCGACGCCCTCGTCGCGCTGCGCAAACTCGTACACGACCGTGTACACGCCCGGCCGGCCGTCGATGCTGCGCGTCTTGCCGAAGGTGACGTCCTCGCCCGCGACGTTTTGCAGCTCGATTGCCACGTGCTCGAGCACATGCCCGAGCCAGGTACCCTCGCCCTCGCGCATGCGGCGGAAAAAACCGCCCGGCTCGCGATACGAGCAGCCATGCTCGGCCAGGCCCGGCAGGGCCGCGGCGAGGGCATCGACGAATCCGGCGCCGAGGCGCCCGGTCGGCCAGGCTTCGAGCGCCCCGAGGTCGAGCTCGAGCCGGATGACGGGGAAGCGCGCGTAGTGCGAAGGACCGACGTAAACCGAACGGTCGAGCACGCGCATCCTGCTACTCCTTGTGTACCCGCAGGTTGTCCGCAGACGCGATGCGCGTATGCAGGTTGAAAGTGGCCCCTGCCACGAGCAGGTGCATCTTGAGGCCCAGCATGCAGATGGGCTGGCCCTCATCGACGATGTCCATGGACGTGAAGGCCACTTCGGCGGCATCCACCACCGTCACGGCGCCGCTGCCTTCGACTTCGAGCGAGTTGTCGGGGCCGATGAACGCCGCCGTATCCTCGTCGAGCCCGATGCCGACCGCGAAGGGATTGTAGGCGAGCGCGGTCAGCAGCCGGCCGAGCCGGTCGCGCTGGCGGAAATGCTGGTCGATCACGAAGCGGTTGGTGAGGCCGAGGCCAGGGGCCAAGCGCACGCTGCCGGACACCGCCGAAGACCCGTCGTCCCCGTAGGCGATCATGTGCTCGGAGAGGATGCTGGCACCGGCGCTCGTGCCGCCCACGGTGACACCGTGGGCGTTGCGCGTGCGGATCACCTTGGCCACCGGCGTGCCGCCGAGCAGCGTCGTCAGGCGCAGCTGGTTGCCGCCGGTGAAGAAAATGCCGCTCGCCTGCCCGAGCCGCTCGAGCCTTCCCACCTCATGGCAATCGCGCCGGGTATCGAAATCCATGACCGTCACGCGCGCCGCACCGAGCTCCTGGAACAGCCGCTCGTAACGGGACCCGGTCTCGTGCAGGCGGCTTGCCGTCGGGATCACGACGACATCGGCATCCCGCCCCCCCGAAACCTCGAGGAACCGGCTGAGGATGCGCCGGTCGTTTTCCTTGTTCTCCGCCCCCCCTATCGGGACGATCCATCCTCGCGATTCGCCCTCGGGAACCTTGCTCGGCATCCGCCATTCCACCCCAACCCCACCGGATTGCGGCTAGTTTGGCAGCATTGCGCCGCAAAACAAAACGGCCGGCGGGTCGCCCCGCCGGCCGTCGCTGGAAATGCCCCGGCCCGTATCAGCCCTGGGCGTGGATCGCCCAGAGGCTCGCGAGGCGGCCGTACTTGGCGTCATCCTTGAGCGACTTGAACGCCTTGATCGCGTCGTCCTTCTTGCCGCCCTTCAACTGCGCGATGCCGAGCAGCAACTGCGCCTCGGCCGCATCCGACAACCCACCCTTCGTGATGCCACGCTGGATGGCCGTCGCGGCCTTGTCGTACTGGCCATAGCTCATGTAGCCCTTGCCGAGCCCGATGTCCGCGCCGCCGGTCTTGGCCTTCGCGGCTTCGGTCTCGAGCTGCGCGAGGCCCGCCTGGTCGGAGGCCGCTGACTTCTTCGCCGCCTCGAGCAGGCGCTGGTTCTTGTCCTTGTCGCGCTGTTCGGTGAAGACATTCTTCGCGAAGGCCTTCTCGAGCGCCGACACGGCCTCGCCGGGCGACCCCTGCTCGATCGCGAGCTGCGCCATCTCCGTGTACTCGTCGCCGCGCTTCAGGGCATCGACGTCCGCGGCGAGCCGGAACGTGTTCAGCAGCACCTTGTCGTCGTTGCTGTCGACGCGGAACAGCGAATACATGATGTTCTGCCAGTACTCCGGCGTCGGGTAGTACTTCACCAGCCGCTCGAGCGCACCGGTGGTGCAGCCGTCGTCCTTGATCTTCACGCACGAGGAGAGGATCAGCTCGAGCGACTGCTTCTTCGGCGTCTCGCCGCGGCGCACCTGGCTGTCCACGTAGTTGTCCATGAACTTGAGCGTGCCCTTGTAGTCGCCCTGCACGTAGTAGGCCTGGCCAACGAGCGTGTACAGCTCGGCGTCGGCAAAGCCGCCCTTGATCGCGCGGTTGCCGTACTCGATGGCCTTGGCGTAGTTCTTGATCTGGTAGTTGATCTGCGCCAGCGCACGCACGCGCCCGGCGACGTCCTCCTGCGCCAGGAAGCCCGAATTGAGGCCCGCCTCGAGGTTCTTCGCGGCCTCGGCGTAGCTGCCGAGCCGCACATAGGCGAAGCCGCGCATTTCGGCGATCAGGTGCAGGTCGTAAGGGGCCTTGGACGCCACGGCGTCGGCCTCGTCGAGCTTGGCGAGCGCGCCCTTCCAGTCCTTCTTGCCGAGCGCCTCCTGTGCGGCCTTGAGCGGCTTGGCGAGCGCCTTGCTGACCGTGGGCCCCTTGGCGTCGGCCGCCGCGGCGCTGCCAGTCGCGCCCACCGAACCGATGGCGAGCAGCGCGACCGCCATGACCTGCGCGAGACTCAGTGTCTTTCTCATGCTCATGCTGATGCTGTCCTCTGGTCCAAATGCATGATCCCGGTCCTGGGCCCCGGGATCACGTTCTCATGGGACGGATGAACGGGCGATGAACGCCGGCCACGCCGGGTGGCCGGCGCGCCTCACTCGTCGCGGAAATCCGCCGTGTTCACGAAGCCGATCTTCTGCATGCGGTTGCGCTGGGCCGATGCGAGCACCTTCGCCACCACGTCGTAGCGGGCGCGCGCATCGGGCCGCAGGTGCAACTCGGGCTGCGGATCTTTCTGCGACTCCTGCCGGAAATAGCCTTCCAGCGTCTGGATGTTCGGCACCACGGTGCCGTTCCAGACGATCGTGCCGTCGAAGTCGATCTCGATGTCGATCACTTCGGGCGGCACCGGCGGCGGAGGCGCGTGCGTATCCCGCGGCATGTCGAGCTTCACCGCGTGCGTCATCACGGGAATCGTGATGATGAACATGATCAGCAGCACCAGCATGACGTCGATCAGCGGGGTGGTATTCATCTCCACCATCGGCTCGTCTTCGCCGCTGTCGCTGCCCACACTCATAGACATGGTCGAACTCTCCTCAGCGCACGCCGCGATCGGGCTCGGTGATGAACCCCACCTTGACCACGCCGCCGCGCTGGATCGTGTAGATCACGCGCCCCACCGCTTCGAAGCGCGCGTTGCGATCACCGCGGATGTGGATCTCGGGCTGGGGTACCTGCACCGCTGCCGCCTTCACGAACTCGAGCAGGGCCTGGCGATCACGCACCTTGCCGTTGTTCCAGTAGACGCCGCCGGAGGCGTCGACCGCGATCGTGATGTTCTCCGGCTTGGTCTGCGTGGCGATGTTGGTCGCCTTGGGCAGCTCGACCGGCACCGTCTTCGTGATCACGGGAATCGTGATCAGGAAGATGATGAGGAGCACCAACATCACGTCCACGAGGGGCGTGGTGTTGATGTCCGACATCGCTTTCGCTTCGCCGTCCCCGGAGTCCGATGCGACACTCATGGACATGCGCGATTACCTTCTTACTTGCGGGCCGCGGCGGCCGGGGCACTCGCACGGGCTGCGCCACCCTCGCCACCGACGCGGGCGCCGCCCACGAGATAGGCGTGCAGGTCGGCCGCGAAGTTGCGCAGGCCTTCCTGCAGGCCCTTGTTGCGGCGAAGCAGCCAGTTGTAACCCATCACGGCAGGCACGGCGACGAAGAGGCCGATGGCGGTCATGATGAGCGCCTCGCCGACCGGGCCGGCCACCTTGTCGATGCTCGCCTGGCCGGCGATGCCGATCGCGATCAGCGCGTGGTAGATGCCCCACACCGTGCCGAAAAGGCCGACGAACGGCGACGCCGAACCGACCGTCGCGAGGAACCAGAGACCCCCCTGCAGCTTGCCGTTGACGGCATCGACCGCGCGGGTCAGCGACATCGTGATCCACTCGTGCAGGTCGATGCGGTCGGTCAGGCGGCCTTCGTGGTGCGAAGTGGCACGCAGGCCGTCCTCGGCGATCAGGCGGAAATCGTCACCCTTCTTGAGGCGCTCGACGCCGTCCTTGATCGACGGGGCAGTCCAGAACTGCTTCTCGACGAGCTTGGCGGACTGGCGGAGCTTCCGCTGGTCCCAGAGCTTGGTCAGCATGATGTACCAGGAGCCGAGCGACATCAGCGCGAGGATGATGAGCGTGCCCTTGGCGACGAAGTCACCCTGCGCCCAGAGCGCGGAGAGCCCGTACGGGTTGTCTACAACAGCGGTGTTTTCCATAGATTCCTCAAGGATCGATGATCAATTGGTCAGCTTGAAACGAACGTTGAACTGGAAGCATTGCTCGACCGGCTTGCCGTCCTCGGTGCCGGGCTTGAACCGGGCGCCACGCATCGCCCACTTGACGGCGGCCTCGTCGAGCCGCTCGAAGCCCGAGCCCTTGGTGACCGTGGGCGTGCCCACGACCTTGCCCTGGTCGCTCACGCAGGTGCGGACCGTGACGATGCCCTCTTCTTCCGCGCGTTTCGACGCCGGCGGGTAGTAGTCCTCGGGCGGCTGCGTGCGCCGGTCGAGGGTCGGGTTCTGGCGCACCACCGCGCGCGGCGGCGGCGGCGGCGCCATGGGCGCCGGGCGGTCGGTGACATCGGTGATCGCGGTCGACGTGCTGGTGTCGACCGGGATCTGGATGTTCACTTCCGGCGGCGGCACCTCGACCGGCGGGCGCTCCATTTCGGGCGGCGGCGGCGGCGGCGGCGGCTCGTCCTGCTTCATCTCCTCGATGATGTCGGTCTGGATCGGAGGCGCGAGCACCTCCACGACCTTGCGGGCGAGGCCATTGGCCAGCGCCCAGATCAGCAGGGCGTGAAACAGGATGATGAACAGGAACACGACGATGCGTCGTGGTACGAAGGTCGATTCGTGCGCGTAGGCAGCCATGTTCTCTCGTGGACGCGTTAATTGTCCGGACAACCGATGCAGTTCGGCGAGCGCGGCACGCTATACGCGTTCCCGTTCCCGCGCAACCCTTCCCGATCGTCCACCCGACGGCGCTTCCCGGCGCCTCATCCGGAAACGCTGGCGCGCTCCGGCGGTCCGGCTCACGCTCGCCTCCCGATAGTGTCATCCCCCAGGGGAGAGCCACTGTAACCGCTGGCTTCCCCGCTTACAACTTCCCCTCACCGCTTGTCGAGGGTCCAGTCGACGGATCACTGGTCCGTGATCGCGCCTTCCGATGCGCTGCTCACCACGCGCGCATACTTTGCGAGCACGCCGGCTGACGCGTAGGGCTTGCGCGGCCGCCACGCACGACGGCGTCGCGCCCATTCGGCCTTGCTCACGTCGGCGTCGATGCGGCGCGCCACGGCGTCGATGGTGATCCGGTCGCCGCTGCGCAGCAGCGCGATCGGGCCGCCGATGGCCGCTTCGGGCGATACGTGCCCCACCACGAAACCGTGGCTGCCGCCGGAGAAACGGCCGTCCGTGATGAGCGCCACCTTGTCGCCGAGCCCGCGGCCCATGATGGCGCCGGTGGGACTCAGCATCTCGCGCATGCCCGGGCCGCCGCGCGGTCCTTCATGGCGGATGACGACGACATCGCCCGCCTTGACCTTGCCGCCGAGGATGGCGCGGGTGGCCGCTTCCTCGCCCTCGAACACGCGCGCGCGCCCCGAGAATCGCAGCCCTTCCTTGCCCGTGATCTTGGCGACCGCCCCTTCCGGCGCGCAGTTACCATAAAGCACGACGAGATGACTGTCCTTCTTGATGGGCGCATCGAGCGGCCGGACGATGTCCTGCCCGGGCGGATAGTCTTCGACCGAAGCAAGATTCTGCGCCAGGCTCCTGCCCGTCACGGTCAGGCAATCGCCATGCAGCAATCCCGCCGCCAGCAGGCGCTTCATCAGCGGCTGGATGCCGCCGATCGCGATCAGCTCCGACATCAGGTAGCGGCCGCTCGGACGCACGTCGGCGAGCACTGGAACCCGCTTGCCGATCCGCGTGAAATCGTCGAGCGTGAGTTTCACGCGTGCCGCCCTTGCGATCGCCAGCAGGTGCAGCACGGCATTCGTCGAGCCGCCGAGCGCGATCGTCACGGTGATCGCATTCTCGAAGGCCTTGCGCGTCAGGATATGCGACGGCCTGAGCCCATCGCGCACGAGGCGCACGACGGCCTCGCCCGCCCGCCGGCAGTCCTCTTCCTTCGTCCGGCTCACCGCTTCCTGCGCCGAACTGCCCGGCAACGAGAGGCCGAGCGCTTCCATCGCGGACGCCATGGTGTTGGCCGTGTACATCCCGCCGCAGCTGCCGGCGCCCGGAATCGCGGTGCGCTCCACTTCGAGCAGCTTCGCGTCGCTCACCTTGCCGGCCGCATGGCCGCCGACGGCCTCGAACACCGCGACGATATCCCGCCGCTGCGCGCCCGGACGGATCGTGCCGCCGTAGACGAACACCGCCGGCCGGTCGAGGCGCGCGATCGCCATCGCGCAACCCGGCATGTTCTTGTCGCAGCCGCCGATCGCGACGAGCCCGTCGAAGCCCTCCGCGCCCACCACCGTCTCGATCGAATCCGCGATCACTTCGCGCGACACGAGCGAGTAACGCATGCCGGGCGAACCCATCGAAATGCCGTCCGACACGGTGATGGTATTGAAGATCACGCTCTTGCCGCCCGCCGCGTCGGCGCCCGCGCCGGCCTGCTTCGCGAGGTCGCCGATGTGCATGTTGCAGGGCGTGACGTTCGCCCAGGTCGAAGCGATGCCGATCTGCGGCTTGCCGAAATCGGCTTCCGCGAAGCCGACCGCGCGCAGCATGGCGCGCGAGGGCGCCTGCTTCGCGCCATCGACGACGAGGCGCGAGTACGCGCGGGGATCGACGACCTTCTTGCTCATTTTCTTCATGTCCGCCTGTTCTTCATCAGATTGAAACCGATCGCGCCCGCGGTGGTCATCGCGAGCGGCAGCGCGAGGGCAAGCCTGCCCGCGCCCCTCTGCCAGTTCTCGAGCAGCTGGTAAACGAGCATGCCGCCGGGTGGCGCGATCATGCCGCGCACGCCGGTCAGCGTGACATGCACGCCCATGTAATGCTGGGCGCGCCCGCTCGACGCGAAATCCGCGTGCCCGAGGTTCCAGCCAAGGTTAGCACCCGCCATCGCGAATCCGTAGGTCACGGCCGCGGGCCACAGCAACCACTCCCATGCGCCGAACACCGCGACGCAGTACAGCGCGATCGCCGCGACCAGCGCGCGGCACTGGCGCGCCCGGTAGACGATTACATGCTCGCCGTCGAAGAAACGCGCCCACCACGGCACGAAGAGCGGCAGTGCGAGCAGCGGCACGACCGCGAGCAGCGCGATCTGCCGGCCCCCGGACATCGCGAAATCGTCGGTGAGGATCACGACGAGTTGCGCGACGATCATCAGGTTGCCGCCGCCGAACAGGCCCATCCACAGCATGTACTCGCGAAACGCCGGGTCGCGCGCGAGGATTTCACGGACCATGCGCAGCGAGAAGGCCTCGCTCGTTCCCGCTTCGGCCGTTTCGTCCGCGAGCAGCCGGAACTCACGCCGCACCCGCGCGCGCCGGTAGAGGGCGGCGGCGAGCAATCCGCAGGCGGCCGCGCCTCCATACAGCCAGCGCGGGTCGAAGGCGCGGGACTTGAGCACGATGCCGGCGAGGGCCGCGGCGCCCGCCACGGCGAGCGAGCTCACGATCACGATGCGACCGGTGATCCGCGCGATGACGGGCCGCGGGTAGTTCGCCGTCCAGACGGCGGCGCGCACGGTCAGGATGCCCGCCCAGATCATCCTGGCCGCCAGGATCGAGACCACGGCGAAGGCAAGCCCGCCGCCGGCGCGCGGCGCGAGGCCGATCAGGCCGACGAGCAGCGCGAACAGCGCCTGCAGGCGCACCAGCAACTGCACGCGCGCGCGCCCGTGGGCGATGTTGGCCCACGCGAAACTCACGACGTTGGCGAAGGCCGGCGCGCCGCTGACGAGCGCCGTGGCAATGTTCACCGCAAGCGGCGTCGCGGCGCCCCTGAAGCCGGTCTTGACGAGCACGGCCGCGGTGGCGCCCTCGACGAGGCCGAGGGTGAGGCCCACGAGCGCCCAGGGCAGGATCTCGCGGCGGAACATCGCTTCCGCGCTGGCGCTCGGCCGGCCTCGTTGCCCCACGCCTCAGCTACCCGTGTCCGTGAACTGCTTTTCGCGCAGCGTGATGATCAGCACGCCGAGCAGCGTGCAGGCGCCGCCGAGCGCGATGCGCGGCGTCAGCGCATCGCCGAGCAGCAACACGCCGAAGATCACCGAAAAGACCGGCGAGAGCACCGTCAGCGGCGCGATGCTCGTGACGGGGTAGCGCTGCACGAGGAAGAAGTAGGCCGTGTGCGCAAAGAGGCTCGAGAAGATCGCCGTGTAGGCGAGCGCCCCCCATCCGGCCCAGCCCGCCGACGCGAGGCCGGCGCGCTGCCCGCCCTCCACCAGCAGCGACAGCGCGAGCAGCAGCGGCCAGCTGATCCAGGCGATCCAGGCCTGCAGCTCGAGCGGCCGCATGGGCGGCAGGCGCTTGATCGCGATGAGGCCGAGCGAGCCGATGAAGGCCGAGCCGATCACGAAGGCGAGGCTCATCCACTGGCTGAATACGGCCGGATCGAACCCCATGATGCACACGCCGAGGAACGCCAGACCGATGCCGCTCCAGCGGCGCCAGCGGACCCTTTCACCCAGGAGCGCGATCGACAGCAGGGTCGCGAACGGCACGCCGAGCTGGGTCGCGATCGCGACCGAGGAGATGTTGTCCGCGCGCGCGAGACCGATGAACAGCAGCGCGAAATGCAGCCCGCCGACCAGCAGCGCCACCACGATGATCGCGCCCATCGCCTCCCGGTGCCAGCGCAGGAACGGCAGCAGCAACACCGCGAGCACGGCAAAGCGCAGCGCGGTGAACAGCACCGGCGTCATGTCGCCGACGCCGACCTTCGCGACCACGAGGTTCAGCCCCCAGATGAGCGTGATGCCAACGAGGAGCAGGAAGTGGCGTGGCGCGATCGCGATCATCCGCAGCGCGCGCGGATCAGGCGATAGAGCGCCCGCACGCACTGGGCCTCGGCGCCGACCGGCCGCCCCGGTCGCTCGCGCGCATTCCAGGCGTACAGGTCGACGTGCAGCCAGCGCGGGCTCGCGGTGACGAAGCGGCGCAGGAACAGCGCGCCCATGATCGAGCCGGCGAAGGCGTGCGCGGCCACGTTGTTGACGTCCGCGATCCGGCTCGCGAGGTCCTCGTCATAGCCGCCCCAGAGCGGCATGGGCCAAAGCGGATCGTGCTCGCGTTCCGCATGCCCCTGCAGTTCCGCAAGCAGCGCATTGTCGTTCGAATAGGCGGCCGGCAGTTCCGGTCCGAGCGCCGTCCGCGCCGCACCGGTCAGTGTCGCAAGGTCGACCAGGAGTTCCGCTGCGCCCGCATCCGCCTCGGCGAGCGCGTCGGCCAGCACGAGACGCCCCTCGGCGTCGGTGTTGCCCACCTCCACGGTGAGTCCCTTGCGGGAACGCAGTACGTCGCCCGGCCGATAGGCCGAGCCGTCGACGGCATTCTCGACCGCGGGAATGAGCACCCGCAGGCGGATGGGCGCCTTCGATCGCATCAGGAGGTCGGCGAGCGCGAGCGTGCAGGCTGCGCCGCCCATGTCCTTCTTCATGAGCAGCATGCCCGAGGCAGGCTTGAGGTCGAGGCCGCCCGAGTCGAAGCAAACGCCCTTGCCGACGAGCGTGACGCGGGGTGCGCCCTCCCCGCCCCACGCAACATCGATCAGCCGCGGCGCCCGCGCGCTCGCCCGGCCGACCGCGTGGATCAGCGGAAAACCGGCGGCGAGCGCCTCGCCTTCGATGACCGTGATCGTCGCGCCATGGCGGGCGGCGAGGTCCGCGGCGGCACGCGCGAGTTCGGCTGGCCCGAGGTCATTCGCCGGTGTATTGACGAGATCGCGGGCCAGCTCCATCGAGCCCGCCGCGGCGCGCGCGTACGCGACATCCGCGCCTGCCGGCGCCTCGAGCATCGAATGGACTGCCGGTGCACTGCGATAGCGGGCGTAGCGGTACGCGCCCACCAGCCAGCCGAGGGCAAACTGCGTCGCGGCCGCCGCCGGCAGCGATGTTGCGAGGCGCCAGGCGCCCGGCGGCAGGCGCTCCGCCAGCGGCGCGGCATGCCAAAGATTGAGCGCCTCGAGGGACGCGAGGTTGCCGAGACCGAGGAGCGCGCCAGCGACTCGCCCATCCGGCCCCGGCACGGCGAGCACCCGGTGACGTTCACCGGTGAACTGGTGGGCGCGCACCCACAGTGCGGTGGCGGGCGCGCTTTGGGCGAGCCATTCATCGACCGATGATTCGGGCAGGAGCCAGAGGGGCAAGGCCTCCTGGGCGGCGGTCGTGATGAGATCGGCGGTCACGGATGGAAAGCGCTCTGCAGGGCCCGACAGCTTACAGTATGGCTGCGTTGACAATCACTTCCGCGGTGTGATGTCATCGGGCGGATCAGCTTGCGCGACGTTCGACAACCCCGTGTTCCGCACGGCAGTGCCGACGATCGTCCCGCTTGTCCCGGCACCTCGCGCGGATGTGGCGAGCAGCCACTGCGGGTCGCGCGTATAGCTTAATGCAGGCAGGCGAGCGAAGAATCGAGACCCCGCAGCGGCCATGCCGATGCGGGGTTTTTCCCTGTTTTCACCACCCATGCTGGAGTCGAAGTGATGAAGCTGTTCTCGCAGAAGGACGTAGACCGCAAGGCGCTCAAGGGCGCGCGCATCGCCGTGATCGGTTACGGCAGCCAGGGCCGCGCCCATGCGCTGAACCTGAAGGACAGCGGCTTCGACGTCGTCGTCGGCGTGCGCCGCGGCGGTGACGGCTGGAAGAGCGCGAAGAAGGACGGCCTCGCGGTCGCCGAGCCCGCCACGGCCGTCGTCGGCGCCGAGCTCGTCGCGATGCTGACGCCCGATCTCACGCAGAAGGGCGTCTACAAGTCGATCGAGAAGGGCCTGAAGAAGGGCGCCACCCTGCTCTTCGCGCACGGCTTCAACATCCACTTCAAGCAGATCCGCCCGCGCAAGGACCTCGACGTGGTGCTGATCGCCCCGAAGGGCCCGGGCGGCCTCGTGCGGCGCCAGTACCAGCAGGGCCGCGGCGTGCCCTCCCTCATCGCGGTATTCCAGGACCCGAGCGGCAAGGGCTTCGCCAAGGCGCTCGCCTACGCGCACGGCATCGGCGGCACGCGCGGTGGCGTCCTCAAGACCACCTTTGCCGAGGAGACCGAAACCGACCTGTTCGGCGAACAGGCCGTCTTGTGCGGCGGGGCGACCGAGCTCGTCGTCAAGGGCTTCGAGACGCTGGTGGAAGCCGGCTACCAGCCGGAAGTCGCCTACTACGAATGCCTGCACGAACTGAAGCTGATCGTCGACCTGCTGCACGAGGGCGGGCTCGCGAAGATGCACAAGTACATCAGCGAGACGGCGAAATACGGCGACCTGACCCGCGGCCCGCGCATCGTCAATGCGGCGACGAAGAAGGAGATGCGCAAGGTCCTGAAGGAAATCCAGCAGGGCAAGTTCGCCCGCCAGTGGATCAGCGAAAACGCCAAGGGCCGCAGGAAGTACGACCGGCTGATGAAGAAGGACCTGACCCACAAGATCGAGAAGGTGGGCGCCGCGCTGCGCGAACGCATGCCCTGGCTCTCTGAAGAGCGGGCCTGAGCAATGCCGGGACGGGGCCCGGCGCGATGCGCCGGCCCCCTTCCAGTCCGCCTACCTACCGAAAGGACCGATGCGCGTGAGTTCGCCGAAGACGATGTTCGAGAAGGTCTGGGACCGCCACGTGGTGGTGCCCGAAACGGCGGACACCCCCGCCGTGCTGTTCATCGACCTGCACCTGACCCACGAAGTCACTTCGCCGCAGGCCTTCCAGCTGCTGCGCGAGCGCGGCATGAAGCTGCGGCGGCCGGACCTGACGCTCGCCACGATGGACCACTCGACCCCCACGCGCACCGAGCAGGTCTTCGGCGGCCAGCCGATTTCGATCGAGTCGGCCGCGAGACAGGTGCATCAGCTCGAGAAGAACTGCGCCGAATTCGGCGTCGAACTGCTCGGCCTGCGGCATGAGCTGCGTGGCATCGTGCACATCATCGGGCCCGAACTCGGACTCACGCAGCCCGGGCGGACCATCGTCTGCGGCGACAGCCACACGAGCACGCATGGCGCCTTCGGCGCCCTCGCCTTCGGCATCGGCAGCACCGAGGTCGGCCACGTGCTCGCCACGCAATGCCTGCTGCAGCGGCGGCCGAAGACGCTTGCGATCGAAGTGGCGAACGCCCTGCATCCCGGCGTCACGGCCAAGGACCTGATCCTCGGCATCATCGGCCAGATCGGCGTCGCCGGCGGCACCGGCCACGTGATCGAATATCGCGGCGCGGCGATCCGCGCGATGGACATGGAAGCGCGCATGACCGTCTGCAACATGAGCATCGAGGCGGGCGCGCGCGCAGGGCTGATCGCCCCCGACGAGACGACCTTCGCCTACCTGAAGGGCAAGGCGCGCGCGCCGCGGGGCGCCGCGTGGGACGAGGCCGTGGCGCGTTGGCGCGAGCTGCCGAGCGACTCCGGCGCGCGTTTCGACAGGACCGTCAACGTCGACGCCGCCGCGCTCGAGCCGATGATCACCTACGGCACGAACCCCGGCATGGTGGTGCCGATCACGGCCCCGATCCCGTCGCGCAGCGGCGATGCCGCCTTCGACAAGTCGCTCGCCTACATGGGGTTCACCGCAGGCGAGCCGATACGCAACCAGCCGGTCAACGTCGTGTTCCTCGGCAGTTGCACCAACGGGCGCATCTCCGACCTGCGCGCCGCGGCCGACGTGCTGCGCGGCCACAAGGTCGCCAAGGGCGTGCACCTGCTCGTCGTGCCGGGCTCGCAGCAGGTACGGCGCGAGGCCGAGAAGGAAGGTCTCGACCGGGTCTTCATCGAGGCCGGCGCCGACTGGCGCGAATCCGGCTGCTCGATGTGCCTCGGCATGAACGGCGACACGGTGCCGAAGGGCGAGTATTGCGTCAGCACCAGCAACCGCAATTTCGAGGGCCGCCAGGGCGTGGGCGCCCGCACCCTGCTCGCGAGCCCGCTCACGGCGGCGGCGACCGCGATCCGCGGCCGCGTCACCGATCCGCGCGACCTGATCAACGGATGAACGACATGACAGCGATCAAGACCCTGCGTTCGAGAACCGTCGTGCTGCCATCGACCAACATCGACACCGACCAGATCATGCCGGCGCGCTTCCTCACGACGACCACCCGGGAAGGGCTCGGCGCGCATCTCTTCGCCGATTGGCGCTACGACGCCGCAGGCGCGCCGAATCCTGATTTCGTGCTGAACCGCCCCGAAGCCAAGGGCTGCCAGGTGCTGGTCGCCGGCCGCAACATCGGCTGCGGCTCCTCGCGCGAACATGCTCCCTGGGGGCTGGTCGACTACGGCTTCCGGGCCGTCATCAGCACCGAGATCGCCGACATCTTCCGCAACAATTCCCTGAAGAACGGCCTGCTGCCCGTGATCGTCGACGGCCAGACGCACGAGTGGCTGCTCGCGAACCCCGGCGCCGAGGTCACGATCGACCTCGAATCCTGCACGCTCACGCTGCCGACCGGGACCGCCGTGAAGTTCCCGATCGATGCCTTCGCGCGCTACTGCCTGATGAACGGCGTCGACGAACTCGGCTACCTGCTCTCGAAGGACGCTGAAATCCGCGCCTACGAACAGCGCCGCGCATGAAGGCGCTGGTCGCGGTGCTGGGCGGGGACGGCATCGGCCCCGATGTCGTCGCACAGGCCGTGCAGGTGCTCGAAGCCACGGCGCAGCTCGGCGGCCATCACTTCGAGCTCGCGCCCGCTCTTTTTGGCGGCGCCGCCATCGATGTCCACGGTGACGGCCTGCCGCCAGCGACGCTCGACCTGTGCCGGCGCGCCGACGCGGTCCTGCTCGGCGCCATCGGCGGGCCGAAGTGGAGCGCGCCGGATGCGAAAGTGCGTCCCGAAACGGCCCTGCTCGCGCTGCGGCGCGAACTCGGCGTGTTCGCAAACCTGCGCCCGGTCGCCGTGCACCCCGCGCTGCGCGACGCCTCGCCGATCAGGCCGGAAGTCATCGACGGCGTCGACTTCGTGTTCGTGCGCGAACTCACCGGCGGCATCTATTTCGGCGAGAAGCGCCGCACCGCCACCGACGCCACCGACGTGTGCACGTACTCCGTCGCCGAGATCGAGCGCGTCACGCGCGTCGCGGGCCAGCTCGCGCGCGCGCGCCGCAAGCGGGTGACTTCGATCGACAAATCGAACGTGCTCGAGACTTCACGCCTGTGGCGCACCGTCGCGGGCCGCGTGATCGCGGCCGAGTTCCCGGACGTCGCGCTCGAGCACATGCTGGTCGACGCGGCGGCGATGCACCTGATCCGCCGTCCGCGCGATTTCGACGTGCTGCTCACCGAAAACATGTTCGGCGACATCCTGACCGACGAAGCCTCGATGCTTGCCGGCTCGCTCGGCGTGCTGCCGTCGGCCTCGCTCGGCGAGGGCCGCCGCGGGCTCTACGAACCCATCCACGGCTCGGCGCCCGACATCGCCGGCCGCGGCATCGCGAACCCGATCGGCACGATCCTCTCCGCCGCCCTGCTGCTGCGCCACTCGCTCGGCCTCGAGCGGGAGGCCCTTGCAATCGAGACCGCCGTGGGTCGCGTACTGGACGCGGGTGCGCGCACCGCCGACATTGCGGCGCCGGGCGCGAAGACCGTCGGCACGGGCGAGATGGGGGCGGCGATTGTCGCGGCATTGAGGCATGCATCGAGCTGAGAGGCGCGCGTCGCGAGCCGAAGGCGCGCCCGGATAGCGAGGGAGCGGATGAATCACAGCGCCGCTGACCCGCATCACGCAGCACACATCACGCCGCCCGCCGCAACGCCCGCTCGAGATCCGCCTTCAGGTCCTCGAACGCCTCGATCCCGATGGACAGCCGCAACAGGCCGTCCACGAGGCCCGCCGCGGCGCGCGCGGCCGGTTCCATCGCCGCGTGGGTCATCGTCGCCGGGTGCGCGACCAGGCTCTCGACACCGCCCAGCGATTCCGCGAGCGAGAACAGTTCGAGGCCGTCGACGAAGCGGCGCACGGCGGCCTCGCCACCGGCCAGTTCGATCGAGACCATCGCCCCGAAGCCGCGCTGCTGGCGCTTCGCGACCACATGGCCGGGATGCGTGGCGAGCCCCGGGTAGTACACCCGCGCAACGCCCGGCTCACGCACCAGCCACTCTGCGAGGCCCTGCGCATTGCGCTCATGGACCGCGAGCCGCGCGTGCAGCGTGCGCAGGCCGCGCAGGGTGAGGAAGCTGTCGAATGGCGAGCCCGTGAGCCCGAGGCAGTTCGCCCACCATGTCAGTTCCTGCGCATGCGCCGCCGTCCTTGCGACCACAGCGCCACCAACGACGTCGCTATGGCCGTTCAGGTACTTCGTGGTCGAGTGCACCACGAGGTCGGCACCCAGTGCGAGCGGCTGCTGCCACGCGGGCGACAGGAAGGTGTTGTCGACCGCGACCAGCGCGCCGGCCTTGCGGCCGCGCGCCGCGAGATCGGCGATGTCGGAGATGCGCAGCAGCGGGTTGCTCGGCGTTTCGATCCAGAGGAGCGCGCAGGGCGATGACAGCGCCGCCTCGACGGCCGCGGCATCGCCGAAATCGACGAAGTCGACTTTCAGTTCGCCGCGGCGCTGCCATGCCGAAAAAAGGCGAAAGGTGCCGCCATAGCAGTCGTGTGCGGCCACGATGCGACTGCCCGCCGGCAACAGGTGCCCCACCACGGTGATCGCCGCCATGCCGGTCGCCGTGACCACGGCGCCCGCGCCGCCTTCCATGTCGGCCAGCGCGTCGGCAAGCAGGTCGCGCGTCGGGTTTCCCGAGCGCGTGTAGTCGTACTTGCGCTTCTCGCCGAAGCCACGGAACGCGAAGGTCGACGTGAGATGGATCGGCGGCACCACCGCGCCCGTGGATTCATCGGTCTCGAGTCCCGCGCGCACGGCACGGGTGGTGTCATCGAATCGGCTGGTCAAGCAAGGCTCCCGGTACAGTTGGCAAGGGCGGGTTTGAGCTGGGCCGCTTCCTTGAGGAAGGCGTCGTGCCCGTAAACCGACGAGATTTCGTGCAGCCGCGCGTCGGCGAGCCGCGCGACGAGGCGGCGCAGGTCCGTGACCGGCACGAGCTGGTCCTCGTGCACCGCCACGACAGTTGTCGGCACGAAGATACGGCTTGCGTCGACGCGATGCAGATCGATCGACTCCGACAGACAGAGGAATGCTTCCGGCTGGTGGCGCGCGGCGTAGTCCGCGCCCCGCGCAAAGAGGTACTCCTCGACCGGAAACCTCACGGGTTCCGCGCCGGGGCGCGGGGCGCCGGAGAAGCGCGCGGCGAATTCCTCGGGACTGCGATAGGTCGCCATGGCGAGGGCACGCGCGATCTCGAGGCCCTCCTGGCCGCGCCCACACTCGGCGCCGAAGCGGATCACGCGCCGTTGCACGCTGCGCCAGGCCGTCGCCATCGGATGGGTGCAGTCAGCCGCGCTGATCACGACGATTTCCGCGACGCGTTCAGGGAACAGCTCAGCGAACGCAAGCGCCACCATGCCACCGTAGGACGCGCCGACGATCGCCTGCAGCGATTTCAGGCCGAGGTGGTTGATCAGGCGCAGCAGCAGCTCGGCCTGGTCGTAGGTCGAGATGGATGGAAACGATTCGCCCCGCCCCGGGCCGGTGGTATCACCGCTGCCACCGAGGTAGTCAAAGGAGAGGATGCGCACGAGAGAAGCATCGAGGGCGCGGCCCGGACCGACGATTTCGCCCCACCACCCTTCGCCCGGCTTGTCGCCGTAGACACGCCTATGGGCCGAGATGCCACCGAGGGTCGCCACCACCGGCGCGTTGGCGGGTCCCGCGAGGCGCCAGGCCACGTGGACGCCGGCAAGACGGCCGCCGTGATGCAGCGACATCTCCCCAGGCACTTCAAGCAAGCCTTCGCGCACGATGGCACGCGGCCGCTCGCCGGCGCTGGCCGGGGTTGTCGGGTCGGATGTTTGTGGATGCTCCATGTCGAGTGCCTTCTGTCGGTCATCGGCACTCCTGCGGCGGGCACCCGCGTTCGGCGGGAGCGTCTGGCATCCATCCGCGGGCCTCTTGGCCCACCGGCTCTGCCGACCGCTCATCTCACGGCGCTAGCTGCTGCCGCAGGAGTTGGCACCGGGCGAACGGGTTGGGTTCGCTGGTTGCCCCGGCTTCCAAGGGCCTGTCCCTCAGCCGGTCTCGATGAGTGGCGCGCAGTCTAGGGCGCCCTCCGCCCGGCGGTCAAGGACCGCTTGCCGAGGCGCGGCATCCACCTGTACAGGCGCCCGGCGGCATGTTAGTGTATTAACGAATTAATACATTGGAATGCCGCCCATGAAGCAGCACCTGAATGTCTCCGCCCGCCAGGAGGCGCAGCACGAGCGCAATCTCTTCGCCGCCATCGGCACGCTGCGCACGGTCGACGAACTGCGCGCCTTCTTCCGCGACCTGTGCACGCCGGCGGAAATCGAGGCCATGGCTGATCGCTGGGCGGTGGTCGAAAGCCTCGCGCGTGGCCTGCCCTACCGGGAAATCTACCGCGTGACCGGCGTCAGCATCACGACCATCGGGCGCGTCGCGCGCTATCTCGCGGAGGGCAATGGCGGTTACACCACCGCCGTGCAGCGCCTGAATGGATAGGGACAGCCGGCTCAAGCTCGCCGTCCAGAAGTCCGGCCGCCTGACCGACCCGTCGCTCGACCTGCTCGCGCGCTGCGGCCTCAAGCTCGCGCGCGGCAAGGACCAGCTCGTGGGATACGGCGAGAACCTGCCGCTCGACGTGCTGTTCGTGCGCGACGACGACATCCCGGATCTCGTGCAGGAGGATGTCTGCGACCTCGGGCTCGTCGGGCTGAATGTCATCGAGGAGAAGCGCCTCGCGCTCGCCGCGCGCGGCATCGAGGCATCGTTCGAGACCCTGCGCCTGCTTGACTTCGGCCGCTGCCGGCTCTCGATCGCGATCCCGGAGGGCCAGTCGTGGTCCGGCGTGAGCGCGCTTGCGGGCCGTCGCATCGCGACGACCTACCCCCACCTGCTCGGGCAATTCCTCGCACGCCACGGGGTCCGCGCCGACATCGTCACCCTGTCGGGTGCGGTCGAGATCGCGCCCCGCCTCGGCCGCGCCGACGCGATCTGCGACCTCGTTTCGACCGGCTCCACCCTCGCCGCCAACCACCTGGAAGAAGTGCAGACGGTGCTCGAGAGCCATGCCGTGCTGATCCGCACCCCGGTGGCGCTCGGCGCCGTCAAGTCCGACTGGGTCGAGCGGCTCCTGATGCGCATCGAGGGCGTGCAGCAGGTGCGCGAGAGCAAGTACATCATGCTGCACGCGCCGCGGGCCGCGCTGCCCGAGATCCGTCGCCTGCTGCCCGGCAGCGAGTCGCCGACGATCATTCCGCTCGAGGGCCACCCCGACAAGGTGGCGATCCACGCCGTGTGCCGCGAGAACGTTTTCTGGGAAACGCTCGAGGGCCTGAAGCGCGCGGGCGCGAGCGCCCTGCTCGTCCTGCCGGTGGAGAAGATGCTCGCATGAGCGCCATCGCCATCCATGACTGGGCGGCTTGCGACGCGGCGACGCGTCGACGGCTGCTCGCGCGGCCGCAGGCGGGCGTCGGCGAGGAGGTGCTCGCCGGCGCGCGCGCGATCGTCGACGCCGTGCGCGCCGAGGGTGACGCGGCCATCCGGCGCTACACCGCCCGTTTCGATGCCGTCCCCCTGGACCGGCTCGACTCCCTGCGGGTGACTCCCGCCGGGTTCTGCGCGGCGCGTGCCTCGCTCGCGCCGCAGGAACTCGCGGCCATCGAGCGCGCCATCGCCAATGTCGAGGCATTCCATGCGGCGCAGCGTCCCGCGCCGCTGTCGATCGAGACGATGCCCGGCGTGCGCTGCGAACAGCAGCTTCGCCCCATTCCCGCCGTGGGCCTGTATGTGCCGGCAGGCTCGGCGCCGCTGCCCTCCACCGTGCTCATGCTCGCGGTGCCCGCGCGGCTCGCGGGTTGCCCGCAGCGGGTGCTCTGCACGCCACCCGGTCGCGACGGCCGCGCAAACGCGGCCGTGCTGGCCACCGCCGCGCTGTGCGGCATCGACACCGTGTTCACGATCGGCGGCGCGCAGGCGATCGCGGCGCTCGCCTACGGCACGGAGTCGGTGCCGAAGGTCGACAAGATCTTCGGCCCGGGCAATGCCTGGGTGACGGCAGCCAAGCAGATCGTCGGCGCCGACCCGATGGGCGCCGCGCTCGACCTGCCCGCGGGCCCTTCCGAGGTGATGGTCATCGCGGATGATTCCGCGTACGCGGATTTCGTCGCCGCGGATCTCCTCGCGCAGGCCGAGCACGACCCGCTTGCGCAAGCGATCCTCGTCACCGACTCGCACCGCCTCGCGAGCGACACCGTGGCGGAGATCCGCCGGCAGTTGCCGCGGCTCGCAAGGCAGCAGGTGCTGTCGGCGTCGGTCGCGGCGTTGCGCGTCATCCTGGTCGACGGACTCGACACGGCGATCGAAGTCGCCAATCGCTACGCTCCGGAACACCTCCTGTTGCAGGCGCGCGAGCCGCGCCGCCTTCTCGGTGCGATCGTGAACGCGGGCTCCATCTTCGTTGGCCCCTGGTCACCCGAGCCGATGGGCGACTATTGCTCGGGTGCGAACCATGTGTTGCCGACCTATGGCCACGCGCGTGCCTGCAGCGGTCTCTCCCTGCTCGATTTCATGAAGCGCATCACCGTGCAGGAGCTGACCGCCGCGGGCCTCGCCGCACTCGGCCCGGCCGCCGTGACCCTCGCTCACATGGAGGGGCTCGACGCGCATGCCGCGGCGGTGGGCCTGCGCCTGGCGGCGCTCGGGCACGGACGCGCGGCATGAGCGACCCCGTGGCCCTCGCGCGTGCCGACATCCGCGGGCTCGCCGCCTACGAGCACGCCACATGGGAGCACGGCTACGAACGCCTGCACGCGAACGAACTGCCGTGGCGGGTCGCGACGGACGATTCCGCCGCCGGCCTCAACCGCTATCCCGAGCCGCACCCCGCCACGCTTGCCGCGGAACTCGCCGACTTGTATGGCGTCGCGCCCGGCTGGGTCCTGCCTTGCCGCGGGAGCGATGAAGCGATCGACCTGCTGGTGCGCGGCTTCTGCCGGGCCGGTCGGGACTCCGTCATTGTCTGCCCGCCCACCTTCGGCATGTACGCGGTCGCGGCCCGCATCCAGGGCGCGGACGTAATCCCGATCCCGTTGCTGGCGGAGGCGGGCTTCGCGCTCGACGCCGTTGCCATCGGGGCCCGCTGCGCAACCGGCGACGTGAAGCTCGTCTTCCTCTGCTCACCGAACAACCCCACCGGCAACTTGCTGGGCGAGGGAGACATCCAGAGTGTGGTGGAAGCCGCTGCGGGCCGCGCGCTCGTCGTCATAGACGAGGCCTATCTCGAGTTCGCGGACGCGGCGAGCCAGTCCCGCTCGATCGCCCGCCAGCCGCACGTCGTCGTGCTGCGCACGCTATCGAAGGCCTACGGCCTCGCGGGCGCGCGCATCGGCACGCTGGTCGCCGATCCGCGCATCGTGGACCTGCTGCGCAAGGTCCTGCCGCCGTATGCGATTGCGCAGCCCTGCATCGAGGGAGCGTTGCGGGCGCTCGCCGCCCCGCAGCGACGCGTCGCGCGCGAGCGCATCGCCGCGCTCAAGCGCGAGCGCGAACGGCTGGCTGCGGCGCTCGCGGCCCTGCCCTGCGTCTCCCGGGTGTGGCCGAGCACGACGAACTTCCTGCTCACCGCGTTCACCGATCCCGCCGAAGCGCTCGAGCGCCTGCGCCGCAATCGCCTGCTGGTGCGCGACTTCAGCGGCCGCCCGGGCCTCGAGCGGGCGCTGCGCATCACCGTGGGCAGCCCGCCGCAGAACGATCGCCTGATCCGGAGCCTCGCATGCTGACACGCGCCGCCGTGCTGTTCGTCGACCGCGATGGCACGCTCATCGAGGAGCCTGCCGACGAGCAGGTGGATACGCTCGAGAAGGTACGCTTCATGCCCGGTGTCTTCGCCGCGCTCGCCGCGCTGCGCGACCGCGGCTTTCGATTTGCCATGGTCACGAACCAGGACGGCCTCGGCGGCGCGGGCTTCCCGCGCGACGCTTTCGAGCGCCCGCAGCGCTTCGTGCTCGACGCTTTCGCGAGCCAGGGCATCGAGTTCGCCGCCGTGTTCGTCTGCCCGCATGTGCGCGCCGATGCCTGCGCCTGCCGCAAGCCGTTGACCGGCCTCGTCGACGGCTGGGTCCGCGAACACCAGATCGAGCTGGCCGCGAGCGCCATGGTCGGCGATCGCGACACCGACCTGCAGTTCGGCGCGAACCTCGGCGTGCGCGCGCTGCGCGTGCGCAAGGACGGCGCAGCCGACGAAACCTGGCCCGCGATCGTGCAGGCCCTGACGGCTCGCCGCGCGACCATCGAGCGCATCACGCGCGAAACCGGCATTCGCGCCAGCGTCGACCTTGATGCGACCGAACCCGCGCGGGCCGCGACCGGCATCGGCTTCTTCGACCACATGCTCGAGCAGCTCGCGAGGCACGGTGGCTTCGCGCTCGACCTGACGTGTCGCGGCGACCTGCAGGTCGACGAGCACCACACGGTCGAGGACTGCGCATTGGCGCTCGGCGAGGCGCTGCGCGCAGCGCTCGGCGACAAGCGCGGCATCGCCCGCTACGGCTTCCTGCTGCCGATGGATGAGGCCCGCGCGCAGGTCGCCATCGACCTCTCGGGCCGCGCATGCGCCGTGTTCGACGGCCACTTCGGCCGTGACCAGGTGGGCGGCCTGCCGTGCGAGCTCGTGCCGCACTTCTTCCGCTCGCTGGCCGATTCCCTCGGTGCGGCCATCCACGTGCGCGTGACGGGCGAGAACACGCACCACATGATCGAAGCCTGCTTCAAGGGCGTGGGACGCGCACTGCGCCAGGCCCTGCGCCGGGAGGGCCACGACCTGCCGACCACCAAGGGCCTGCTGTGACGACGGGCGACATCGACGTGGTCATCGTCGACAGCGGCGGCGCGAACCTTGCTTCCCTGCAGTTTGCGCTCGAGCGGCTCGGCGCGCGCAGTGCCGTCAGCAGCGACGCCGACACCGTCCGCCGCGCGCCGCGCGTGCTGTTGCCCGGCGTAGGCTCGGCGCAGGATGCCATGTCGCGACTGCGCGCGACGGGGCTCGATCGCGTCTTGCCGCAGCTGCGCCAACCCGTGCTCGGCATCTGCCTCGGCATGCAGCTTCTCTATGAGCGCTCCGGTGAAGGCGATACGCCCTGCCTCGGGATCGTGCCGGCCAGCGTGCAGCGCCTCGTGCCCGCGCGCGGCCTGCCGGTCCCGCACATGGGATGGAACAAGGTCCATCCGCGCTGCGCTGACCCGCTGCTCGAGGGGCTCGTCGATGGCGAGTACCTCTATTTCGTGCACGGCTATGCCGCGCCCGTCACGGCGGACGCCGTCGCCGTGACCGAGCATGGCGCCGCGTTCACGGCCGTCGTGCGACGGCGGAATTTCTCGGGCACCCAGTTCCATCCCGAGCGCTCCGGCAGTGCCGGCGCGCGCATCCTCGACAACTTCCTGCGGCAGGCCACATGCTCCTGATTCCCTCGATCGACCTGCGCGGCGGGCACTGCGTACGGCTCTACCAGGGCGATTTTTCCGCCGAGACGCGCTATGACACGAGCGCCGTGGAACTCGCCGATCGCTATGCATCGCTCGGCGCACAGTGGTTGCACGTAGTCGATCTCGACGGCGCGCGTGACGGCGTGCTGGCCCACCGCGGCATCGTGCTGCCGCTCGCGGCCCGGGGACTGCCCAGGCTGCAGGTCGGCGGCGGCGTGCGATCGCTGGCGATCGTCGAAGACCTGCTGCAGAACGGCGTCGCGCGCGTCGTGGTCGGCAGCGCGGCAATCGACCGGCCGCATGACGTGCGCGACTGGATCCGCCGCTTCGGGCCCGGGCACATCTGCCTCGCATTCGACGTGCGCGCAGCCGATACCGCCACCCCGCGCGTGCAGACCCACGGCTGGCGCAAAGGATCCGCAGTGAGCCTCTGGGACGCAGTTTCCGACTTCGCGAACCTCGGCCTCGCGCACGTCCTGTGCACGGATGTGGCACGCGACGGTGCCCACCAGGGGCCAAACCTCGCGCTTTATGCCGAAGCGCGCCGGCGCTTCCCGGACATCGGCTGGCAGGCCTCGGGCGGCGTGCGCGACGCCGCGGACCTCGCGGACCTCGCCTCGCTCGGAGTCGCCGCGGCCGTGAGCGGCCGGGCGCTGCTCGAGAACCGGCTGGCACCCGAGGAGCTGCTGCCATACTTTCGCGCCGCATAATCCCCTGCCTCGATGTGCGCGACGGGCAGGTCGTCAAGGGAGTGCGCTTCCGCGGCCACGCGATCGTCGGCGGCATCCTGGAACTCGCCGCACGCTACCGCGACGAGGGAGCGGACGAGCTCGTTTTCTACGACATCACAGCGAGCCCCGAGGGGCGCAGCGTGGACCGCGGCTGGGTGCGGCGCGTCGCCGCCGTGCTCGACATTCCCTTTTGCGTCGCAGGCGGCATCACGAGTGTCGCCGCGGCCGAGGCCGTGCTCGCGGCCGGCGCCGAGAAGATCTCCGTGAACTCGCCCGCGCTCGCCGACCCTGCGCTGATCGACCGGCTCGCCGCGCGTTTCGGGTCGCAATGCGTCGTCGTCGGCATCGACAGCGAGACCACGGAACGTGGATACCGCGTGCATGCCCTCACGGGCGACCCCGATCAGGCGCGCGACTCGGGTCGCGAGACGCTCGCCTGGGTGCGCGAGGCGCAGGATCGCGGCGCCGGCGAAATCGTGCTCAATTGCATGGCGAGCGACGGCGTGCGCCGCGGCTACGACCTCGCGCAACTCGCGGCCGTGCGCGCGGTGTGCCAGGTGCCGCTGGTCGCCTCGGGCGGCGCCGGCGCCATCCAGCACTTCGAAGCCGTGTTTCGCGAGGCGGGTGCCGATGCGGCGCTTGCGGCCAGCGTGTTCCATTCGGGAACGATCGGCATCGGTGAACTGAAGGCGGCGCTGGCGCGCGCCGGGGTGGAGGTGCGGCCGTGAAATTTTCCAGGGCAGACCTGCTGACGATCGCATTCGACCGGCGCGACGGGCTCGTGCCCGCGATCGTGCAGGACGCGGACAGTGCCAGCGTGCTGATGCTCGCCTGGATGAACGCGGCGGCCCTGGCCGCCACCCTCGAGCGAGGTCGCGTGGTCTTCTACAGCCGCAGCCGCCAGCGGCTGTGGGAAAAGGGCGAGAGCTCCGGCCATACGCTCGACCTCGTCGACATCGCGACCGATTGCGACTGCGACACCTTGCTCGTCACGGCCCGCCCGCGCGGCCCGGCCTGCCACAAGGGTTGCCGCAGCTGCTTCGGCGAGGAGTTCCGCGCGGGTGCGGAGCCGCTCGGCTTCCTCGCCACGCTCGAACGGCTCATCGGGCAACGAAGTTCGGAACCGCCCGCAGGCAGCTACACCGCCCGCCTGCTGTCCGCGGGTCCCGCGCGCATCGCGCAAAAAGTCGGCGAGGAAGGCGTGGAAGTCGCGCTCGCCGGCGCCACGGAATCGGCGACCGACCTCACGCGCGAGGCCGCGGACCTCCTCTATCACCTCATGGTACTGCTGAAGAGCCGCGACCTGTCACTGACCACCGTCGTCGCTGAACTCGCGGCCCGCCACGCCGGGACGCCGGCCGCGAGCACGTCCTCAGACCAGTAGCTCTTCCGCCGGCTCGCGCAGGTTGTAGGACGAGCCCATCACGCGCCCATAGGCGCCGGCGGTCGCGAGCAGCAGCACGTCGCCTTCCCCGGTGGGCGGCAGCAGGCGGTCGTGGCCCAGTACGTCCGCGCTTTCGCAGATTGGCCCGACGACGTTCACGACCTCGGTCGCGGGCGAATCGAGGCGCGTAAGGTTCACGATCTCGTGGTAGGCGCCGTAGAGCGCGGGACGGATCAGCGAATTCATGCCGGTGGCGATGCCCACATAGCGCACCTCGCCCTTGCGCTTCGTCTGCGTGACGCGCGCCAGCAGCACGCCGGCCGCGGCGACGAGGAAGCGGCCCGGCTCGAGCCAGATCTCGAGCGCGGGATGTGCCTGCTTCACGTCGGCCAGCACCGCCTCGAGCCGCGCGAGGTCGAGCGGCGGGCGATCGCCGCGCTCCGGAACCCCGAGACCGCCGCCCACATTGATGGAGCGCAGGTCAGGGAAGCGGCTCGCCTCCCCGGCGAGCAGCAGCGCGGTGTGCCGCCAGCTTTCGACGTCGAAGATGCCGCTGCCGGGATGCGCATGCAGGCCGACGATGCGCGCACCCGCGGCCCGCGCGAGTTCGGCGACCGCGGCCAGTTCTTCGACCGGCACGCCGAACTTCGCGTGCGCACCGGCGGTACGCACGTGGTGGTGATGTCCGCGCCCGGTGCCGGTATCGACCCGCAGGTAGAGGTCGCGGCCGCGGAACAGCGCCGCCCAGTGTCGCAACGGATAGCTGCTGTCGATCGTGAGGCGCACGCCCGCCGCGACCGCCCAGGCCATTTCCTCGCGCGACGCGAAATTCGGCGTATAGAGGACCTGCGAGGCGTCGAGCCCCGGGACATGGCGTTGCGCATGCGCGATCTCGCCGCGCGACACGCACTCGATGCCGACGCCGGCGGCGTGGATCCGGCGCAGCAGCTCCGGATGCGAATTTGCCTTCATCGCATACCAGACGCGCGACAGCGGACGCAGCGCCTTGAGCGAACGGGCGGCCGCCTCGACGGTCGCGACGTGGTACACGTAGGCGGCATCGCGCTCGCCGAGTGCCGCGAGCAGCGCGCCGCGTTCCGTCCGCCACCATGCGGCGGGCGCCACCGCGCCCTCGCCCGCGGTGCGCGCGAACAATTCTTCCCAGGTCGGACCGAGCACCGGGTCGCCATGCACGGGTTGCACCAGCAGCTCGTGCATCTGGTTCACGAGCCGGTCGGCCTGGCTTTCATCGACGACGAAAGTGAAATTGAGGTCGTTGGCCGCCTGGCTCACCAGGTAGATGCGCTGCTCCTCGAAAAGGTCGAAGGCATCGCCGAGCCGGTGCAGGATGCCGCGGATATTGCGGCCGACGAGGCTCACCGAAGCGCAGGGACCGATCACCTGCACGCGGCAGAGGTTCGAGAGTTCCGCGACCAGCGCCGCGAGGACGTCCGGATCGAGGGTATTGGCGGCCGGATCGAGCGATACGGTGACGTTCGTTTCCGAGGTCGAGACCAGGTCGACCGACAGGCCGTGCGCCTTGAACACCTGGAATGCGTCGGCGAGGAAGCCGACCTGGTGCCACATGCCCGGGCTGTCGAGCGAGACCAGCGTGACGCCCTTCTTGACGCACACCGCCTTGACCTGCGCTTCGCCCGCCGCCTGCGCGCTGATCATCGTGCCGACGAGTTCGGGGCGATGGGTATCGTGGACCGACAGAGGGATGCCGTACTGGCGCACCGGCAGGATGCAGCGCGGATGCAGCACCTTCGCGCCGCTCGTCGCGATTTCCTGGGCCTCGTCGTAGTGCAGCGCCTTCAGCAGGCGCGCCGCGGGCGTCGTGCGCGGGTTCGCGCTGAACATGCCCGGCACGTCGGTCCAGATCTCGAGCCGCTCGGCGCGCAGCTTGGCCGCGAAATACGCCGCCGAGGTATCGGAACCGCCGCGGCCGAGCAGCACAGTGTGGCCGTCGTCGTCGCTCGCGATGAAGCCCTGGGTGATCGCGATGGGCGCGGCCGCGGCGAGCTCGCGCGCGAGCGCGTCGTCGGGCGTGAACACGCAGGTCGCCGAGAGCACGCTCGCCTTGGCCGAAGCTCCCTTGCGCTCCTCCGCGCGCAGCATGCGGCGCGCGTCAGCCCAGTGCACGTCGAGTCCCTGCGAGCGCAGGTAGGCGGCGCCGAGCGCGGTCGCCATCAGCTCACCGGCCGACATCGCCCGCGCACGGGTGCGCGCGCTGACTTCGCCGACGAGCGCAATGCCGGCGGCGAGCTGGCGCAGCTCATCCAGCTGGCGCTGCAGCGTGGCGTCGACCGGCACGCCGAGGTCGGCCGCGAGCGCGCGGTGGCGCTGCTCGATGTCGTCGAGGATGGCGGCGTGGGCTCCCTGCAGGGCGCCCTCGAGGAGCCGCTCGAGCCGGTCGGTGATGCCGCTCAGCGCGGAGTGCACGATCAGGACGTGCCTGCCAGCCGCGCTGCGCTCACGCGCGATGCTTGCGATGCGCTGCCAGTTCGCGGCCGTCGATACGCTGGTGCCGCCGAACTTCAGCACCACCCATGGAACGCCCTGCCGCATCGTCACCGGGGCCGTCAGGCGTCTTCTTCGAAGATGTCGCGCAAGTCTTTCTCGAGGCGACGATCGGCGAGCACTTCCTCGAGGCGGCTCCAGGCGGCCTTGCCGCGCTTGGCCCCCGGCTGGCCGCGCACGCGCTTGTCGACCTTGTCGAGCATGCGGTCGTAGTCCGTACCGTCTTCGGCGGGGGCCTCGCCGAGGAATTCGTCGTCGAGATCGAAGCTTTCGTTATCGCGTTCGCTAACCACGATTGCCTGCAATAAAAAGTAAATTAATCAAGGGGTTATGCGCATGTTGGGTGCGCAGCGAGACGCGAACTATAGCGAATTCGCACCGGCATGCAAGCCCCTGATTTTCAGGGCAATCGGGCGGTATCCCTGACCACCACGGGGGCCCCGCGGGAAAGCCCGAGGCCCTCCGCCGCGCTCTGTTCGGCGCGCGCGATTTCCACCACGCCGAAGGAATTGACCAGGGCGAGGTACTCCCCCGGCTTCACGTCCCCATAGGTGCGCAGCAGCGGCCAGGAATGATTCGCGGCATAGACCCGCGGGGATCCCATGCGGACCACCCAGGGCGCATCGATGTTCGTGATGAGGTTGCCGAAGTGATCGAGCGTGATGACGATGCCGTGCACGGCGCTGTCGTCGCCGGACGCATCCTCGACCCACGACGGCACGAGCGTATCGACGACGGTGCCGAGGTCTTCGGGCCGGCAGCGGCCCGCCGCGAGCTCCGCTGCGAGCGGCGCGAAGATGTCGCGCCCGTGGAAAGTGGCGCTCGGGCGGGTGATCGCAAGGCGCGCGAGCGCCTGCGTTTCGACGCGCACGATTTTCGCGTCGCGGTCCATCGCCACGACCGGCGCAAGCAATCCGTTGTCCGGTGCGAGGAATACATGTCCCGCGACGCTCGCCACGACGATGTCCCGCGCCGTGCCGACGCCGGGATCGACCACGGCCACATGCACCGTGCCCGGCGGGAAATACTGCCAGGATCGCGCAAGCCAGAATCCGGCCTCCGCAGGCCAGTGCACGAGGATCTCGTGCGTCAGGTCGACGATGCGCGCCGTCGCAAGGCGGCTGTAGATGCGCCCCTTCATGACGCCGACAAACGGTCCCCTGTGGCCGAAGTCGGTCGTGATGGTGATGACGCCCGATGCCTGCATGCGCGCTTCCGGTGGACTGCTAGACTCGCGCACCATGTCGCGGGCGACCACAGCTGTCAATGTACCGCCCGGAGCGGGTGGCGGATCGGCCATGCTCGCGGCGCTCGCGGCCTGTTTCGCGCTGAGCGGCCTTGCGGCGCTCGTCTACCAGACGGCGTGGACGCGCGAGTTCGCCCTCGTCTTCGGCACGTCCGAGCTCGCGGTCGCGACCGTGCTCGCAGCCTACATGGGCGGCCTCGCGCTCGGCGCGGCCCTGGTCGAGCGGCTGTTGCCGCGCGTGGCGCGCCCCGTCCTCGCCTATGCGCTGCTCGAGCTCGGCATCGGCGCCGCGAGCGTGGTGCTTGTGCCCCTCCTGCTGCTGGCCAGCCGCGCGGCGCTCGCCGCGCTCTTCGGCGGCCAGGACGCACCGCCCTCGAGTGAGCACGGGGGATTGTCCCTGTATTTCCTCGCCAGTGCCTTCGTCGTGCTCGGGATACCGGCGACGCTGATGGGCGCCACCCTGCCGCTCCTCGCGCGCCACGCCGTACGCGAGGACGCGCAGGTCGGCCGGCGCATCGGGCTCCTCTATGCATCCAACACGGCCGGCGCGGTCGGCGGCGCGCTGCTTGCCGCCTACTGGATGCTGCCTGCCCTCGGGCTGCGGGGAACCGTATGGGCCGCGGCAGCGATCAACGTCCTCGTTTTCCTGATCGCCGCAATCATTGCGCGCGGGGCGCCCGCGGCCCGCTCCCTCGGCACGCCGGCACCCCTTGCGCCCACCGACGGCGTCACGCGCTGGGTCCTGCCGCTGATGCTCGCATCCGGCGCCGTGACCTTCTTCCATGAAGTGCTCTGGTCGAGGATGCTGAGCCACCTCGTCGGCAGCAGCATCCATGCCTTCGGCGTCATGGTGGCGAGCTTCCTCACGGGCATCGCGCTCGGCGGGGGCGGCGGCGCGTGGCTTGCCACGAAGCCCTCCCGCGCCGTTGCGCTGTTCGTGGCCTGCCAGTTCGGCATCGCGATCACGGCGGCGGCCGCCTTCCTCGTGCTGGGCAACTACATCCCCGTTCGCGCGGACCGCATGGGCAACGCGCTGTACGGCTTCGCGCTCCTGCTGCCGCTGACGATGTTCATCGGCGCGACCTATCCGCTGGCGGTGCGCATCCTCGCGCGCGGGCCCGAGGAAGCCGCCGGCGCCAGCGCGCGCGTCTATGCGTGGAACACGGTGGGCGCGATCCTCGGGTCGGTGTCGGCCGGCTTTGTCGTCATACCGGCGCTGCGCTATGAAGGCGCGATCCAGGCGGCCGCCGCCGCGAGCGCCACGATCGCCGCCATCGCAGCCTGGATCCTGGTGCGTGGGCGCAAGTGGCTGCCGTGGGCTGCCACGGCGGCCGCCCTGCTCCTCGCCATCGCCTTTCACCCGGCCGCGCCGGTGAAGTTGCTGCTCGCGTCGCCGCTCGACATACCGGCCGAGGGCAAGCTGCTTTTCTACGATGTCGGCCGCAGCGCCGATGTCGTCGTGCTCGGCCAGGACGGCGGCCTCGTGCTGCGCACCAACGGCCTGCCCGAGGCGATGATGGACACGCCCGGCATGGCGCCGCGCTTCAGCGGCGAGTTCTGGCTCTCGTCGCTCGCGGTACTCGCGCGGCCAGGGACGCAGCGCATGCTGATCGTCGGTTACGGGGGCGGCGTGGTCGTCGAGGGCGTGCCGCCCTCGGTACGCCACATCGACGTGATCGAACTCGAGCCGGTGGTGATCGACGCCAACCGCGCGACCCGCCAGCTGCGCCGCCGCGACCCGCTGCTCGATCCGCGGCTCGAGCTGGTCACCAACGACGCCCGCGGGTCGCTGGCGCTCACTGGCCGACGCTACGATGCCATCGTCTCGCAGCCCTCGCACCCGTGGACGGCCGGCGCCTCGCACCTCTACACGCAAGGCTTCCTGCGCCTTGCAAAGGACCACCTCACGCCGGGTGGGGTCTTCGTGCAGTGGATGAACGTGGCGTTCCTCGACGAGCACCTGTTGCGCTCGCTCACGGCCACCCTGCTCGACGTGTTCGCCGAGGCCCGCATCTACCGGCCAGACCCCAACACCCTCGTGTTCCTCGCGTCGGATGCGCCGCTCGACCCGGAATCCGGCATCGTGCGCACCGGCCAGCCGCTCGACCAGTCACCGCTGCATTACGCCCGCTTCGGCATCAATTGCGCGGAAGACCTCGTCGTCGCGCTCGCGGCCGACGCACCGGGCGCCCGGCGCCTCGCCGCCGGTGCGCCCCTCATCACCGACGACCGCAACCGGATGGCAACATCGAGCGTCTACGAGCTGGGCCGCGGCCTCGGCGCCGATGCGACGGGACGGGTGCTCGCCCCCTACGATCCCTTGCAGCAATCCGACAGCGCCGTGCACCGCGAACTCGCGCCGCACCTGTCCATGAGCTACGTGGCGCGCCGGGGCTCGACCTACATCGGCATCGACCCGAGCGAGCTCGCGCGCATCCAGCGGCTGGGCGCGATCCTCGGCGACTCGCCGCAGGGCGCCTATGTGCGGGCGCTCGCCGTGATCCTCGCGAAGCAGTCCGATGCCGGCGCACGCCTATTCCACGAAGCCCTCGCGCGCTTCCCCGACGACCCGGAACTGCGATTCGAGGTCCTGCGGCCGCGCCTCGGCGCGCTGGCGCGCGGCGAGGCGCCGGCATCGATGGTCGCGGTGGCGCGCGGCCTGCAGGGCGAGCCGAAGCTCGTGCTCGATGCGCTCACCCACGCGGCGCGCGGGGAGTGGGAAGACCTGCTGCGACTGGAGCCGGCGCTGGCGGCGATTGCCTGGGTCCACCCCTGGGCGATCGATGCCCTGCAGCTGCGGGTCGATTGGCGTACCCGCGTGGCAACGCCCGATGCGCGCCGGGCCTACGGCGACGAAGCCCTCGCGCTCGTCGACCGGGCGCTCGTTGTGCAGCCGACATCGGCGCTGTATGGCCTGCGCGCACGCGCCGCCACCGCGGCCGGGCGACCCGAGGTGATCGTCGAATCCATCGCGAGCTACGCACAGGCCATGTACGCGACGGCGGCGCGCATGCCGGAGGGCGCGCAACGCAGCCGTGCGCGCACGACCCTGCAGGGCCTCGCCCAGGTGCTCGAGGAAACGGCGGCCGCCTCGCCCGCCGTCGAACCGCGCGCGAAGGAGGTGCGCGCCAGGGTCATCGATTCGCTGGACAGGCTGCAGCCGGCGGCCCCGGCTCCTCGTCCCTAGAACCAGTCGCCGCTGAAGGTCTCCCAGGCTTCGACGTGGCGCGCGCGCGGCTGCGGATAGAAGCGCCCGAACACTCCGCCCTGGAACACCAGCGGTTCGCCAGCCGCGGCCGTCACGCTGCCGACCTCCCCGACGATGATCACGTGGTCGCCGCCGGGGTGCTGCGCGGACACCGTGCATTCGAAGCGGCAGAGCGCACCCTCGACGTGCGGTGGCTCCGCCTGCGCACCGCCAGCGCTGCAGGCGCCAGGCGCGAACTTGCCGGCCGCCCGACGGGCGAAGTGCATCGCCTGCGCCTCCTGATCGAGCTTCAGCACGTGCACCGCGAACGGCCGACCGGCCGCGAAGGCATCCATGCTCGTGCTCTCGCGTTGCAGGCACCACAGGAGCTGCGGCGGAGCGAGCGACACCGAAGCGAGGGAGTTCGCGGTGACGCCCACCGGCTCGCCATCCGGCCGGCGACCCGTCACGATCGTGACACCGGTTGCGAACAGCCCGAAGGCATCCCGCAGCGCGCGCAATTCGTTGCTTGCCTTCACAGCACGACGCCCGTGACGATCGTGATGACCACCACCGCCGCAAGGTCGATCAGCAAGCCGGTGCGCAACATCTGGCGCATCGATATGCGCCCCGTTGCGAACACGATCGCGTTGGGCGGCGTACCGACCGGCAGCATGAAACCCGCCGAGGCTGCCATGGCCGCGGGCGCGATCAGCATGAGGATGCCCTCCGGGTGCCCGTTCGCCATGGCCGCAAGCACCGGCATGAAGGTCGCCGCCGTGGCGGTGTTGCTGTTGAACTCGGTCCAGAAGACGAGCAGGAGCACGATCGCCACGGTCAGCACGAGCGGCGGCCAGCCGGAGATGCTGCGCAGCCCGACACCGAAGGTTTCGGCCAGCGTGCTCGACTGGATGGCCGCGGCGAGCGCGAGTCCGCCGCCGAAGAGGATCAGCACATCCCAGGGCACGCGCCGCAGCGCGTCCGCATCGAGCAAGGCGCTACCTCGGCCTGCGCCTGCCGGCACGAGGAAGAGGACGAGGCCCGCGGCGATGGAGATCACCGTATCCGTGAGCCCGCCGAGTCCGGGCAACTGCCCGAGCCAGGGCCTCGCGATCCACAACACCGCGGTCAGCACGGCGACCGCGGCCACGCGGCGCTCGGCCGCCGACATCGGCCCGAGCGCCTGCAGCGCCGTGCGCATCGCGTCGCGCGGCAAGGCGTTTTCCGGCAAGTCGAAAGGCAGGGCGATGCGAGTCAGGATCCACCAGGTCAGCGGCAGCAGGACCACGACGGTCGGAATGCCGAACACGAGCCAGCGCGCGAAGCTGAGGTCGTAGCCGGACTTCGCCATGAAGCCCTGCACGAGTGCATTGGTGGGCGAGCCGATCAGTGTACCGAGGCCGCCGATGGTGGCGGCGTAGGCAACACCGAGCAGGATCGCGGTGGCGAAATTGGCGGCGCGCTCCTCGCGCCCGCCGGCTGCGACCAGCGCGACGATCGACGTCGCCACCGGCAACATCATCAGCGTGGTGGACGTGTTCGACACCCACATGCTCACGAAGGCAGTCGCGATCATGACCCCGAGCACGAGGCGCCGCGGGTGGCTGCCGACGGCGGCGATGATCACGTAGGCGATGCGCCGGTGCAGCTGCCAGCGCTCCATCGCTAGGCCTATGAGGAAGCCGCCGAGGATCAGGAAGATCGTCGAGTTCGCGTACTCGGTCAGCACCCGCGCGGGCTCCGGAATGCCGATCAGCGGCACGACGAGCAACGGCAGGAGCGCCGTCGCGGCGAGCGGCACCGCTTCCGTCGCCCACCAGACCGCCATCCAGGCGGCGAGGCCGAGCGTCGGCCATGCGGCCCCCGCGAATCCGCCCGGAGCCGGCAGGAGGACCGTGGCCAGGAACGCCGCGGGGCCGAGCAGTGCGACGCCGGGGCGCAAGCGGCGATCAGCCGGCAGGTTGGGCAGCAGCGCCGCCCACCGCGACCGGTGCGGCGCCTGCCTCCGGCGAGTCGTCGGCCTGGATGCCGATCAGCACCGGCATGCCGGTGCCGTTCTCCAGCATGTCGAGCGCGTAATCCCAATGCACCGCGGTGCGTGTCGGCCCGAGCGCCTTGTCGAGGCGCGCCGCGAACTCGTCCACGTTGATCGGTGCCACCTGGCCCTCGTCGTCGACCGGCGGGTGCGCTTCCATGTAGACCTCGCCATCGACGATGGCGACCTTCACCGGTTCGTTCACGAGATAGACGTTCGTGCCGACGGGCACCATCGAGTACAACTGCTCGATGTCCTCGGGGTACATGCGGATGCAACCGTGGGTGATCGCCATGCCGACCGCCGCCGGATTGTTGGTGCCATGGATGAGGTAGCTGCCATTGCCGAACGCGAGGCGCATCTTGTACGCGCCGAGCGGATTGTCGGGGCCGGGGCGGACGACGGCCGGCAGCGGATCGCCGCGCTCGGCATGCTCCTTGCGCACCGATGCGGGCGGATACCAGTTGGGATTCTTCTCCTTCTGGGTGATGCGCGTCTTGCCGAGCGGCGTCTTCCAGTCCATCTTCCCGATGCTCACGGGGTAGGTGTAGACGACCGGTTGCTCGCCCTTCTTCGGCTTCGGGTAGTAGTAGAGCCGGTGTTCCGGCAGGTTCACGACGATGCCGTCGCGCGGACCCGCCGGCAGGATTCGCTGGCCCGGCAGCAGCACCGCCGTGCCTTCCCCCGGCAGCCAGGGATCGACGCCGGGATTCACGCGGCGGATCTCCTCGTAGCCGAGGCTGTAGCGGCGCCCGAGGTCGATCAACGTATCCTCGTACGTCGTCACGGTATGCTCCACATGGCCGAACAGCGCCGTGCCCTCGGGCGGGAGCTCGTACACCGTGGCCTGCGCCGCGGCTGCGGCGAGCGCGGCGGCCATCGATGCAATATGCAGGACGACTCTTGACATGACCGCGTCATTCTACAAGACAGCGCCCGATCGAACGAGCTTGGCCCTCGCCGGCATCGCCTGGCGCGCGGGCCGCGCCATCATGGAGGTCTATGGCGGCGATTTCGTCGCGAGGATGAAGGCCGACGACACCCCGGTGACCCTCGCGGACCAGCGCGCGGAGGCGGTGATCCTGCCGGCACTCGCCGTGCTGTTGCCTGGCGTCCCGCTGATCTCGGAAGAGTCGTTCGATGCGGCGCAGGCAGCGCCCGCGCCAGGCAGCCCCTTCGTGCTCGTCGATCCGCTCGACGGCACGCGCGAATTCATCAAGCGCAACGGTGAATTCACGGTCAATATCGCGCTGGTCGAGGCGGGCCGCCCGCTCGCCGGCTGCGTCTACGCACCCGCCGTGGGTGAAATGTATTTTTCGGGAACCAGCGCCCATGCGCTGGCGCAGGATCCCGGCGCCGCGTTCGACCCCTCCGCCGCGCGGCCCATCGCGGCGCGCACCGCGCCCGCCACGGGTGCCATCGCACTCGTGAGCCGTTCGCACCGCGACCCCGACACCGAGCGTTTCCTGGCGGGCATCGACGGCGTGCGCACCGAGTCGATCGGCTCTTCGCTCAAGTTCTGCCGTATCGCCGCCGGACAGGCCGATCTGTACCCGCGCTTCGGCCCGACGATGGAATGGGACGTGGCCGCGGGACACGCGGTGCTGCAGGCCGCGGGCGGCCGCCTCACGACACCCGACGGCGCGGAGTTCTCCTACGGCAATTTCGCGCGTGGCCTGCGCAACGGTCCCTTCATCGCGCGCGGCCGCTAGCGGCGGCGGAAGCCCGCCAACCCGTCCAGCCCGGACCGCGGACCACCTGGCCCGGCGTCGCGCCGGTGTGCTCGCCGTCGGCGAGCACTTGCACGCCGTTCACGAATACGTCGACGACACCCGTGGCGAAGCGGCGCGGCTCGGCGAAGCTGGCGTGGTCCGCGATGGTCGCCGGGTCGAAGATCACGATGTCGGCATGGCAGCCCGGATCGAGGCAACCGCGGTCGCGCAGCTTCCAGTTCTCAGCCGGCAGGCGCGTCAGGCGACGGATGGCATCCTGCAGGGTCGCCACTTTCTCCTCGCGCACGTACTTGCCGAGGAAGCGCGCGAAGCTGCCATAGGCTCGCGGGTGATTCGTGCTCGCGAGGAAGGCGCCCTCGGGCGCCAGCGCCCCTTCGTCCGAGTCGATGCTCACCCAGGGCTGCGACAGGCCGAGGCGCACGTTGGCCTCGGACATCAGGTAGTACGCGGTCGACACCCGCGTGTGGTCTTCGATCACGAGCGCAATCGCGGCCTCCTCGGGCGAGACGCCGCGCATCCGTGCCACTTCCGCCAGCGTCTTGCCGGTCAGCGGCTTCAGCGCCTCGGTCTTGAAGCCGATCAGCAGCACGCGATCCGGCGAACCCGCACCGTACAGCAGGTTCTCCCAATCCTTGCCAGGCGCGCGCATTTCAGCGATCACGCGCTGCGCGATCGCCGGGTCGCGCAGCCTCTCGACCCAGGCGTCGATGCCGCCTTCCTGCACCCAGGGCGGCATCGCCGCATCGAGCCCGGTGGCTCCCGCCGTATACGTGTACATATTGGCGGTGATCCCGAGTCCCGCGGCCCGTGCGGCATCGATGCGCGCGATCGCATCGCGCATCTTCGGCCAGTTCGACTCGCCCGCGGCCTTCAGGTGATGCACCTCGGCGTGCACGCCGGCGTCACGCGCGATGCCGACCAGCTCCTCGAGCGCCTCGAGCAGGCGATCGCCTTCGCTGCGCATGTGTGAAATGTAGCCACCCCCCGACTCGCCGGCCGCACGGGCGAGCGCCGTGAGCTCGTCCGTGCGCGCGTAGGTGCCCGGTGCGTAGATCAGCGCGCTGCCGACCCCGAGCGCGCCCTCGCGCATCGCCGCGCGCACGAGGTCCTGCATGCGCGCGAGCTCCGCGGCCGTCGGCGCCCGATTGGCGTAGCCGAGTTCATGCGTGCGCACCGTCGCGGCACCGACAAATGACGCGATATTCGGCGACACGCCCTTCTTCGCGAGGAAATCGAGGAACTCGCCGAGCGTGGTCCACGGGATGTCGTAGCGGATGTCACCCTGCGTCTTCAGCATCTCCGCGCGGCTCTCCGCCGTCAGGGGGCCGTAGGAGTCCCCTTCCCCGAAGATCTCGAGGGTGACGCCTTGCCTGATGTCGCTCAAGCCCCGGCCGTCGTAGATCAGTGAGTCGGGCGCCCACGACAGCACATTCATGAACCCGGGCGATACGGCAAGGCCGCGCGCATCGATCGTCCGCGCGGCGCTGATGCCCCGCAAGGCGGGCGCCACCGCTTCAATTTTCCCCGCCGCCACCGCAATCTCGCCACGATAGGGGTCGCCGCCGCGGCCGTCGTAGATCATCGCGTTCCTGATCACGAGATCGACGCGCCTCGGGGCGGCGGCCTGGCAGCCGGCCAGCAAGGCCATGGCGATCGCGAGTGCGGCGCGCGCCGGCCGGAAACGATTCAGCTGGTTCATGCGACCCCCTGGAGACAGGGCCGAAGTGTAGCGCGGCAACGCGACCTGCACTTGCGATACGGCGAACCCTTTGCCAGGCGTGGGGACGAGGGAGCATGATCGCGCCCATGATACTGGAGGCAGGGGCCATGGCCCTGGTCCTGGGCGCCGCTGCCGGCGGCACTTCAACCGAACTCGCGCAGTTGTTCGCGGACTGGCGCCGCTTCGAACAGCCGCCGCTACGCGAGGGGGTGCCGGACTACACCGCGACGACCTTCGCCCGCCGCCATGGCGAGCTCACCAGCTGGCGCAAGCGACTCGACGCCCTCGACTCCGCCGGCTGGCCGGTCGAACAGCAGGTCGACCGCGAGCTGCTGCGCGCGGAAATGAATGGCTTCGATTTCTACGTGCGGGTCCTCAGGCCCTGGGAGCGCGACCCGGCCTTCTACCTGTCCATCTGGGCCGAGCAGAGCGACACCCCCGCGCACGAGGGGCCAACCAACCACGCCGCGATCGAACTCTGGGCCTATGAGTTTCCGCTGTCGTCCGCGTCGGAGGCGAAGCTGGCGGCGGAACTCGCCACGGTTGCTCCCCTGCTCTCCCAGGCGAGGGGCAACCTGACAGGCAATGCGCGCGACCTCTGGGCAGTCGGGGTCCGCACGCTGAAAGGCCAGGCGCTTGCGCTCGATGCGCTCGCCGCCCGGATCTCGACAGCGGGCCCGTCGCTGCACAGCGCGCTCGCCAGCGCGCAACGCGCCACCGCTGGCTTCATTGCGTGGCTCGAAAGCGAGGCGCCGTCGAAGACGGGCCCCTCCGGCATAGGCAAGGAAAACTACAACTGGAGCCTGCGGCACGTGCACCTTGTGCCGCTCACCTGGGACGACGAAGTCGCACTGCTGAAGCGCGAGCTCGCGCGCGCGCACACGGCACTGCGTTTCGAGGAAAGCCGCAACCGCGGCCTGCCGCCGCTGCACGTCACGGCAAGCCCCGCGGAGTTCCGGGAGCGAGGCGAGGCGGCGACGACCAGGTACATCTCGTTCCTGCGCGCACGCGAAATCCTGCCGGTCAAGGACTACATGGATCCCGCCATCCGCGCGCGGATCGGCGAGTATGCACCCGAGGCAACGCGCAACTTCTTCGCGATGGCGACCCACCGCGAACCGATGACGCTCTACACCCACTTCTACCACTGGTGGGACCTTGCGCAGATGCGTGAGTCGCCGCATCCGAGCGCGCTGCGCCGTGGCGCGCTCCTCTACAACATCTGGGACAGTCGCGCCGAAGGCATGGCGACCGCGATGGAGGAGTTCATGCTGCATGCGGGCCTCTACGACGACAATCCGCGGGCGCGCGAGGTCGTCTGGATCATGCTCGCGCAGCGCGCAGCGCGTGGCCTCGGCTCGCTCTATGCCCACGCCAATCTCTTCACGATGAAGGAAGCTGCCGACTTCCACGTCCGCTGGACGCCGCGCGGCTGGATGCGCGAGGACCTCGACCTGCTCGGCTTCGAGCAGGGCCTCTACCTGCGCCAGCCGGGCTACGGATCGAGTTACCTGACCGGCAAGTACCTGCTCGAGCAGCTGCTGCAGGAACGCTCGAGGCAGCTCGGCGACGCGTTCAGCACTTCACGCTGGTTCGACGAGGTGAACCAGGCGGGGGTCATCCCCGTCTCGCTGATCCGCTGGCAGCTGACGGGCAAGGACGACGAGATCCGCGCGCTGGCGCAGGGCGAGTGATCCACCCGCCCTGCCGCCTGCCCGCGCCGCACCGTCAACCGAGGGCGAGTTGCACTTCGACGGCGGCCCGCTCCGCCGACTCGAGCGCGCCTTCCATGCCGCGGCTCGCGAGCGCCGTGTGCTCGCCGCAGAAGAACAGCCGGCCATGGGGCTTGGCGATCTCGCTGGCAAACGCCTTGACCTCGCCCGGCCCGAAGGTCGACCAGACACCGGCCGCGAAGGGATCCGTTGCCCAGGAGCGCACTTTGGCCACCTTGAGGGCGCCCTTGGCCGCCGGCCGCAGGCGCTCGAGTTCTGCGACCACAGCCCGACCCGCGGCCTCCGGGCCCAGCAGGTCGAGGTACTGCGCGTCGAGGCCGCGAGCCCAGGCGGTCACGCTCATGACTTCATCCGGATCGGGCCCGAAGCGCTGCGCGTACACGGTGCCGGCAATGCCATCCGTCCACATGTTCGGGTTGAGCCCATCGCTTTCCCAATACTTCTTCTTCGGCACGATGTGCACCTGGGTGATCGGCACGTAACGGATCGTGCGGATCGCGGCGTTCTGCACCGCCGGCGGCAACGGGTCGATTGCCACATGGCGCAGCGTCGCAAGCGGCATCGAGCAGACGACGGCCTTGGCCCGCAGCCGCGTGCCATCCTCGCAGGTCACTTCCGCGCCGTCGGGCCGCGCGCCGATGGCAACGACGCGCTTGCCCTTTTGCAGGTCGCCCTTGAGGGCGCGCGCCATCGCTTCGGGCAGGCGCTGGTTGCCGCCCTTGAACGCACCGATGAAGGGCGGGCCACCCGCACCCCGGTTGACGATCTGCCACTGCGCCACGCCCGCCTGCATCAATAGCGACACATCGTGCGCTGTCGTGCCGTACGAGATGTTGGTGTCGTAGGCGAGCTGGATGGCTGCATCGCTCGCCCCATGCGCCGCGAGGAAGTCGTAGACGGAAATATCGTATTGCGCGAATTCCGGATCGAACCAGCGGCCGAGGTCCTTGAAGGGCAGGTGCTGCTTCAGCATCGCGTCCGCAAAGGCCCAGGGGGGCAGCGCCTTCAGCGCCTCGGGAAACGGGTTGCGCGGATGCTTCGGCCAGTCCGCAAGCGGCACATGGCCACCGTCGATGAACAGCTCCTGCGGTCCATGCCCGAAGGCTCGTGCGACGATGTTGTAAAGCTCCACGCCGTGCTTCTTGCCCGCGGCAATCACGCGGCCGTAGGCCGGCGCCACCGTATTGCCGCCGGCCTCCGGGTTCCCCGGCACGTCGTCGAGCGTAAACAGCCGCCCGCCGACCCGCTCGCGACCCTCGAGCACCAGCACCCGCAGCCCGGCCTCTTCGAGTGCGAGCGCCGTGCCGAGACCCGACAGTCCCGCGCCGATCACGATCACATCGGGCTGGCCCGAACCGGCGGCGAACGCCGCGCGCGACACACCGGTGGCGGCGAGCACTGACGAGGAGGCAATCATGAAATCACGGCGCGAAACTGTCATGGACCGTTCCTTTCCAATCAGCGGAAGCTGTAACTCACGGTTACGCCGAACATGCGCCGATCGGCGGGCGTCAGGACAAAGTCGCGGGGATTCGTCAGGGTCACCGTGCCCGGCAGGGGCGGCTGCACCGGCACCGTGAGGAAGATCCCCGGGTCGACGTAGCGCAGGATGTCGATCGGCGTGTCGTCATCGGTGAGATTGTTCACCCACATGGACGCATTCCATGCCCCGTGCTCGATGCCGACACGCATGTTCACGACGCGCGAATCGCCGGTCTCGGCCAGATTGTGCACCTGGGCGTAGCGGCTCGCCTCAAAGCTGTAATCCGCGCGCCAGTTGAACGTGCCCCAGTCTCCGATCGGATATCGGGCGGCGAGGGAGGCCGAGGCGAGGTGCTTCGGCACGCGTGGCAGCACGTTGCCGCTCAGGTCGCCGGCCGCGAGGTAATCCGTGTAGCACTGCGAGCCCTGGACACATCCCGCGTACGAGCCGACGTAGTCGAGATCCGCCTGGTCGGAGCTGAAGTACTCCTTGATCTTCGCGTCCTGGAACGCATAGGTCATGCGCAGGGTCCAGTGATCGTTGAGCGCCGCGTGCATCTCCATCTCGACGCCGCGGATCCGCGACTTGCCGAGGTTCGCGGTATACGAGGTCCCGAACTGCGGTTGCGCAGGCACACCGACCGGCCGACCCTCTTCCGCAACCGGCCCGGTCTGCGTGAGCTGCTGGTTCTTCCAGTCGATCAGGTAGAGCGCCGTATTGAACTGCACGCGGCGATCGAGCAGGCGGCTCTTGAAGCCAATCTCGTAGCTGTCCGCTTCCTCCTCATCGAAGGTGCGCAGTCCCAGCGTCGCGAGCGCATCCCGGTCCGCCGGCAGGATGCGCGCGTTCTCCGAGTCCGTGTTGAAGCCGCCCGGCTTGTTGCCCTTCGCATATTGGGCATAGAGCGTCATGGCATCGCTCGCGAGCCAGGTCGCCGTGAAGCGCGGCAGGAAATTCGTGAACGACGAGTCGTTCACGTAGGGGTTCACGCAGGTGAGGGTCTGGCGGTTCGGGCTGGCCCCGGTGGGTGTATTCACCGCGGTGCACGCGGCCGAGAAACTCCCCGGCACGAAACCCGAGTTGCTCGACTTGCTGAACACCGAACGACCGCCCGTGTGGATCGTGTCCTCGGCATAGCGGCCTTCCGCGGTGAGCGTCACGTTGTCGAGCAGGTCGAACTCGACCATCCCGAAGACGGCTTCGTTCTTGGTGCTCGAATCGACCGCTTGCGGCGTAACCACGGCCGGAAGGTCCGGCAGGCCGGCCATCGGGTTCGCGACGAGGTTGCCGGACAGCGAGCTGGTATCGGGGTTGGCCTCGTAGGTGTAGACCCCCGCCTGCCAGCGCAGCCGATCGGTGCGAGGTGATGCGACCCGCAGTTCCTGGCTCCAGTAATCGGAGCCCGAGAATCCAACCGTCTCGAATGCCCCGCCGAAACCGCGCAGCCCGCTGTAGTCCTGGTCACCGGTTCCAAAGTTGCTGATCCGGTCGAGGCTCGTCGTCGACGTGAAAGTGTAATCACGCCACGTGGCATTCATGACGAGGCTCGAAGTGAACGTGTTTGCCTGACGCCCCTGCTTGAACCCCGCGGCATCGAAACTCGCCGTGTTGCCCGAAACGAAATGCAGCGATGGCACGGTGCCGCAGAAGTAGCCGCGGCGTCGCGTCCCCGCTTGCGGCTGATAGCAATTGCGCACTTCAGCCGCGGTCAGGCCGGTACCCGGCCCCCCGAGCCGAACCAGGGCCGCCAGTTCGTCGTCGTCGACGGCATAGTTCACCCGCAACCTGGCATCGAACCAGTCGACGGGCGTCCAGTCGAGCACGCCGCCAATCGACTTCGAACGCGCACCACCCATGTCCTTGGTGTCTGTCACGATGTTGGTGTACTGGCCACCCTTGTTGAAATAGCGCCCGTCCACCTGGAAGCGCAGTTTTCCTTCGACGATCGGTCCGCTCGCCCAGGCACTCACGCTCTGGTACTGGAACTCGCCAGCCGACACCTTGAAATCTGCCTCGTAGCGGTCCGTGGGCCGGCGAGTCACGTAGTTGATCGCGCCGGCAAAGGTGCTGCGGCCGAACAAGGCCGACTGCGGGCCACGGATGACCTCGATGCGTTCGAGGTTGTCCATGTTGTAGCTGCTGATCGCGCCGTTGACGTAAACGCCGTCGATGAAGAACGCGGCGTTCGATGCGCCCTGGATGTTCGACATGCCGCGGATCACGGGCCGTTCGGAGGCACGCCCGAAGGCGCTGCGGTACGAGAAACCCGGCGTCACCGCCGCGATGTCCTCGACCCGGGTAATGCCCATCGATGCAATATCGGATGCACCGAGCGCCGTGATGGAGAGCGGCACCTTCTGCAGGTTCTCCTCGGCGCGCCGCGCCGTGACGACGATTTCCTCGAGCGCCGGTCCCTGCGAACCTTCCTGCGCGAGGGTGGAAGTCGTCGCCAAAGCCAACACCACGGGCACGAGCGCCCCAACGCTGAGTTCCTTCACTGCATCCTCCCCATACGCAATGCCACGGAATCCGGGCGCAAGCGTCGCACCTTGCCGGCGACAAGGATACCTGTACAAAAACCTACCCGTGCGTGCCACGACGGACCCTCGTGACACGTGGGCGAATTGACAAAGGTCAACTCCGGCCGGTGGCCCGCCGACGCGGCATGATCACAGCGAGCACGAGGGCCACGAGAAAGGCTCCCAAGAGGATGCCCATCTCGAGCAGGTAATCCTGCGGCTGCGTCCAGAACTCGGTGAACAGCCCCCATTCCTGCGTGATTTCCACCGACACCCACATGACGCCCGCGGTCGGCACCGCGTAGCGGACTGCCGCAAGGACGCGCGTGAAGCGCCCGAGGCGCATCAACAGGTAGAACGTCCAGATCGTGAGCAGGAAGGTCGCGACATAAGTCACCGGATGGTGCAGGCCGAAGAAGCGCGAGTCGACCAGGAACAGCGACACCGCGTAGCAGAACCAGATCACGTACAGCACCTCGAGGAAGGTGATGCGCGCGAAATTGCGCTCGGACGCCGAGGCCGGCTTGCCGGCATCGTAGCGGCACATGCGCTGGATCCACATGAAGGCATTGCAGCGCGTGTCGCGGTTGAAGACGAAGAACGGCAGCGTCGCCATCAACAACCCGACCGTGGCCTCGACGAACAGCAGGCTCGCCGACAGGACGTGCTCGCCGTTGACCATCAGCGGCCCCATGCCCATGAACTCGGGATTGAACCGGAACGACAGCTCGATCCAGCCGGTCCACACGAGATGCGCCGCGATGAATCCGAGCCAGGTCCCGACAGCCTCGCTCTTGCTGAGCGAACCGTAGACCAGCAAGGCGACCGCAATCACGCCGAAGCCGATGCTGACCGGCTTGTCATAGCGCTCGGGGAATACGTCCATGACGATTCCCAGCACGCTGTGCATCAGGGGTACGATGCCGAGGACCGCGATGAAAGCGAGGATGCCGACGAAAGGCGGCGCCGAGAGCCGGCCGAGGCCGCCGGAGGGCACGGAAGCAGCGGTGGTCATTTTCTTCTGGATCCCCCGTTTGGTAAGCGGCTGAATCTAACCGCGGCCGCGATACAGCGACAAGGTCCGGACGTTTCGCGCGCCGCTCCGTGGCCGCTTGCGCCTCATGGCCCAGCCCAGGCCGGCCCGTTGATTGGAATTCACCTTATTCGGGATACCTGCGGGGTTTGTCGGAAAAGCGTGCACTCCGTCCGGTTGCCGGCCCGCCCAAGCACTACCATGCGCGCCCTTCGGATCGCTTGCCAACGGAGTCCTGTCGTGGAATTTGTCGAGTTTCTCTGCATCGTCACCCTGGGCCTGCTCATCGCACAGGTCGTCACCATCCTCGGTGCGAAGCTGACCGACGGACGCTAATCGCCAGGGCCGAACAGGTCCTGCGGCTGCTCGACCCCCCTGAATCGCCCGGCAATCACCGGCTCGGCTTCGATCAGGTCGTCGGGATAGGGACGCAGGACCGCCCTGGCCTCGTCGGGCGCACCCTCCAGCCAGGCATCGTGGTCCGCGGCCTGCAGCATCACGGGCTGGCGCTTCTTCTCGTTGTGGATTTCCGCCATCCGCGGTGATGCGGGCATCGTGACGATCGTGCAGGACGTGATGACCTCGCCGCCGGCGCCGATCGACTCGTCCCAGAGGCCCGCGAGTCCGAACCACTCCCGGTCCCGTATCCAGACGCGATAGGTGACCTTCGCGCGCCGCTCCGTCATGTGCGGCTCGAAGAAGCAACTCACCGGAATGATGCAGCGCTGGCCCCTGCGCCAGGCCGCGCGATAGGTCGGCGCCGTTTCCATCCGCTCGATCGTCGCGTTGAAGGTGGACGCCTTGAGTGGCACTCCCCTCGCCCAGCCCGGGATCAGGCCCCAGCGCATCGGCACGGCTTCGCGCACGCCGTTGCGCATCCGGATCACCGGAAAGAGGTCGGTCGGCCGCGCATCGAACGGTGCGACCGCGAAATCCCATTCCACTACCTTGAGCCCGAGCGCCTCGGCGATTGCAGGCGACATCTTCGGGCGCATGCGGCCGCACATGCGGTGCTCAGCAAACCCGCGGGACGGCGCGCTCAATCATTGAACCGCTCCTCGTCATTGTCCTCTTGCGCCAGGAAGGCCGCCCGCTCCTGGCTCGCGTCGTCCATCAGCACGCGATCCGCGGCCTCGTCCAGGACGACCTGCAGGATCTTCTCTGCCCTCGCGAGTTGCTCGCGCGCCCCGGACCAGTCGCCACTGTCACCCGCCGCAATCGCGCCAGCCACGAGATCCGCGACCGGACCGAGCCTTTCGATCAGCTGCACGCGCTCGCGCCGCAGGGTGGCACGCTCTGCCGCTGCGTCGAGCTCCTCGGACTTGGTGTGCCGTCGGCTCAAGCGAAGACCTCACTCGTGAAACGGGCCGCTCCTCGCACTTTCCCGCATAGGTTACAGGTCATTTCGGGACATGGATAACGCGACCTGCGCGCTCAACGCATTGGCGCTCGTTGCAGCCGGCCGGGCACCCCTATAATCACGGAAACCCGTCCGGATACCCCACGATGGAACTGCGCCAACTGCGCTATTTCCTGGCGATCGTCGAGCATGGCAGCTTCTCGCGCGCGGCCAGCGAGCTGGGCCGCACTCAACAGGCGCTGAGCAAGGCGATCCATGCTCTGGAGGAGGAGCTTGGCGTGCACCTGCTCGATCGCAACGCCCAGCTCGCCGCGCCGACGGCCTTTGGCAAGCTTCTGCTCGAGCACGGCCGCGCGATCGAAGGCGAAATGCGCACGCTGCGCGCGAAACTGGCGGGCCTGCTGGAAGCCGAGGCCGGCGTCGTGCGCCTCGGCGCCGGACCGAGCGCAGCGGGCGGCCTCGTGGCGCGCGCCATGCTCGACCTGCAACGCACCCGCCCGCTGATTCACATCGACGTGCTGGACGGCCTCCATGGAGATCTGGTCCAGCACCTGCAGCAAGGCCGTATCGATCTTGCAGTCTGCATCGAGACCCACGACGTGGATCTCGGCAATCTCATGCGCGAGACGCTCTGCGAGGACGAGTACGTGATCGTATGCGGCGCCGCGCATCCGCTCGCCGGCGAGGGCACGATTTCGGTGAAAGATCTTGCCGGGATGCGCTGGATCGTCGGGCGCAACCACGGCGAAGTGGAATCGGCGTGGGCCGCGCTTTTTGACGAGGCGGGACTCGCACGACCCAAGGCGGCGATCGAAACGAATTCCATCGAGTTCTGTCGCGCGACGCTCTGCGCCGGTGAGCACCTGAGCGTGTTGACGCGCAGCCTCATCGACGACGAACTGCGTTCCGGCAAGCTGCGCGCGCTCGCGGTTGCCCAGGCCGCCTGGCGTCGTCCGGTCGCCCTCATATACCGGCGCGGCAACCTGCAGGCGCCGGCGATGCTCGCCGTGATCGATGCCCTGTATTCGGCAGCGCGCGTCAGCGACGGCTGATGCTGATCCTCACGACGGGTCGCGACGAAAGAGAAGCGCGAGAGTCGCCGGCCGCAGGACCCGACGGAACAGCCGGCGAAGTTCGCCCGGCGTCAAAGTCACTTCGCACGGCAGGATACCCGCCACGCCGGACAACTTGAGCAGGCCCCCATCCGAGCTGGCCTCATCGATGCGGACATTAAGCTTCATCGCAGGTGTGGCGACACGCATGTACTGCCCCTGGCATCACGCGGCGGAATGCCGCACGGCGTCCCACGCCGACAAACTTGCCGCATTGCGCCCTGCGGCCCGCCCCGAGATCATCGCCTCGGTCAGGTACGAACCGTTCTGATACAGATTCGAGAATATCGATCCAAGCTCACCGGCTTCGTACAGCCTGGCAATGGGACTGCCGGAGTGATCGAGCACCTCTGACTCGATCGTGCGCCGGGCGCCGCCGCCGGTACACACGATGGCCGGAACGATCTCAATCGCATAGAACGGCGGCTTGGCGATCGGCTGGAGCGTTGCGGGATTGCGGCCAAACTCGGCATCCGTACCCGACGCGCAGGCATCGTTGTAGCGTCGCACGGTCTCCTGAAGCACCGCAGGTTCACGGCCGATCTTGCGCGCGAGCGCCTCAATGGAATCCGCCTGCGTGATCCAGCCCTTTTCAAGCTCGACCGAATTGTCTTCGCTCCACGGATACTGCTCGACTACCGTATTCCACGTCATCACGCTGATGACCAGCGGGTTGTACATGCGCGTGTTCTCATCGAAGATCATGTGCATCGGCATGACGCGGTGATGGGGCGTATCGATCCACTCCCCCTGCACCTTCTGCTTGTAATGGGTGATCTGCCACTCGTGCGTTTCGTCGATGAAGCGCCTGCTGTCCGCTCCGACGTCGATCCAGCTGAAGCTCTGCCAGAACATCTGCCGCAGAAACACGGTCGGATGACCGGGATAGCGAAAGCCGGGCCAGATGCCGCCGGACTGGCCCCGATTGCGCAAGTGCCACATGTCGGCGCCCGCCTTCTGCAGGATCTTGATGCCCTCGCCGGTGTTGCCCGGGCTGCCGAGCGGATACGCCTCGGACAAGCCAAAGTAGTCGCGCTGCATGTCGAGGTTGTTCTCGAACCCCCCGGTGCACAGGACGACACCGCGACGGGCCTTGATGTTCCTCCGCACGCCGTTGACCGCCACCACCGCACCGAACACTTCGAGCGTATCGGGGTCCTGAATCAGGTCCACCAGCGCCGTCTCGAACTGGCGCCGGATGCGCTTGCGCTTTTCGACGTTTGCCTTGAATGCCAGCCACACTCCGCTCGGCGCCGGCAGGATCGTCGCCGAGTGCGCCACCGCCGCAACCGCCCCGAGCTCCGGGTACTCCAACACCGCCTCGCGCGCGGACCAGCCCGAACCGTGGATGTACTGGGCACCGGCTTCCTTCGCCCGAGCCTCGATGTACGGCTCCAGCTCGACCATGCGCCGTGCCCACGCGTCCAGCATCGGTTCCGGGATCGGATTCGTGGCGCTCATAGTGCGCTGATAGTCCTTGAGCGCCTCGACGTCCTTGGAGATGAGCAGGGACTGGCCCGACACGCGCGCGTTTCCACCCGCATGACGCTCGGGCATCTTCTCGATCAGCAGCACGTCCGCGGCCGGGTCGCTGTCGTGCGCCTCGATCGCCGTGGCGGCGCCGGAAAGCCCGAAGCCGCACACGAGAACGTCGGTCTCATCGTGCCATTCGCGAACACTGCCCAGACTTGCCATCGCTGCTCCTGCTTTGAAATTCGTAGCTCATCGCGAGGCTGCACAGTGTCGTGCCCCGCGCCGCACCTGGCACCTGCGACCGCACCTGCGTCAAGCAGGCGGCCCATGCTCGTCGCCGATGCTACGAATGCCGGACTTGGCAGACAAACAACTAATTTTCCTCGGCTACAACGTTCTGTTAACCGGCGTGCAATTCTGACCAAGCAAGGGGTGCAACCGGCGTCCAAAATTGACCACCCCGTACCCTGCAGGTCACCAGCACATTCGGGAAAAAGAACCAGCTCCAGTGAGTCTCCTTCGGCCCCTCCCTCAACTCTGCGAGTGCTTCCTCATAGCAATCGCGCTGCGCATCAAGGAAGCACTTCAGATCGAAGGAATCACTTGATCCGTTGGGCATCGAAACTTGAGTATCCGGCGGAGCATGTATTCAGCGGTAGTACATATCGACCACACAATTGAATCCACGTTCGTTCAGGATTTCGGCAATGGCACTTAAATACCCGAGTTCCGTCAAACGATATCGCATCTCCACCTCTGCACGGAGACGCAGGTTTTTCCTTCGCGATTCAAGTGAAACCCAGTCGAAGTGCTTGGCCAGGAAACGCAAGGCTGGCCATCTCAAGTCGTTGCGCTCAAGGTCAAGGACAATACCGCACGGATAGCAATCCTGGTCATCGGTCGGCATCGTGGTCTTGTCTGCCTCGACGGCCAGGATACCCGCAGCCCTTGCGGCTTCGAGCGCCTCAAGCACGTCTTGGAACCTGACAATCTTTTCCGCCATCGACTTCTCTCACGCACTCCCGAATCGGCCACTCGAAACTCGCGTCGCAGGCACGTTCGCGTGCTCTGTCCAATCACCCATCGACGGTCTCAGTCGCGCCTCCGGGTCCGCGGGCTGCCCGATTGGAGGGTGACCCAAGCCCCCGCGCGGTGAGTTCATATGTGAGCTGTAAATAGAACATTTACAAAGATGCTACGCATCCGCCCATTTGAAATTGATGACCTGGTGCGCTGGATCGGATGGTGCCAGATTTCGAAAGGTCGCCACGCACGGCAGCGATTTGGCCAGCTCCTTCGCCGCCTCCAGATGATTGACAGCCCCATCAGGTTCTATGTAAGCGACATGCCTACACATGTTCATGCCTGTACCCAGCCTCAACGCCAAAGCAGGCCAGGCAAGGCCATCGCGCCCTGGCGTGACAGTGAAGACGCCGGAAAGCTCGAACAGCTCGAGAAGCGCCTGCATCCGATCTTCCCGAATCGAATTGTCGAGCACATAGAAAGTCTGGATTTGATGCAGCGTAAGCTGCTCGAAGAAATGACGCATAACCTGGGAACAGTACGCGCGCGTGAAGCGGTCCAGCACCGTGAGCTCCGCAATGTATCGGTACAAACGGTCTTGCGCTGCGCCCGCCACAAACAAGAGCCCCGATTTGTCGGCAGGCTCCAAGGCCTCGAAGGCGGCGCGCGTACCCGCAACCATGTCCCGCGCAATGCTGGTGTCATCCTTGGCGACGCGCATTTGCTCCACCGCAAGAGGGAATGCGACGACACAGTCGAAGCATTCCGCGGCTCTCGACGGGCCACTCATGTCTACTCGAACTGAATCCACGATCGCACTCTTCCCGTCTTGATTGCCAAACTGAGAACGAGAGCCTGCAACGGGATGCTGAACGACATCCCGCCTCGCCCGGAACCTTGATCAGTATCCCACAACAAGACTGCGTGAAGTCTCGTAGCCACGGGCGCCGGCCGCAACGCGCCCCGAGCGAATGGCCGAAACGAGAATCCCCGCGCGCCGACTCGATAGTCGCCCACGATCTCGTGGCGATTTGAGGTGTATCATCGTGGCTGCAAGTTCCCACGCAGCATCTCCTGCGCCATGCCATGGATTCCCTTTCCAATCACGGACGCCTTGAGGCAAGCCATTCTGGAATTGGCGAGAAAGCCCGGCATCCGTTCGATCTCCTGCCCCTTCGACGACTTCGCGCTTTGGAAGGGGCTACTCCAGGAGCAGGTTCGACGTAGCAAAGCGATGAACCTTTCACCTCAGGAAGCACTACGCCTCGCCGGACCCGACTCCGGCGTGCCCGGCATCGCCTTGGGGTCCCCGATTACCGATGACGATGACTTCCCCTCTGGCGCTGGCCTGACCACGACGGCCCCCTCACTGGAATTGTGGGGCGGCGAACTTCACATCCCCTTCGAGGGCGCCTCAGGCGGCGACCTGTTCATTCTGCCCGAGTGGCACAACGCCTTCCCCGAAAGGCTTTCCCGGCCCGGCGCCAGGTTGCATTGGATGGTGATGAAGCCCTGCAACTACCTCTTGACCAACCGCGACCTGGGTGAGCACGAATGTGCCACCCGGACCCTCGTCGCAGACTGCTTCCTCTACACGAGCAACGCGCCGCACGTTGACTGCAATCCTTCTCACCATTTTAGAACACCGCTGAACGGTTCCACGCCTGGCGCCTGAACGGCAAGGCGGCGGTATCACCGGTGGAAAATCGAGGATCCGCCGCGCCTCAGGCTTGGTAGCGCGCTACTACCCCTCATCATTGGCAGAGCCGCGGTAGACAACCTGCCCATTCTCGCGACCAATAACCACGATTGTGCTCGATCGCTGTGCGGGCCCGCCGGACTGCTCGATGTACGCGATCCAGCAATCTCCCAAGTCCACGCCGTACAAGACTGGACCACGACCTGTAAGCTCCTCCGGCAGCAGGACCGCACGAACTCCTATGCCAAGACCGTGAGCCAGGACATCGGATTTGGCGATCTCCGCTGCCTGCTCACGAGAAATCATTCCGCCACCTTGCTCCTTTCGTGCGCTCCCCTCCCGATCCCGCTCATACCGTCTCGTCGCGGGAAATTTCGGCAGCCACTCTTCGCGTCGCACGGCCCAGAGCTCATACGTCGGGGTGAACTGATCCGACGCATCCAGCGCGCCCAGATTCACCTCGACTTCATCGTCGCTGCGCCCGAACACCGATGAACCGCACCGGGGACAGAAGCACCTCCCCGCGTACTCGCGTGTCTCGCCCTCGATCGTCACGGAATCCTGCGCAAACACCGCCGAAGCATGAAAGAGCGCCCCATGATGCTTGCGACAATCGAGGCAGTGGCAAACCCCGACCCGGAACGGCCGCCCCAACGCGACGAACCTAACCTGGCCACACAAACACCCGCCGTCGAATCGCTCCATGGCGGCACCCCCCTGCCCCTCGCCCGCCGCACAACTACTGCGGCTCAGCCTGCAAAACGCTCTTCACCGTCCCATCGACAATCGTCACCACCATCGGCGCCGCCTGCATACCGCGCCGATAAGTCCATCGCTCAATCGTCGAAGTTCCGAGCTTGATGACATTCCCCGGTCTCGCGTCAGGTCCACGAACCTCCACAGTCTCCGTCGTCTTCGAGTCCGGCTCCCCGCACTTCTCCCTGATCTCCGCCGGCGACAAATCCTCCGACACCACCCGGCGCCCTCCCCTGGACGAGTCCGCATTGACGGAAGCGACAGAGAGCATAAACAGAACCATGAAAGCAGCGCTACGGCGCACAGCGGCACGCCAGATCACAACAGCCACGCCTTCCTTTCACGACCGCTTGTCGATGAGCCACTGCATCAGCCCTGCCAATACGACGCGCTCGGCGAGCTCATTGGGACCCATCAGATAGAGGCCCCGCGCGTTGTCTTGCAGGTCGTCGAAATTCTCTGACGTGGTGTGATAGACCATGTAGAATTCTTCGTGATCATGCGACTGCCAGCGGCTAATGTAGTCGCGGACTTCCGCGCGATCGGTTGAGGATTTCACCTGAACGAAAGCACGACGACCGCTTAATGGGGCGACCAGGTCAAGGTCCGTGTCCTTCTCAGTGGCGCCCACCACTGAAAATCGTTGCCACCCCGCACGCGAAAAGACGAGCTCGACCAAGAGCTCGAAGTCTTTCCAACCAAGGCCCTGAATAAGCACAGCGGCATGATTCCTGAGGTCCTTTAGCGCGCCGTCGGCCGCCGCCACGTCGGTTTGAACGTCGCCGTTGATCTTGCGTACCACATACTCCGGAAGCTCGACCGCGCAAATGGTTCCCTGGTATCCACGCACCTTGCTCACGCGCCCGTCCAACCGATCGATGCGCAGCTCATTACCTTTCACATCTGTGTTCTGCCAACCGCCAATGGCAAGCCGACTCCGGCTGCCGTCCGCAAGCTCACGAACCGCGCCGTCAGCACGACACCAATAAAGATACTTGTTGTGGAACGTGATCCAGACGTCGTCAGCGCCAAGTTCGTAGAAATCGCGAATCTGGTTCACATCCCTCGTCGCGGCGCCTTTGTTGCCATTTCGCACGTCCAACCAGAACTCACGTACGACGTCCCAATCACCGCGCAAGGAGGCCGCATGGTGTGGACTCTGATACCCGAGACGTACTGTGCCGTCGCCGATGCAGCTGGTCTCCCATTTCCCGCCCTCGCCAAGCTTTATGAACCGAATCTTCTTTGGGTTGACGGGAGCGACCATCGGAATGACTCCTATTTCCTGCGACTTGACGCCTTCGTTGCACGATACCAATAGCTACTTGGCGAACCGTGACCGGGCCGCCTGTCTGCGGTTCTGTTATTCCTTATGCCGATCCAGCGGAAGGCGCGGCTTGTACGCTGCCTCATCCCGTCCCTTCCGCAAATCCCACGTTCCTCGCAGTCTACGGCGCGACTCGCAGCGGGCTCTTAAACTCCTGCCGCATAGCTTCCGTCGCCCACGCAACGTTCTTGTGCCAAATGTCGACCTGACGAGGCGCGGGAGCTGTCATCGTACCGCCCGTCGTGCCCCGTGGCTGCAAGTCCCACAGGAGTTGCCGTTCAACCGCTTTCACGTGCAATCTTTCCACATCGGCAACATGTACGGTAATCGCATCGACAAACCGGAATCCGCACCGCGCCAGCTCGACGACGCGCTCCTCGTCCGCTAAGGCGTTCACGCAGACCGCACTGCTCCAATCGACCTCCCACCTCTTCCGTGCAGAGTTCACGACATACTCTTGCGGAACGAACGGGAGCGGAATCGAATAGCCGACACCGATGTAAAGCAGGTAATGCGTTCTCATGCGGGCGAGAATCGTTGGACTCCCGGTCGCCTTTCCGACGTAGCTCAAATACGAATCGTCTTCAGGTGTGCTGACAACCCAGATATAAACTCCCGCGCGATTGAACCGCTTCACATGACCTTCCGACGTATCCAGCGCGAAATCCCGCAGCCTCCGTCCCTCGCTCCATTCGAGCGTGATTCGCTCCGGCGCATCGTTCGACTCAGCCACGCTCGCCCTCCCTTTCGTACCCCACCAACGCAGCCCTGAGACTTCGCGTCAGCCGCTCGCGCAACGATTTCGGCCCGATCACTCGCACGTCCTCACCCATGCTCGAGAGCCACCACAGCAACTGCTGCGAATCGAGGACGGTCGCTCGCACCCGCTTTTCACCTCCGGATCGTTCCTCGATGTTTTGGTCCGCACTCAGCGGAGTCTCGCCAAGGTGCGTCGCCACCCAGCCCGACACGGCCAACTCCAGCCGTATCAAGCCACCCACCGGGTACTGGAACTCCCCTTCCCGGATATAGCGATCGAGATCGAAGTCCTTCGGTCGCTTCACCGGCAGGTCGGTGATTGTCGCGGCACGCACGCGATGCAGCGCGAACTGCCGCACGTCCTTGTACGGCGCCACCGTGCCGACGACATACATCACCGGCCCTCGCGCCACGAGCCCCAGCGGACTGACCGTATAGTTGCCTTCGCGCGTCGCCCCATCGGTGCGCCGTGCGTAACGCATGGACACGCGCCGCCCTTCGAGCAGCGCTTGGTACACGATGCGTACCGCCGCAACGTTGACGATCGGCGGCAACAACGGCAACTCGCGCGGCACTACGCGCACAGCCTCGGCCCAGTTGCGCAGCCCTCGCCTTCGATGCCGCTTCAGTACCTCATCGGCACGCTCAAACTGCGGTCGCAGCGTGTCCTCAACGACCGGAGGCAGCAGCCCGGCACCGACCTGCCGCAGGATCACGAGCGCCAACGCCATCGCGCCATCCATCGGTGGCAGATCGAAGGCCGGTGCATGCGCACCCCAACTCCAGTCGATGCGCACACCGACCTGTTCAGAACGCAGCGGGAAGAGCCCTGCCAGCAGCTCCAGGTCCCGCTGCACAGTTCGACGGGTCATCTCATGACCCGCGTCCCGCAGCTGCGACTCGATTGCACTCACGTCGATCCGGGCGGGCGCCCTCGGAATCAATTGCAGTAGTCGCCACTGTCTGAGAAATGCGTCGGACATATCCCCTCGTGCCTCAGTCGCAGCTTACTCCTCATCGCGACATGACATGTCGCGATGGTCACCTATTCTCGCACGCCCCATAACCGGAAAGGTGAGGCCATGAATGAATCCGAAATTGCTGCTCCAGCTGCCCCGTGGCAGGGCGGCATTCGACTACACACTTCTGATGTTGCCGAAGGTGCGCTGAGCCTGCGACTGGGACACGCCATTCACCACCGCCAGGCCCTGTACCCGATGCGTCGCCGGCTTCGGATCGCCGCCCGCGATCCGCTCGAATCTCTCTTTGACCGACTCATCAAGGACCCCGGCTGGCGTGGCTATCGACCGGAGCCGAACCGCGTCCTGCTCGACGCGAACGGCCTCTTTGTCGAAGGAAGCGGCACCACCCGCTCGCCGCATTGCTCCTGCGTATTCCACATCCTCGCCGCCGACGAATCGACGGCGGCTGCAGCGTGCGCGCGCATCATGGAGCTCTTGAGTCCGGTACTGATCACCGAGCCGGCCTTCACGATTGAGTGGCACTTCGTCAGCAGTATGGGATCCCACCATCACGCGCTGATCCACGAACTCGCCAATGACGTGCTACACGACGGCGCCTATCCGACTCTTCGAGGCGGAGTGCAGGCCTTCATCGACGCCTATCTGACGGCCCCCGAGTCTATTCTGGTCCTGCAGGGTCCGCCCGGCACCGGGAAAACCCGCCTCATTCGCGCCATCCTGGGAGCAATGGCCCGACGGCAGCGCGATGAGGAGACCTCCGCGATGTTCACGGGCGATGAACGTGCGCTGACGAGCGACGAATTCTTTGTCCGCTTCATCACCGGCGACAGCGCCGCACTCGTTATCGAAGACGCGGATCACCTGCTGCGGCCCAGGAGCAGCGGCAACGAATCCCTGCACCGGTTCCTGACAATCGCCGACGGCGTCGTACGCGCGCAGGGCCGCAAAATCATATTCTCGACTAACCTGCCCAACATCGGCGACCTTGACGACGCCCTGTTACGCCCCGGCCGCTGCTTCGCGCATCTGCAACTGCGCCAGCTGGAACCGCCCGAAGCCGAGCAACTCTTTGCACTGATTCGCGGAAACACGGGAATCGACGCCGGTCCACCCTTCACAGCCCTCTCGGCGAACGCTCGCAACTACCCCCTGGCCGAAATCTATCGGGCCGCACGAGTCTCGCACCCATGACGTGCACGCACGCGAGTCGCGCGCCCCGGCGCGCGGCCTTCTCGCTCTCCGCTCTACGCTCTCAGCTTCAGGAAGCACTTGCCAGCCCCAGCCACCCTGCTCATGGGCGCGCCAGCAACCGTGCCCCGGGGCGCTATTTCGGAAGGGGTGTAGACAAGGGTGTAGACAGACCCAAACCCCAGCGCGAGTAAGTATTGGTCGGAGCGCCGAGATTTGAACTCGGGACCCCTTGCACCCCATGCAAGTGCGCTACCAGGCTGCGCCACGCTC
>WBZQ01000120.1_pt1 | contig 74924 bp, 116 predicted proteins | sample 5204251 | NCBI WGS metagenome assembly WBZQ01 (sample SAMN12412402, study PRJNA552823) | activated sludge metagenome | isolation source: activated sludge from nitrification reactor of wastewater treatment plant... | place: USA: Virginia | collected 2017-09
GATCCCGGCATACCGCCGAATCGCGCGCGGCCAGACAAGAGATCATGGAGCGTTTGTTCCTATCCCTGTCGCCGCTCGAAACCTTGCAACTACGTGAGGCGATGCTCGGTAAAATTGAGGGGGAAAAATGTCCAAACTAATAACATGGTGCGAGTATCAAGACGAAAAAAAGAAACAAAAGCGAACGTCACCGCAAAGCACAAGCATACAAGAACTAGCCAAACGGGTGCTACTTGATTATCAATTCGATAGCGTATCGCCAGAAGACGCGGCGGAATTGGCAGAACTAATCCTCACCACAATGGATCGTCACTAAAAATGCCCACTCCAGTACTAGCGGTGGCGTGCTAATAGCCGATCTAATCGTGTTAGCTGTCATAATCATAGTATGGCTAACTAACGATAAAGAGGAAACCGACTAATGCGCTATCCCTCACTCAAATCAATCCTTGGACTATGCGGAGTCGAACGTCGAACGTGGTCAGTACGAGGTGTTGAAGTAGGGTTTAGGATAGTTTTCCACAGGATTTCCACAGGATTTCCACAGGATATTCACAGGAACAGATTCCGCCAAATCGTGTTAAGATGAAGTATGGAAAACATCACCTTGGTTGATTCGACTGTAGAGGAATTCCTCGATAAAGTCGCCGATACAATCGCGGACATGGAGCCGCTTCCTGAATGGCCACAACATCGCTACGAGCGGTTGGTTTGCCGCAACGGATTGAAGCCACTGCTCAACATGGCTCTTTACCACGCGGAGCACAATGACCGGCCATGGGATTACCGCGAAAAATGCGATCCCCTCAAGACCTCATCTTTCATCCGCGATTTGGTCGGCTTGCGCTGGCATAGTGAAAACTTCGCTTGTGCCGTCGGTGGCCGGATTCGCGATTATCACCGCGCGCTGAAAGCATCGAGGCTTCCGCAATGAACAAACGAATCTTCCCGATCAAGACATCATGTCTAGCGCTTTTCATCGCGCGGCTAGACAAACATGGAGTGAAATGGACATCAACCCCGATCATCAAGCGCGGCGGCCAGGTGAGCCGTTATGATGTCGAGACCACATTCGAGCTTCCGTCCGAATCTTTCCCCGAGTCCGAATGGGTGGTGTCATGATGTCTCGAACCACGAAAAACGTTCTCTTCATCGTCGTCTGCTACCTCATTGTCGGAACACTGGAACGCGCGGATTACGATTCTCTCGACTCCCTGAACCCGAGTCCGACTCAAAGCGTACAACACTAAGTCAGTAAAAACAAAGCCTCTCTTTAAGCCTCATCCTACGGGATGGGGCTTTGTTGTGTTTGGCTACTTTGTACTACAAAGTGCTTTGTGCCCACGCCCGGACAGCGAAGTGGGTAGAACAATAACACGTTATCATTATCGTTAACCTATCGATAATGAGAAAACACTATTATTACCGCTATTACCGCTACCGATTATTCATTATCGATAAACGTTATTAATACCCTTCACACCGTGACTTATTATGTAAGTAAGTAACAGCAATTAAGTAACTTAGCAACAAGTTAGTAACAAACTTAGTAACAAACGGGGGTAACCGACCCCTGACTTAGTAAGTGGGAGTAAGTCAGAAAGCCCAAGCGGGCCGAAGGCAGCGAAGCGACGCTTGGTACTAACCGCCTTTCCCGCAGAAATATTCAAAAATTTTCCAAAACAAAGTGGGGTGGGTGATTATTAGGTTTAGGGTTTTGGAATTCGTTTCTGAAAATTTTGCTGGCCCGGTGCAGGGTTTTTGGCGTTTAAACGTTACTAAAACGGCCCGACTCAAAGTCCGAAAAGAACGGTTAATGGAAAGCATGGCGAGTATGCGTGTTGTTAGATTGGCTGACAAGCCCGGCTCAAGGTACGGAAGGCGAAGTTAATAGAAAGTAAAATGAGATTTTTAACTAAAGTTTTTATTAACTTTGTTTTCCATTAACTTCGCTTGGCCCGAACCCTAAACACCTTCGCGAATAACTGCTTTGTTTTCAGTATTTTGCACCGGGCTCGGTAGAGAAGTTAATGTTTTACTAACCTTGCTTTCTATGTACTTTGTTTTCAACGCTTTGCATCGGGCCGGCTAATCAGTACAAACAAACTTACCTTCTGTTTTATCGACGTAATCTTTCAAATCATCGTCGGGTTTGATTTCATTTAAAATCTCGATAACATTAACTTGTTTCCAAAATAACTTTGCGTTTTTTAACAACTCATCCAAAAACGCCTCGTTACCGATAAAAAACAATCTATCTTCTTCCCTCGACGTATCGGTACGTCTAACCTTCATGTGAACTGCTAACATTCTGCCCGGTTACCATTCTACCGTACTTTCCACCAACAGTCAAGCACTTTGTTATTATTAAATCATGCCCGGACAACAAGACGTACGACCTTTTTCCAACGAGCCCGATATTTCCATGGAGCAGTTGCTTAATCTATTAACCTCCGGCCCGTCGTTGGAACAAAAACGTCTTCAACAATCATTACAAACTCTTAATAAACCCGGTAGTAAAGAGCAAATCGATCAAACCTTACCGCTCGAACAGTTAAATAACCTAATTCAATTATTTAAACAAGACGAAAACAACCGCGAGCCCGCTCAGTACCTCCCCGCAACTGCCCGTGATAAACAACAACACGGCGGTAGTTTGTCAATTCAACCCTTTGATGACAAACCTCGAATGCCTTTAGGTACACGTATCGCCGGAAATGAAGTCGCCACAACCTACGGGCCATTCAAAGCTAATAAAATGCTATTCGGCTCTACTCCATCGGCGTTAAAAAACCTTGGTTTTTCGCAATTATTACAATTATTAACCGAACTTTCCCCCATTGCACAGGAAAAATATAATAACTTCGCGACAAAATTACAAAAACAAGTTCTAGACCAAAATTATCAAGGTTCGGCTACGAAATAAAAGACCTCAATGTCTTAATCTTCGGCGACAATCCCCTAACCAATCTCCAAACCTGCATCCTACTAACCCTATAAATCGCCGCAAGATCCTTCATCGACAATCCATCCCGCGAATACGCCGTTCTAATCGCTCGAATCTGTTGTTCTGTTAGCTTTTTGTTCAAATGTTACGTTTCGTCCTACCTAAATCGTAACATTTAAATCGTACGAACGCAAATTTTTCTAAAAAGGACTTTTTCTTATGCCTGCTGTAACTGGATATACAATCAAACTCGGTAACTCCTCCGGCTCTTGGACTGGAATCGTTTCCCGTAACTCCACCACCACGCCCGTTGACCCCACTTCCGGCGCACCTAACCGTCTATCAATCCCCGATCCCATCGGCGCTGGACCAAACGGCCCGCTAGCAGTAGCCACTATTACCGCCGCAACTAACGCTACGCCAATTGTACTAACCAATACCCTTGATAACGGTACTTTCTCCGACGGTGATTGGGTTCAAGTAGTCGGCGCTTTAGGTAATACCAACGCAAACGGTACGTTCTTAATTACTTCAACCTCTGGTTCGGGCACTGGTATGACTCTAGTCGGTTCAGCCGGTAACGCGGCCTGGACCTCAGGTGGTAAGGTCTATAAACTAAACGTCAGCCCGTCACTAGCCGTTGTTTTACAAAAAGTAATGGCCGCCGCTCTATCGGATTACATGCAGAATGGTAACTAACCACTAAAATGAACCGTAATTTTACGTTAATCCGTGCCCGGACCTATGTCCTAACCGCAACCGTTACCAACGGTGCATCGGCGGTTAACCTAACCGGCTCGACGTTAACGTTAAAGGCCCGTTGGTCCGTTGACGGGGACGAAGTATTCTCCTGCTCGTCTCCGTCTGACGGAATTACTATAACCAACGCGGCAAACGGGCAGTTTACTGTTACTATCTCGACATTAAAAACTACTTCTTTACCCGTACAAGATGGTTTTCTTTCATTACCGTATGAGTTGATCTTAACAACCGCGTCGAATGAAGTTTATACCATTCTGTATGGTAAGTTAATAGTGAAACCGAATATTGTCTAAGGAACAAACATATGGCTTTTTCACCTACCTTTTCGCCAAAATTAACCGGCTCGACTACTTCCGATCCCGCTAACATCACAGCCGGAGCAGTACTCGCTCATACCTTCACTGCGCCCGGTGCTAAAACCACTAATTCGATGGTTTTAGTCAACATGCCTTCGTTAGAAACTAACCTCTGTATCGTCGGTGCTCGTGTTTCGGCTGCTAATACTATCGAAGTGCGGATTTATAATCCAACCGGCGGAGCAATCAACCCCGCGTCACAGGAAATCCGTTGGATGGTTTTTTAACCCACTAGCATGATCGACATAACAACGGGGAATGTTTTAGTCTCATTACCAGTCTGTAACACAACTGAAACAATCCCCGTTATTAACCTATCCAACCTAACCTTCACCGAATTGCTAACCGACAACAATCTACCGACGCAAATCTCGTCGAATGACTAAAAAAACCTTAAACCGTTTATTAAAAAAATGGATTAAAATCCTCCGTTTGGGCAAACCTAAATGGGAAGAAATTACAATCGACTTCGGGGCCGAAGACCAAGACGACGATACACCAATCGGTTACTGCATATGGTCTTTCGAAGAACGTAACGCGCATGTATACATCGCTACGCCCGAATTCTACGAAACCGCTTATGCTAAGCCACTAGACATCGAACAGGCTGAAAAGATTCTAATACATGAATTATTGCATTTGACCTTACAAACGGGCTCGACTAAGAACCACCAAATGTTCGAGCAGGGGTTAAATGTCTTGTCCGATGTTTTATGGGAAGCGTATTGTGACGATTAAGCAAGAACAAAAAATAACAGCGTTAAGAAAACTCCGTTGGCGGGCACGGACGGATATATTATTTCTTTGTAATCAAATACTCAATTATCGACACGTTGAGGCTAAAATGCACGGGCCGATTATCGAGTTATTACAAAAATTCCCAACACCCACGCCCGCACAAGAAATTGAAAATGACAAATGGGAAGAGAATAAATTCGTTTACACACCAATTAAACGAATGTCCGACTTACCCGGTAAACGCCGTTCATTAATTCTCTGGCCTCGTTCGACGTTAAAAACTACACTAAACGTTCAAGCGCATGTAATTCAATGGTTATTAAACTACCCCGACGCGGCTATTGCGGTATTCCAATCCAATACAGAAAAAGCCGAAATGTTAGTTCAGGAAATCAAACGGCATTTTCAATTCAATGAAAAATTCCGCGAACTCTTCCCCGAATACTGCCCGCCGATAAATAAAGCCGGTGATTTCGGTAAAGCTGCTCAATTCACCGTACTTGCCCGTCAAGAAGGCCGCCGCGAACCTTCGGTAATGGCGTTAACAATCGAAAAAGGCACCGCTGGCGTGCACTTCGATGTGATGAAATTCACCGATATCGTCGAACCGGAGAATGTTAAAACCGAAGAAAGAATTAATTCGGTTAAAAAATCATTTTATCTCGCAGAGCCACTACTAGTCACGCCTAATCACTGGATTGATGTCGAAGGTACGCGTTACCATCAATTAGATCTATACGGAGAATTAATCGACGCTTGGTTGAAACAAAAGAAAAACAACCAAGAGCCGATTTATAAAGTCGCCATTTCTTCATGCTGGAAGCGTAAATATCCCGCTGAGCCGTTTTACACACCCGATTCTCTTACATTACCGTTCGACAAAGGTCCCGACGGATTACCAATATCCATCTGGCCGTTTGACGTGGAAAACCAACCTCGTTTATCCTACACCGCGTTAATGGACTTAAAATCCCGAGATCCGTATACTTTTTCGACTCAGTACTTAAACTCCCCCGAAGGCGGTATCGGCGGGCGAGAGATTTTCGAAGGTAATCCGCAAACTATCAAAACTAGTAACTTCTATACAAACGTCCGCGTGGCTTATCGTGTAATGTCAATCGATACCGCCGAAACTAACCAAGAATACAGTAATAATTCCGCTATTTCAATCGGTGCATGGGGCGCTGACGGACGTTGTTACGTCGAAGATATTCAATTCGGTAAATGGTTACCTAATGAATTAATCCACCAAATTGTAGAATTAACACAAAAATACAAACCACAAACGATTTTTATCGAAAAAACCTCATTCGTAACTGGATTAATGATCGGTTTAACCGCCGCCATGCAACGGGCTAACTTATACATACCAATCGAACAAGTCCGGCGTTCTACTAAAGTCGAAAAAATCGAACGTATTCAAAATTCCCTACAACCCTGGTATCGGTCCGGGCAGTTACGTTTTGTATTAAAAGAACCAAACGAATCCGATAACTCCCCAACACGAGGGGGGATAAACGAACATAACTGGGAACAGACGATAAAGGAATTCCGTAATTTCCCCAAAGGCTCCGACGATATTCTCGATTCATTATCCGATTTATTTACCGGAAAAGAATATTTCGGTAAATTAACCGGCGACCACAACTGGTTACAAGGTAATCAAGCCGAAATAACCCGCCGCCGCCAAGAAGAGGAACAAAAACTACGTATCGATGCGTTATATAAACACATCGGTATAATCGACAACAACGAAATCCCGTACGTACCGTCTTATAACGACATGACCGGTGGGTTATAATAATACCATGCCCGATATTGTTAACATTCCAGAACTCGATCCGGTTGATTTTAATCTCGAAACCCTCCAAGCGGCGGAGGAATTGCTACGTAAAGAACAGGCATTAACGTTAGTTAAAACTACCTTCAATGAATATCGTAATTACCGTCAATCGAACATCGAACCGGACTGGAATCGTTTCGAGGCATTGTATTTCGGCGTCCGCGAACAGAAATTTTGGCCAAACACACAAGTACCACGGTCGTCTATCCCTTGGCCGTTGGCGTTTGAACACGTAGAAACGGCTTATGCGCAGATTTACGAATCATTGTTTTCGCAACCCGACTGGTTTTCCGTCGAAGCGGACGTAACGGGTACGGTTGAAGATGCCCGGATGATTTCGGATAAACTAAAGTACTACCTCGATCACGATAAAGATCAATATGGTATTTCTGCTGTTACCGAAGTCGGGCAGGCGATTAAAAATTTATTACTTTATGGAAACGGCTGTTTAGCTTTAGAATGGGACGCTGCCCGTAAACGGCCATTATGGTCATTCGTTGATATCCGCGATATGTATTGGGACCCGCAAGCCCGGCATCCGATGATTGACTATTCCCGTGGTGTTATTCGCAGGTCGTTAATGACCGTCGAGCAAGTCAAAGCCTGGCAGGGTTTACCTGGAATGGACGTGCCGTCGGATAATGAGTTATTTACCTTAGCGACTTATTTAAACGGTTCGAACGATATCGCCCGAGATAACCAAGATTCATTACGTGGTAAACAAACCGTATCCGGGCAGCAATACACACAATATTCACCCGATAGACTAATCGAAGTCCTATCATATTGGTCCACGAACAAACACATCATTATCCTCGGCGGGCAGCATGTTTTATTATCCACCGAAAATCCCTATAACTTCGTTCCATTCGTAATCGCGCCCTGTTACGTCATCCCTGGTAAACTAACGGGCTACGCAATTCCAGCCGTTATTGAAAAAAACCAACGTTATATGGAAGGTTTATTCAACGCCCGGTTAGATGAAATTTCATTATCACTAAACCCACCGAAAGTAACTAAATCCGGTATTCCATTTTCGCCAACGGGCCGCTCGTGGCATCCGGGAATGAACTTACAAGTCAATAATCCGAAAGAAGACTTTATCGTCCAACCTCCAGTCGGCATTACTAACACTGCGTTAGATGAAATCCAAATGATTCAAGTAATGTCCGAGCGTCTAGACGGTGTTAACTCCCACGTATCCGGTGTGCCCCGAGGTGGTAATGCAAACCGTACTGCTACGGGCATGCAGCAGCAACTACAAGGCGGGCAGCTTAAAATCATGGTCTTAGTACGTAACATCGAAGACTACATGCTAACGCCAGCGTTGTACAAAACAGTTAAAATGCTCGAATACTATGAATCGGGCGAAAACGCCGAGGTATTCAGTAAACCGTGTAAATTCAAAGTCTTCGGTTCAAACCGCATGTTATCCCGTGAACAAATCATGGAAACGATGCCGTTTATTCTTCAGTACACCTCTAATGGAACGTTTTTACAACAACTTTCAACCATGGGTAAAACAGTTAACTTCGAAGAAGTCTTTCGTATGTTATCCGACGGTTCCCGTACTGGACGTTCCTATAACTTCATCCGCGATTTAACTCCACAAGAACAACAACAACTCTCCCAGCCCCCGCCCGAAGCCGTAATGCAAGCGCAACAAAAAGACAAAGAACTTCAAGCTAAGATGCAAATCGAAAGCATGAAAGCCCAAGCCGGAAACGACCCGAGAATGAAACAAATGGAACTCGAAGTCGAGGCCCAAAAAGCTCAATTCGAAATGGCGGCAAAGCAACAAGACCTCGAAATTAAAAAACAACTCGCTCAAATGCAACTGCAACAAAAGCAAATGGAACTACAGTTAAAAGCAATGGAAGCGCAGTTCAAGCTACAATCAACCGCCCAACAAGCACAACTCGATTCGGAGATAAAACAACAACAACATGCCATCACACTGCAACAGCAAGCCACCGACCACGAAATCCAGCAACAACAATCCGCCGAACTCCACGAAGCCGAAAAAGCACGGATAGCTTCATCGAACGAGCAAGATTTAGATTTTACGAAAAAATCAAATGACTTGAAGTTACGTCAAATGCAAGCCCGGCCCGCTGGAGTAGGTTCCAAAGCCAAAACACAAGCTAAGAAATAATGTCTATTACTGAATTAAATCAAAACGAAGAAAAGTTATTAACCGAACTCGTTCAACATCCGGGCTGGACGAGCTTGATTAAAATCCTACACATCAACCAAACTGCTTTGTTAGAAATGCTATACACAACCCCGGATAATAACCAACATATCCTTAACACCTGGCGGGCACTGGAATCGGTAATCCGAACATGCGAACATGCTAAAACCTTCGCAGACGTGTTACACTTGGGAGTAGAAAATATCAATGAACGTTAATTCACTATCACTAAAAACAAAACTCGCTCGAAGCGAATTTGATTTAAACAACAACCAAACTAACGAAGTTACGGGTTTGGATGAAGTAGATTTAGCTAAAGAAATCGAGACGTTATTAGGCGATGCATCTGGACAGGTCAATACCGCTGGGACACCGCAGCCGATTGAAGTCGATGTCGCCGGACATAAGCTAAAGTTCGATGACAACAAACAACTATCACAACGTTTGACTGAAATCGTTACTAACTACAACGCCACACAACAAGAACTTCAAGCACTACGGTCTAAACTAACCCAAACTCCGCCCGCTGCAACCACACAACCACAACAAGGTTTCAGTAACGATCAGTTTTCGCAACTACTACAATCGGGCGAGAAAGGCGTAGCCGAAGCACTAAACTATGCAATGTCTCATATGTTCTTCGACGGCAAAGTCCCCGATGCGGCTAAAACAATCGCGGCATTGTTACAACAATCCGCTGCGACCGCACAAGACTTAACCGTACTACGCTTCAAAGACGCGCATCCTGAATTACCTCGTAACGCTGAAACGGGTACTATTCTAGAATCGATTCGTAATAAATACAACCTACCGTTTACTCCCGAAGGTCTGGAAGCTTCGTATGCTCTCGCTAAACACCATGGAGCAATTCAACCTCAAGCCGTAACCGAATCTAATCAACCCACTACTCCACAATATACCCCACAACAAGCAATGAACAACGCTTTCGCTTCTCCCGTAATGTCTCGTCAATCCAGCGGGCAGCCGCAAATTAACCTAACTGACGCCCAACTCGACCGGGCTTGGGAAATGCCATTAGACCAACTGGAAAAACTAGTTTACAAATATCGTAATAAAGCGACTAATTAATTAATGTCAACACGATATGTTAATATTAAATTGATCCGCTTACTTTGCGGACTATAATTAGAGGTAAATACCAACTATGGCTTATTCTCCTACTTCAATGACTACGGCAACGCCCGGTTTACAAGGGCTAGATCGTATTTTTTACGTCCGCAAAGCACTAGACCGGCTACAAAAGAAGTTCTTATTCCGTAAACCTTGCGATCCTGAAGATCTACCGATGAATTCTGGCCGCACGGCTCAGTGGTATCGTTATAACAACCTTACCGCTGATACTACTCCAGCGGTCGAAGGGACTGTCGGTACTGGCGGTACGATTAACGCGCAGTTACTAACCGCTACCGTATCGCAGTTTGTTAACTTCATTTCGATTTCTGATTTTCAAATCGAGACTTATTACGAAGGGCTTGTCGGCGCTGCGTCGGAATTACTTGGTTATCGGGCCGGTTTGACCGTCGATACTCTATCGCGGTTGGTAATCGATAATGAATTTACGTCAGTTTCTCAAACCGCCGTAGCGACTTACTTAAAGGCAATCGATCTACGTCAAATCCGCCACTCGTTACAAGCCCAAGACGTACAGCCGTTCGAAGATGGTAAGTTCTTAGCAATCTCTCACCCTTACTGTACTTACGATCTAGTAAACGACCCGAACGTACTCGGTTATGGTGATTTAACTAAATTCACCGACAAATCCGGGGGTTCATTAAACTCCGCTCCCGATCGTGGGTTATTCGTCGAAACCGCGCACTGTAACGTATGGGAATCCACTAACGTAAAAGTATCGGGCTCGAATTACTACACCTACGTATTCGGTAAAGGCGCAATCGGCTCACTCGATCTAGCCGGTAAAGGTCCGTCGAAAGTAGTCGATCCTCGCAACGAACGGTTCAAGATTATCGTAACCAACGGTACTCCTGGCCCGTGGGACCCCGCTGGACAAATCGGCGCGACCGTGGCTTACAACTTCAAAACCACCACGTTCGTGAAAGAAGGCCCGGCTCCTATCGGCGGTACCTATCGTTACAAAATCCTCTCCGCCCCGACTACGTTAGTTTAGTTCAGTTTGTTCGTAAATGAATAAGCCCGTAATTAGAGCGTTTTAAACGCTTTGAAAACGGGCTTTTTCACTAAAAAGGTACACAATGGTAATATCAAATAACACCGAATGTAAACGCCGTGTAATGTCGGCTATTTCTGTTGTTCCCAACAGCGGTACGGACTTAGCGACTAAAGATTCGATTTTATACAATATTCATGTATGTAATGTTACCGGTTCTGCTGCTACTTTTACGTTAGCCGATAAGCAATCAGTACCGAGATATGTACTAAATGCTTATTCCGTTCCCGCGAATAGTTATGTAAGTATTCAATTCAATGAAGGTTTACTAATGTCAGGCGGCGTCACTTGGTCAGCGGGCACTGCTAACGCTCTACAAGGTTATTTAGAAATCCGCCGTAAGGAGTAGTTATTAGTGCCTACTACCATAGGAAAACCATCTAATACGTTAACCTGGTCCGATGGAAGTAATTTCAGCGGTTATATTCGTATTCAAATATCATTACCGTCTGGTTATGACCAAGTGTTTATCATATCTAACCTAATCGAGCAAATGATTCCGTTAGATATGGTTATTCCCGTAACTAACGGTGTTATCGATAACAGTTGTGGTGTTTGGTACAATTCCGATTTATCGCCGTTCGGAACTACGTACACATGGTCAGCGTATGATTCGTCTTTTAAGAAAATCGTCGGCCCGTCGGCGTCTTTTACCGTTTCTTCTTCGACGTTTTCTTTACCGTCGTTAACTATTTCTACCGTAACTCCAGCCCCGACAATGCCTTTAAATACTTATCAATATTACCAATTCACGGGCGGCGATACATACACGCCTGATATTGTCAACGGAATTTATCACGAAGTTTATCTAAACCGCGCGACGACTACTATTAACGCCCCGACGTACACTAATGGAACACTAGTCTCCGGGCAGCGGTTAATCTTCATTTTCTTCCGCGACAACGCCTCGACATCGACAGAACGTAATGTTAGCATGAGTACTGATTACCTATGGGCAAACGGTTCACTTGATGCATCGGGCATGGTTATCATGCCTGACGTTGTTAATGTCCAGAATATCGCGGAATTCGTACTACAACCTACGGGAAAATGGCTTAATATCGGTTGGTTGGTCGGAGTACCGAGAAGTTAATTATTATGAAATTTATAATTCTATTTTTCGTTTACTTATCTTTTCTACATAGTCAAGATACGGAGTTAGTTACCGTCGAGCCGGTTAATTCCAGGCCGGGTAAGATTGTTTTCAAATCAACCGGCGGTGTTCCTGTTGCGGTGTCAGGCAACGATGTTATGGTTTACAATAAAAACAAGAAGTTATATTGTAAAGACGCCAACGACAACGACTGTTTCAACGCCGTGACATCGCTAGAATCATACGGTTGTGTCGGAGATGGTTCTACGAATAACTCCACTTGTCTATCTACCGCGTTAAATGCTTTGAGCGGAAAAACAATCGTTTGTGGTCCGGGTACGTATAATTTCTCAACTACAATTACAATCAATGGCGTAAACGGTGGTTCGTTTATCGGGCCGGGTGTAGGTACATCAGCCGGATGTATTCTTAACTACACTGGTGGTTCGGGATATGCTATCACCATTACACAAGCTCGCGATATGTTATGGGATGGGATTTATATTGATACTAACGGTAAGAGTGGTATTAACCTATCGCCTACCGCTGGAACGGGTGTTATTCTAAATAACCGTTTTCGTATTAAGCTAAACAGCGGAGAAACATCACCAACAGCGAGCACAATTGGGTTTAATTTCTATAATAATCCTTCCGGCCCGCCGTATAGTTCGAATTACTTCAATACCGTTTATCAATCCGAAATAGATGGATTCGATACGTTAGTTAAGTTAACCGGAATTGCTAATGGTAATTTTTTCCTTCAAAACATTTATCGGCACTTTAACGTCGCCGCGTTGGATATACAAACTAATGAAAACAACATAATCGGCGGTTTTATTACCGACTGCACGACAGGATGTATTGGTATTAAAATGTCCGGCTCAACGGCTTTCTATAACATCGTTTCCGCTATGTCCATGGACCCGATTAACACATGTACTGCATATAACCTCGACGCTAGTACATATGACAATAAAATCGATCTAGTAACCAACTGTGCGAATGCAAACGTAGATTCGGGAACACGTAATACGATAACCGATAGATTTCGAACCAATCATGCTGGTGAATTCCGAGTATGGGGTAATTTATCCGGTAACGATACAGCAACTTGGCAAAATATCCCAACAATGGATTGGAAAAATAACGCGGGTACTCTACGCGGGCGATTTACCGTAGATCAAACTACAGGAGATATGCGTTTAGGCAGTACTGGTAAGTTATATCTACACGGTGGTAATGATTACAGTAATCCTTTACTAGGTTTCGACGCCGCTAATGGAGTAGATTTATTCAGTTTTAGCGGCGGGGCGACTAGTTTTCCATTACGTATATACAACGGTGCGACATTTCTAGCGGGCTTCCGGGCAGACGGTTCATCTGGTGATTTTAGCTTTGTTGGCGGCAAAAATGGTTCTTTTACCGCTCCGTCATTAGTACTAACCTCCGCTGGGGGTAGACTGGTAGATACATCAAATGGGCAAGGTTTTGTTGTGTCGCCAAATTCCGCATCGGTAACTACGTATTTATTCCCTAATACTGTTGCATTTGCTTCATTAGGTTCGCCATCGAACGGAGCGGTTGTATATTGCTCGGATTGCACTAAAGCTACCCCCTGTGCATCAGGCGGTACGGGGGCAATTGCAAAGCGTTTGAACGGAGCTTGGGATTGTAACTAAACATGAAAAAACTAATATTACTTCTATCGTCTGCGGTAATTTTTGCACAAAATACCAATAGATTAAATATCGTTCCGAATACAACCACACAAGGACGGATTCAATTCAAAGGCCCCGGTACTGGGGCTCCAGCGGCTCCTAGTGGAAGCGATGTTAATGTCTTCCAACGTGGCGGTAAGCTATTGTGTAAAGACGCTAATGGAAATGACTGTTGGGCCGTAACCAATGCAGCGGGATCGGATGTTGCATTAGCCAATATTTCTGGCGCACTGGTTTCGGTAAAAGACTACGGTGCGATTGGTGACGGAACAACAGACGATACTACGGCGATTGCAAACGCCATAGCAGCGTCACCTTCAGTTTATTTCCCTTGTGGTACGTATAAAACAACGGCGAAACTCTCGTTATCGACAAACAAATCCATAATCGGTTGCGCACCGGCTAATCACTGGCGTGGGGGTTCAGGTAGTAAAATCGTTTATTACGGTACGGACAAAGCGATTGAAATCAAACCTCCTAATTCAACGGGCTATGATACGATTTCCATTATCGATATCGAGTTAGATGGAATTAATGCCACGGGCTCAGCCGATGGTTTAGTAATTGACGGTACGAATACTTCTGCTTACGTCGAAGGCGTTTATACACGTGGATTGACTATCAAAGACTTTCCCCGTTATCAAATGTTCGGCACGGGATTGATTTTCATGTTATCGTACCATTCATCGTCGTTTCATAACATAAACCGTTCCGCGTCAGGTGATACTACGGTTTATTTCGGCGCAAACCAATACCGTTCACAAGTATATTTTTACGACTGTCTAATCGGTCAATATCGCGTAGGTAAATGGGCTTTTATCGAAGAAATCGGTACAGGTACGAATTTCTACGGCGGTACGGTATTTATGGCCGGTTTATCTTCTACCAACGGCTCACATGGTATTCGTGCAAACGGCGGCTTAACCGTAACAGGTACGTCGATTGAAGGTTTACCCGCCGCAACGGCTTCGCAAACCGGTATTCGTTATACCGGAACCAACGGCGGTACGATTTCAGCTACGGTTATTTCTAATTCAATTGGTATTGAAATCGGTGATCCGACGAATAAAACCGCAGCCGCAGAAGGATTAACTATAATCGGTAATGTCGGAAATAACGTAACTGATGTATACATTGTAGACGGCGGTTCACGCAAAGCCACCCAAATACTACAAGTCGGTCGCGCGGATGCTTCGCCAACTATTACAAACGACCGCGCAACTGTCGATGGGGTTTATACTGATGTTTTATATCTAAACATGAACTCTGGTTTAGACATCGGAGCAATGCCATTATCTACAACGGGCGATATTGGAGGCGGAGATTTATCCGTTGAAACAGTTACTTCAGTAGGTAATATTAACTCCAACGGCGTTATTACTGGTACGCATTTCGAAACCTCAACCGGAATCATTCGCGGCCCGACTTCAGTACCGATTTTAATCAACAACCACGCGCAGTCGCAAAACAAAGTCAACCTAGCTTTACGTGCGTATTCTTCACAAACTAATCCTTTCCTATCCCTCCAAGACTCCGGTGGGGTTGAAAAAGGCCGCTGGAACGTAGATGGCTCGTTACAAATAACCGGTTTAGCTTACGCTTCCTTGCCGTCACCGTCAAACGGAATGTTTGTTTATTGCACCGATTGTCAACAAGCCAACCCTTGCGTCGCTGGGGGCAGTGGCGCGTTTGCCCGCAGAGAAGCGGGTGCGTGGAATTGCGCGGGTGCTGGCGGTGGCGGCGGCGGCGGAGGTACGTTAACATCCGTATCCGGTAGTACTGGTGTGATTTGTACTACAGTCGGCTCAGCGGTAACTTGTACGGTAGACACCGCTGTGGTACCGACATTTTTAACCGGCTCGGCGTCAATTGACTTCGGTTCAATCGCTCAATCCGCGTGTTTAACTTCAACAATAACAGTAACCGGAGCGTTAACCGGCGATACAGTCGCACCGGGCTGGCCTGCTACGCTAGAAGCGGGCTTAGTTGGTATAATGTCTGTTACAGCCGCGAATACTGTTACCGTTAATTTATGCAAGTTAACCACGGGCACAGTTGACCCAGCTTCTCAAACTTTCTCAGCAACCGTAGTAAAACACTTCTAAATTATGCGAAAATACCTACTACTTCTCGTACTTGCCTTCACTGCGCAAGCAACGGACTGGCACGTTACCGTAGACGGCACTGCTAACGGCGCGGGGACATTAATCTCCCCGTGGTCGATGGAACATGCATTATCTCATCCGCCACAGGTACAGCCGGGAGATACTATTTACGCACACGCGGGGGAGTATTATGCCCCGGCTTCACAAGGATCGTCGTATTTAATCGGTGGCTTCCGGGCTAAGTTAACCGGTACGCCGGGGAATTACATTACCTTCATGCCCTGGCCGGGAGATAGTGTTGTTATTAATGGTTTGTACTCCGACTGGATTCAGATTTTCAAAATCGATGGCGCTTGGGCGATTTACAAAAATCTCGAGATTTACAATTCCAATCCCACAAGGGTAGTTACCACCAATGCCTCCAACGGCCCCGGTGTTCGCGGGGCTGGAGTGGCTTTATACGGAAGTAATATTAAGTTTATTAACAACGTAGTTCACGACGCCGGTACAGGTATTGGCTTCTGGCTCGCGGCGGTGGATAGCGAAGTATACGGTAACATCGTATTCAATAACGGCTGGATTTCACCGCAACGTGTTCACGGGCACGCGTTATATACGCAAAACGACGCGGGGTTAAAGCAAATTCGTGATAATATTTTCTTCAATCAATTAGCCGGTGGAGTACAGATTTACGGAACTAACAACACACGTTTGAGAAACTTTCTATACGACGGTAATACTCTTTTTAATGACGGTTTCGCGGCTGGCGGCGGCGAAGATGGAGTGTGGAATTTAGATTACAAAAACAGTTATTTTTATGGCGGCACAAACGGCGTCGGTACTGTATCATTTCACTCCTCATTCGGCGGCGGTAAGAATCTAAAAGTCCGCGATTCGTATTTCGGTAATACTCACCCACAATTCCGATGGTCGGATACAATGACTGTAACAGGTAATACCTTTACCCGTTACGCAACATCCTGGACTTTGAATATGGAATTTGAAACAGCCGGAGGTACGCCGCCCGCAGGTTCGATTGGTACGTATTATTTCAACAACAACCGGTATCACCGGCCCGCTAATCAAAGTAAAATTACAAAAAATAACCCAAAAGACGGCACAGCATCGACGTTGTATTCGCTAACTGAATTCAAAAATCAATATTCCAATACCGCTTCGGCGTACTACGAAACCGGTGGAACGGAAATTGTTCAACCCACAATGACTGAAACGGTTGTTTATGTACGGCCTAATTTATATGACGATCACCGGGCTAATGTAACTATCTACAACTGGTCTCGGGCGAATAATGTTTCAGTTAATATTTCTTCCTTGAACTGGGCTCCTGGTACTCAGTGGAAATTATGGAATGTCCAAAACTGGCCGTCGGAATTTACCACGGGCACATTTACTTCCGGCAGCACTATTACCGCTCCGATGACGGGCTGGACGACTAGATTACCCATCGGTCGTGATACTGAAGTCGCGCCTAATACCTTTCCCGAATTCGGGGCGTTTTTGCTAACCTGGACTAACCCAACGGAAGTCGTGATCGGGACTAGTAATAATATTACCGCTAAAAGTCTAGCCGTTACAACACAAACTAATCGTGTTTATACAATAACCCGTCCGTTTGTACAAGATGAAATCTGCGATTATCCAAAGCCATTTATCGATGATAACGGAGCGGCTGTATGGCAGGCTGAAAGAATTAACCGCTGGCCCGTTTCAGCAACCTGCCCATCGGGTTCAGTTAAAACCGCAACAATTTCCTGGCAGCATACTTATTTACAAGACAGTGAGTATAGAATTGATTTCCGTAACAGCACAACGCCATGTTCATCGGGTAATCAAACCGCATGTAATAACGCTGCGTTAGATGAAGCGGGCATGTTAGCATATGCTGGCGGTACATGGACTACGGATATTAGATTTACACCAAATCCATCCGGTAGCGGTTCGGTAAGAACCTTTGATGCTAGAGCCGCTTTGGATGCTGCTAATTTTACCTACCGTTTACGCGGGCCAGCGGTTACGGAAGTAATCGTTGCGGATCAGACTTCTTCACGTACTTATGATTTCGGTTGGATGGATTGGAGACATAATAGAATTAATACACCGGGCTACGGAGCTATTGGCGCGGGCGATACGTCGATTACGATATTAGACGGAACTAAATGGGCAACTATTACTACACCGTTTACAATAGTAATCGATAGCGAGCATATTGGTATTTGTTATGTTTCCGGTAATACTTTAACTGTCGGTACGACTAACGGAGCATCAGCCGCTTGTGCTAACGTCGCGGGCCGAGGGTTAAACGGCTCTTCCGCCGCCGCGCACTCGTATGGTTTGTACGGTAACTTCGCCCGTTATCTAGATACGATGTATCTAACCGCTGATATGGATTCCTACGCAACTACGTTTACTGTAAACGATGCGTCTTCAATTAACACACCTACGGTGTTACAAATCGGCGCTGAGCAAGTTCGTGTGTGTAATCGTTCGGGTAATACATTAACGGTAGGAACTACCTCATGGCCTTGTGCGGCTAACTCCAGTGGACGTTACTGGAATGGCACGTCAATGTTCGGTACGGAATCTAATTACTGGGTTGCATATACTCCGTTATATAACTTAACCGTACTCAGCGACCGCTGGTATGACGCGCCTACGGTGTTACATAAATCCATTCACCCCGAAGCTATACTACGCTTTCCCAAAGACGCGGCTTCGGTTGGAATTGCTTATGTTGTTAATAACGAATACCTAACCTCAATGCAGGACCAAGAATACGATGTGTTAGTTACTGTTAACGGAAGTTCCGTTTACGGGCTAACCGATATCCGTCATGTTCCTCGCACATCACATCGTTATCCGGTATATAACCAAAACGATTCATTCTACTGGTCCGGTACTGCTCCGGCGTTTTTACGAATTAATCATAATAAAACTTATTTAGCAATGAGCGGAGCGGTTAATTACGATCCTTCGATTACCGTAAACTCCACTTTCACTAATTCGATATTAACCGAAAACGCAACCACTAGCGGCGCTGGCCCGGAGCCTGCTTGGAATGGTGGTAATAACGATCATTGTATACCGGATACGAAAAGCACCTTCGCCGGGCCGTATTATTACGTAAAAGGTTCATTATTACGACAAATAAACACCCCTGGTGGAAGACCTGATATCGGGCCGATGTCGTACTGGGATTTAGGTTATTTATATGGAATGGAGTTAAATACGACTACTTCAGATTCATTGGAAGAAGTCTCGAAATCATTAGTAAGTTGCATCGCTCAAATTCCCGTTTTCCACCGTGAAACGGACACCGGGTTATTTTGTAACAACGGCGATACACCGTCGAATCCGACTAAATCCTGTACTGGAAGTAATCTAACCGCCACAGCGTTTAACCGTTTCGTATCAATCGACTTACATCCACAAGCTACGCCGATTAACCCATCAGCAGTAACTAACGTCGCCGATCGATGGTTTTACACCGGGCCGGTTACATCGAATCGCTTTACAATAAACACCGGGGCGGTTTCACACATGACTTCGACGTTCTTACCGGCACTACTAACCGGTGATTACTTCGCGGAAGAAGTAACTATTCGTCTTGGCGGCAATACCTTCGCGATGTCTGAATTTCCGACTTATAATTCCGCTGAGGTAACAGCGGATAGGGTAAAAACCCGTCACGAAGACTGGGGTTGGATGAATCACCGCGATGGTGCAAGACAAATCGCTTGGTCTTTACGTAACTGGACTAACGCTTGGTATATCGCTAAAGATTCAACGCCGGAAAAAGAATACTTAAACTGGAAGATTTCTTCTAATATCGGTAAATGGGAAGGGCAGTATAATTTAACAACCGGGTCATTTTACACCGCCTGCCCGTCGCCGTTAGGAACACAATACGACGATTCCTGGTGGTGTTTGGGCCGTACCTTTGCGGGCATGGAAGCGACGTTAACTACAACCTTTCCAGCCGAGCCTGGGCAGGGTTACGGGCCGTCTACAATGAATGACCAATATACATGGAACATCGAATCTTCCTGGATGCGTAATTACTGGCTAGTCGTAATGGCCGACGCGGATCGAAAGGGCTTTAGTGCAATTCGCCCAATTCGAAAGTACTTTGCAAGCGGTACGATAACGCAAGCTACACAAGTACCGAATTGGTCATTTTGGTTCGAGTCTTATTACCAAGTCCCAGCCGTACCGTGTCGGCCCGAAGGTACATTAGTAGCTCCGGCTACGTGCGCGGCGCAATCAATGAACGTCGGTTCTGGGCAATGGCAGTATAATTCCTGGGCGAATCGTAAGGCTAGTTTTCTAACCGGAGGATCGCCGACAGGAGTACCGACTTCCACGGTTGAAACGGATTTAATGTCCGGTTACTGGCATATCGCCGGGGCCGCGATTAAAGCTAACAGTGACGCGGATTATAATACTTACTTCGGCGAGCGGGCTAAGAATATTGTATTAAATAACTTACGTTATCAAAATTACGCTAACAACCCCATGTGGGCTGTTTTACCGTGGAATATAATCTCTCCATCCGTACAAGTCGGAGATACTACAGCGTTAATCACCGCAACTTTACCTTACGGCGGGAATTGTAAAATAACCGTAACACCGGCTTTTTCAAACTCCGACGACGGATCGGATTCCACGTGTTCGTTACAAGGTAATCGCTTACAACACACAGTTCGTTCGTTAAATACCAGTACTAGTTACTACTACCGTATTACCGTAAATAATCAAACACGTTATTACGGTAAATTCACAACAACTGCTCCGCTAGGCGGCGCGATTAACGTAGTATTACCCCTAACCGCCCCGGCTAATTACGGCACGGTCGCGGATGTAGTAACAGAATACGGGAATTCAACACTACTCGGCTCGTCGGTAACAACCGCTTGTTCAATAACCTGCACCGTCTCGATCCCCGCGAACGTAGGTAGAGTTTTATTCTTCCGTAATACCTGGCGCTCGTCAACTCCTGAGAATTTAGTTAGTTCTTCGATATATTCACAAATGATTACGCAATAATAAGGTAATAATAATCAATTCTTGTTAAACTGAAAGTATTAGAATAACAAAAAGGAATTTATTGCGTCCATGAATACCCACGAACTACAAGAACGATTAGAAAAGCTCACTGAAGAAGTCGCTGAACTACGAGAAGTAGTTCGGCATTATGAATCCATGTCCACGGGCGTAAAGTGGTTTATTGGTATAATCACAGGTAGTATTGCGTTCATACTTTCAATTAAAGCTATTTTCGCAAAATTAATAATTCCATAAAATGTTAGTCAAAGACACAGAAACTATAGAACAACACCTCGCGGCGGCGAGATTTCAACAAGAAAATGAAGCACTAGCCCGGTATTTGGAAGATCAACTAAAACCTCCGGGCGGTTATGGCGACGACCAAGGGCTAAAACGCTGTAACCCCGAAGCTCAACGCGGGCGAACAATGTCAACGGAAGACTTCGAGCGTAAATTATCGTCAATAGCCCCGCAATTAGTCTTCCGTTCTTATGGCGATCCGACTAAAAAAGGCGTTTACTGGAATGTTGGAAAACCGAACCAACAAGGTTTGGCTTTTGAGAATTCATTATCAATGCCCGAGTTTTCAATTTACGAATTAGTTCAAAGAGAATTACAAAACCCCATCGTTGCCGATGAGAATTTCCGTTTAGACGCCCGTGATTTACCGAAATACGAAATCGTTCCTGAAGAACGTGACGCGCAAGGTAATATTACACGCGAAGCGGATATTAACTGGTATGATTCGTTACCGGGCATGGACGACCAAGAAGACGCTTGGCGGGAAAAAGTCAGGGGCTGGCGGCAACTACTCGTCATGCTCGTACTCGAAGGTCAAATCACAATCGCCGACATGGAGCGGGTATTTGGCTCGGCGAACCGTCGTGGGTATGCTCTTTACCTCGGTAAACACGATTCCAAACAAGCTCATTAATAAACAAATGCATTTATTCGAATTCCTCGAAGCCTTCGCGAATGCCATCGCAGAACAAGAAGGTTTTAATGTTTCACAAGCTAATGCCGACCGGTTAAATATCCCCTGGCCGACGATACCACAGAAAAACCACAATCCGGGTAATTTATGTACCTGGGAAAAGCGTTATAATAAAAATGGCTTTGCGTCGTTTAACACCGTAAAAGAAGGTTGGATGGCGTTATATGCACAGATATTATTAAACGTCTTACGTGGAGTAAATACGTATGAATTCTTCGCGGGCAAGCACGGGGTGTACCAAGGTTATGCTCCGGCTAGTAAAGGTAATCATCCGAAAAGCTACGCTGAATTCGTTGCGTCGAGATTAAATATCGATCCTAATACAGAGTTACTGAAAGTTATTAAAATCAATGCCTAGTCCAAACGAAAAACCGATCACACCGCCGATTGCCCAAACCGCAGCGGCTTTACTATCCACTCCCGGAGCGTTATCGAACGAACTCGCGGCGGAGTTACTGAAAGCCATTCGAATGCAGAATGCCGAGGCTGAAAAGAAACAGCAGGAATTCGAAACACGAATGGAGTATGAGAAGAATCACAAGAAACAGTTAGCGAAGCAGTTAAACGAAGAGAAAGCGAAAAATACCAAAAACCAAGAATCTTGTTTGCATACTTACAAAGGCCAAACTTTACTCGCCGGTTTAGGTACTTGGGATTCAGGCGAACCGCCTTATTTCGTCTGTCAATCCTGCATGAAAGAATGGCACAAAGAATGGCCTCCGGGGCATTTACGGCCCGATTCACTTAACGTCGGAAGACCTCAAGTTAATTAGTATAATTAAGTAATAATGGCAACCAAGAAACCAATCGACGCACTTAACTACGCCAAACGCATGGTTAAAAACATGCCCGTTCAAGATATGTGGGTAGAGATGACTAACGATATTCTCTCCCGTATCTGGATGGAATCCCCGTGGTCGTGGACGTTAGGTTCGTTTCCGATTATTAACTTGGTTGCCACTAACCAAGACTATACAGTAAGTATTCCGTCGGATTTTTTGTATTTACGTGAATCGACTATTGTTTCATTAACCGTCGCGAGACCGTTACAGGTTGTGGCAACGATACCGAATAACGTAAGTAAACCAGGACAGCCTACGTGTGTTTGTGTTATCGGCGATCCCGGGGAAACGGGTATGGTTAGAGTATCGCCAATTCCGGTTAATTCCAATGAATCTTTATCGTCGTTGTATAAAAAAACACTAACGTTATATACAAAAGAAACCCTATACACCGACGCGTTACCAATCCCAGACGAATGGTATCATGTATTTCAAGCCGGTATTTTATGGTTAGCTTATAAATACGCCGACGACGGACGGGCGGGTGAGTGTTCCGCTCGTAATGACGGTGGATTTAGTTTCAACGGACAACGCGGGCAATTCGAAGCGGATTTAATCAAAATGCGTAATCGCGAACCACTGGCGTTAGACGATGCGTTACGATTAATGCCCGATGCAAAGGAAGATAAATAAATGTCCGCGACGTTAAAGTACACTGATATTCTTAACATGCTCCAGCGGCAGATTCCGCGTATTGTGGAAGATATTCATGCGGAGACGATTATTAATGCTGGATTGAATATGATTTGGATGGCTTACGACTGGCGGGAGTCGTTAGCGGAATTTACGCCGTTTTATTTAATTCCTGGTAGACAAGATTATCCTGAGGATATTATTGATATTCCTTCCGATATGCATGGGATTAAACAAGCGTTTTTCGTGCGTTTAAACGGCGATACTACGCAGAAAACTTCATTGAAAGTAATTAAGCAATTAAACAAAACCTCAATGCAATTACCGCCGAATGCTATTACTTTCATGACTACATTAGCGGATAATAAATCCGGTTTTCGTATTCACCCACGGGCACCGGTAGGATACGGTTCGCCGTATTTCTTCATCGAAGGTACGTATAAAAAACGAACTCCTACTGTTACCGGAAGTACATTAAATACCACTATCGCTTTCGACAACATGTATGCTCATGTTATTTTCGATTCTTGTTTGTACCAAGCTAAACGCCTGGCGGGCTCGCAAGAAGCGAATAATTTCTATCAAAATGCTGTATTATCAATTACCCAAATGGCCAATGCCGAAGGGCTAGCCGACGGGGAACAAAACTTCGCGCCATCCGAGCCATTAGTTTCCGTGCCCTATACCGGCGTTCCGTTTCCCAATTACTTCGGTTATTAACTAATCTAATGTTATAATGGATTTGACATGAATCCATTTAATTTAATGCCAACCGGGCAGCCGGATAAGTATCCTTGGTTATTTACTTCCGTTACAAATGCACCGAAAATTCCTACGTTTAAACGACCCGGTGCATTTAATTTAATCGCTAAGGACGCCTTTGAGGTTGTTGAATTTCTTAATTTACTTGGATTTAGTTTTACTATTCCCAAATACGTCGATCATTCGACGCTAGAAGGTCAGTTTAAACAAGCGGATATTGCTGATCCCGAACCACGAGAATACCTCGCCGGGCACGCTAATTTCATCGGCGAATTAAATCTCGCTCAAGTAGTCGATAACCTCGGTGGCGAACGGTCATCGCCCTTCAAAGGATTACTTCAAACTATGGATGAAGTTAAGTTAAGTTACAAAGACCTCAAAGTAATCCCTACCGATAAAGATATTGTCGATGCGTTAAAGAAAATCTTCGAAGGTTAATTAAATGGGCATTCTCGACAATCTACAACGTAATCAATTCGTTTTCCCCGACGGCACACAAGGCCAAACCGTTCCACAATACCCCACCGATCCTATTCTATCGGGCGGCTTAACCTTCAACGACCTCCTATCCCTACTCGCAAACAACCCACCGCCAGCATCTCAACCAACAACACAACCGGACTTAACTCCACCTACGCCTACGGCTCCGGGCACCGCGCCAGGCCCTCAGGTACCGGGGAATAGTAGATTTACTTTCAATAACCCTTTCTATTCTTCCGTTACTTCGCCGTTACTAAACCAAGCTGGTAATCAGATCGGTACTACGCCGTTAAATAATCGTCAATTCGCACGGCCCGAAATGGCTAATGCGTTATTACGTTATTTTGCTGATACTTATGGGCTAAAAAACGGTAATATTGTTACTGAACAGTATGCTGGCGGGCTAGGACCGTCGGAAAATGAATTAGGTATTCGTTTTGGGAATTCTAATGTACTAAACGCAGGCTTAGAATACGATAGACTACAAAACCGTAACGGTTATTCACAACAGTATTTAGACGCACAGTTTCAAGACAACCTAGCTCCTGGTTCGTCGGGCTGGAATAATTACGTAACAACCGGTTCGATGCCCGGTGCAATGAATTCAGCCGATGCCGAACGGGCGTTTGCCGGTAGACCGGAATTCGATCCTAATATGAATGCGTTCGGCTTACAATCGAAGTTAAATCAAGTTCAATATAACCCAGTCGGCGGAGTTACACCTTCGGGCTGGGAAGGGCCGAATCGAACTAATAAAACCTCACCTTCAACTGGCTTTTTTGGAACTTCAAGCACAGCAACTCCTTTCACAAGACGTACTCCATCCTATGCACCACTTCCGGGAGGAGCCTACGATCCTACAACACAACAAGAATGGAATCCATCCGCTCCGCCGTCGAATTATGACTTTCTCCATGGTAGTAGAAATGTAACACCTAATGCTTCTAGCGGAGTTTTCGGTGCATCAACGAACAACACGCCATTTAGATCATTACAAGGCAACACCGGCTTCAACGGCTATGCTTCCGCACTTAACAATCGGGCACCGTTATACAACGGCTCATATCACACCCGTGGACGTTCGGGCACTTATAGAAGGGGTTACTAAGTGTGGCAGTTAATACACAACAAGATTCTGTCTTTTATGACAAATTATACTTTCCGTATAACCGTATACTGTCACCTCATGACGATACCTCCCGTATTGTCGAAGGTCTTAACACTTACGTAACTACTGGCGGTAAATTATCCCGCCGTCCGGCTACGGTAACAATCCCCGGTGGGTCGGAATTAGGTCGAATTGATCGTTTGTTTCTATACGAAACACTAAACGGTAGGATTTATTTATTAGCTTCTATTTACGATTACGTCGGTGCTAAATGGACTATGTTCTACAACCGTCTATCGGCTAGTTCGAACTGGGTACAAATCGGCACGCTTCGTTCCTGTGATGCTTCGATGGCCCCGCAAGAAGTAGTCTGTGCACGGGGATTAGCGTTTATACGCAATACACCACTAAACGCAATAACTGATCCATACGGAACTGCTGTATTCGACGGCTCGGGCACACCGACATTAAACCCCTGGGGCATCGCCGCGCCAAGTACACCGGCAACAATACGTGGCTCGATATCGCATTTAAACACAGACATAACCGCGACTGCGACTACGATTGTATTAGATGCAAATTTCTCTCCAACTCCCGCTACGCCGTTTGTTGCTATTATCGAGAATGAAGAAGTTTACGTAACCGCGAATGCCTTGGGGACGTTAACAGTAACACGTGGGTATAACGGCACAACGGCCTCTTCGCATTTAGCAAAAACACCAATAATTTACCGTAATTTTACAGCATCCTCTCATAGAGTTGATGTCAATCGGGGCTGGGAATATTCGTATGCCTACGTATCTCGTACCGGGCAGATTAGTAACCTAGCCCCGCCACAAACGAATCCTGATAAAATGCCATCGAACACGGGGTCGTTTATTGATTTAATTCCATCAATCTCCGTGCCGGGCTATGATGATCCTGTTATTTATCCGCATATTAATATCTACCGAACTACCGATGGCTTTGGGCAGTATTATTTCCTAGAACAAATCGCTAATCCTGGTGATGGGATTACGGTTACTTATTTAGATGATTCCTTAGGCTCGGGCGCATCAGGAACTACGTACAACGATCCTGTTCCAGATGCTTTACTTTCTACTAATAACATCGGCCCGACGTTAACATCCAATTCCCCACCACCGGCTGTTGTTTCTCCTCAAATTACTGGTATTAATAACCCACTACAAGGAACGCCGTTAGCTTATTTCGCGGGCAGAATATGGTATGGATTAAAGAACTATATTTTTTATTCGGGCAACGAAGAAATCATGGAAGGTGTTCCTGAAGAATGTTTTCCTTCGGGGTTATTTGGTAATTACTTCAAATTCCAGCACGAAATAATCAACATGCGTTCGACGGTTAACGCATTGTATGTAACAACCGTACATGACACTTACGTTATAACAGGTTCCGTTAGAGCGGAATTCGCCGTTCGGCCATTATATAAAAACATGGGCTCACCTAACGGTCAGCCGTTATCGATGACCACATTCGGTGATAAGGTCGCAATTCTAACAAACGACTACCGTGTAGCGATATTAGAAGGCGATCGTGAGCCTAAAATCATTTCCGATCCGTTATACACCGATATTGTCAATGCTATTACCGCCAATTCAGCGGAATGCGAAATTACTTACTTCGGTGATTTAGATAAAGAATGGTTAATCGTCGCGATACATAATCAAAACGATGTTTCTCTATCTAGACAGTTTGTTTATGATATTAAACTAAGCAAAAAACTCGAACGCGATTTTTGGTTCACTCCATGGTCAATTCCGGCTGTTTGTATGTTCTCGGGAAGAATTTACGAAAACTCTTCTCAACGTAGATTATGTTTCTTCGTATTCGATAACGTATTACAATACGGAATACTAACCTACCTAGATACTACCGCATCAACTAACACTGACACGATTTCTTCAAACCTCCAAGCCGTGCAGTCTGGTATTAACTTCTACGCGACTTTCAATCAACACCTTAATCCAGCGGGGAATCATGTTAATTTACTTCGCGTACCCAACTTAACTCCGGTTGTTAATCAATTAACTCTCGAACGCATACTTTACCCCGGAGATTCAGACCCAGATGTCTTTTATTACCTCGACGATATCTGGACCGATCCATTATCGGTAGAAGTACTAAACGACCCCGCAAGACGTAACTTACCAGTCGGTTACAAAACCCATATCGCTACTTTCAACGAAGCATGTTTTCGTTTTTCCTTTCAAATACGTATTAATTCCTCCGTTCGGCCATTCGACTTACTAGGTTATACTATTACTTGGAACCCTGACGCTGGGGCGTAATTAAACAATGCCTAATATCTCCCGCATTATCAATCCCGAGAATTCCTCAGCGGTGGATCGTGTTATTAACGCGACTAACACCGCCGAAGGTTCGGTATTGCCTAATCGACAAATCGGGCCGTCGCGAGTACCATTAGTAACTGGATTAAGAATCCTTTCACAAGAGCCGTCGTTTAATAACAACGTCTTTACCTTAACCTGGTTAGAACCAACTGACCAAAACATAACAGGGTATCAGATTTATTATAAAATCGATGGACAAACGCCGGTTTCCTTATCCATGGTCCAACACGCCCCGGCCATGGTACCCGTTGTATATACCGAAACTACATCTAACAAACGAGTTACTTTTTACATACAAACTGTATTAAAAAACGGCTTCGTTTCCGATCTTAATCTCTCCCCGACAGTAGCAGCGAGTTTCCAAGCAATGAATTTAAACTTCAACGCATCGACTACAATACAAGAAAACGGCACGACCGTTGCAACACGCCCGACGTTAAACTTTGCGAACAGTACTAATACGACAGTTAACGTAACCGATGATGCGGTTAATAATAGAATCGATATTGAGATTGATGCAACTACGGGTGGAACCGTAGCGGGCTCGAATACTCAGGTTCAGTACAATAACTCCGGTGCATTCGGCGGAGCGGCTAGTTTAACATACGACAGCGGCACTGGAACAACCACGGCGCAAAACATTATCGTAACCGGTTTAACCGCTTCCCGTGCACTTACTTCTAATGCCTCTAAACAACTAACAACAATCGCTGTTACTGACACCGAACTCGGTTATGTCGGTGGTGTTACATCCGCGATACAAACGCAAATTAACGGTAAACAAAACAGCGATGCTACGTTAACTGCTTTAGCAGCGTATAACACAAACGGTCTAATGACCCAAACCGCCGCTGATACCTTTACGGGCCGTTCAATCGCGGGCGGAACTGGGGTAACAATAACCAACGCGGACGGTGTATCGGGCAATCCTACGGTATCGTTAGATGCTACGTTAGTTTCATTATCTTCGTATAACACCAATGGATTACTTACTCAAACTGCTGCCGATACCTTTACTGGAAGAACAATAACAGCCGGTAGTGGTATTAGTGTAACTAACGGCAATGGCGTTTTGGGCAATCCAACAATAGCCGGTTCAACAGCGGCGTTAACCCGTTCAATCGGAATTACCGTAGATGGTGGAGGTTCGACAATTACAACAGGCTCGAAAGGGTTTATTTATTTACCCTTCGCTGGTACTATTACGCAAGTAGTACTATTAGCCAATGCATCGGGCTCCTGTGTAATCGATATTAAAAAATCCACCTACTCAGGTTTTCCAACAACTTCATCAATCTGTGCCTCCGCTAAACCAACATTATCCTCAGCACAAAAATCAAAAGACTCTACTTTAACCGGCTGGACTACTAGCTTTTCCGCCGATGATGTGTTAGAATTTAACGTAGATTCCGCAACTACCGTTACGCGCGTTAATTTAATTCTCTCAGTATCGATTACATAACATGGGTAAACTAACAATACAAAATAACCATCCTCCAACGTGCGGGCATATTATTATTGATATCGATAATGAGAAAAAAGTAACTTCTTTGCAAGAACTTAAAAATAACAAAGAATTAAAACGTCCGATTTGGTTAAGAAAAATTCAGAAATTAATTGAAAAGCAAAATCTAAAAACCACTGATGCGGCTCGTAAATTCTTACAAGGTAAAAATATCTAATGTTAGTTACCGTACATAACACTAACTGTAGTCATATTGTTTTCGAATACAATAACGAAAATTATGAATTTACTTGGAATTCTCCGCCCGATGGAACAACCGATTCCAGTATTGTTTATGCAATAAAATGCGATATTCAAGAAACTCCTTCGTTAAACACCGCTCAACAAATTCGTAATTGGTTAGATAAAAGAGATTATTAATGTCATTAGTTACTCAAAATTACTTTGTAATCCCGCAATCACATATCTTCGCGGGCACGGCGTTTTCGTCATTATTAATCGACGACAGCGGTGAAAAAGTAGCTTTTATCATACAAATTCCTAAAACCGGAACGGTTAGTAAAATCGGCTTCCGTACTGGTACAGTAACTACAGCACAGACGTTACGAGTAGGTTTATATACCGTGGATGGTTCGGGCGATGCGACTACGACAGCCTACGGCGGTATGGTAGCGGGCACACAAACTAGCCCGGCTTCAACTACGAATTACTTAGTTACTCTAGGAACAAATTCTTCCGTAACCGCAGGTGATATTGTCGCTGTCGTTATTGAATTCGACTCAACTGTCGGGAATTTAAACATCGCATACGCAGCGACGGAAACTAACGTATTTCCTTATGTTGAATTATACACCGGAACTTGGTCTAAAACCGCCGCTACGCCGGTTGTTTCATTAGAATACGACGATGGGTCTTATGCAGTAATTTACGGCTGCGTACCACCGGGATCATCGACTAACACTACATTTAACTCCGGTTCGACGCCCGATGAATATGCTTTGTATTTTAAATTAAAAGGCCCGGTTAACCTAAATGGCGTATCATTATACGGCGGTGCTAGTGCAACGGGCGCGGATTTTTCCTTAGTCCTATACGACACCGACGGCACGACTTCGTTAGCATCACTATCAATTGACGGAGATACTAGAGCAAGTACTTCCGCTACGACGATTAGTATGTATACATTCACATCAGCGATTACGTTAAGTAAAGATGTGTTTTATTATCTATCATTAAAACCAACCACTGCGAATAACTGCCGTTTAACCCGTTATACCGTAGCAAGCGCGGGCTCGATGGATTCCTTACCCGGTGGGTCGTTATTTTACGAAGCCACACGTACCGACGCGGGCGGATGGTCTACGACAACTACCGTAAGACCTGGGATTTACTTACATTTATCCGCTATTGACGACGGCACGTCTTCAGGCGGCTCGGGTGGAGCTTATACATTTATCGGTTAGTTAATCATGCTAAAATGGGTTAGGAGTTTTATTAACCTTGGACCCAATTACGGCGTTATTATCGATTGTTAACTTCGGCGGCGGGCTGTTCGGCTCGTTATTCAACCGTAATTCCGTCAACCAACAACAGAACTGGATTCAAAATGCGTTAATGGAAGTCGCTCAGCGCGCACGTAACGGTGAAGACTGGGCGCGGCAAATGATGCAACAGGTCATGGACCCGGCGTATCAAGCGTCAATGTCGGGGATTAACTTAGCCGGTAATCAACTATGGCAAGGCGATCAGTTATCGCAAGATAATAGAGATTATTATAATTCTCTACAATCACTTTTTAACGACAATCCTTCGTATATCTCCCCCGGCATGGAAGCGGCCCGTCAGCGGTTAGAACCACTAGCGGATAACTCCGCCGCGCGTGGTGATGTTGCCTGGGAACGTTTTATGAACGGCGGGCGGACGGGTGAGTTTGATAATGTTCTAGGTTCGTTACTACCATTTCTTAACGGCCAAGGTTCTAATTCTCAGTTAGAACAACAAAACGTTGCGTCGGATTTACTTTCACATCGCGGGCAGACGGCTTTTACACAAGGTTACCAAGACCGCGCGATGGATGCATTAAACCAAGGTGGAATGAATCCGTATTTGGAATTTGCGTTAAAAGAAGCCGCTAAGCAAATTCAAAACGGCGGAATGACGCCCGAGAATGAACAGGCGATTAACTTAGCATTAGGTTTACTTAACGACAACGGCGAAACGGCACAAACACAAGTTGCTCAAAATGCCGGTTTAAACAAAGCTTTACAAGATACGGTTATTCCGTTAAATCAACTCCGCGCAATGACCGGTGATGCGGCGACTACGCAGTTACAGAAAACATTAAAAGACCTTTACGCCGATGCTGCTCGACGTGGTGGTGGACCGGGCTCGACTATCGCTAACGGTTTAAACAGTTCAGAATTCACTGATTATCTGCAACACGCTAGTGACGTTCGTGGTAAAGCCGAATCACAAGCCGCTCAAGCTTGGATGGATGCGGCACAGAAAGACGCTTCCCTCGGAGCGGGGTTGTTCAATACCGGCGGTAATCAAGCGATTTCTCGATTCGGGCAGGCCGGGGATTTGTTTAATGCCACTAACGCTAATTCAGCGGGTAGATTAAACACCGCTTTTTCAGCAATTCCTGGAACACAGAATTCAGCAACTAATATCATGCAAACTCTTGGGCAATTAGGTCTCGGTGCGCAAGGTACTGAGAATCAACGTATGCAGATTGGTGCTGGATTAGCAAATGATTTTAATTCTGGAATTAATTCGTTTAATAATAATTATTTAAACGCCGCGAATTCCATGAATAACTACGGAATCCAATCCGGCGGATTATCGAATCAATTCACTAACACCGGAGCGAATATTAATAATTTGTTATTCGGAAACGACATCGCGGCGTACCAAGCTCAACTTGCCCGCGCACAAGGACAAGCGCAAGCTCAGAATTCCGCATTAGGTAATAGAAATAGTCTATTCAATATCTTTAGTAGTAATTACAACACCGGAATCGGGCAATTAAACAACCAAGGTAATCTATACGCCGACTATGCCCGTGCGACTATGCCGAATCAAAACCCATTCGCCGCATGGTCGAGAGCAAATAATCAATTCCAATCACCTAATGTTGCTGGTTTAGGCGGAGTGTTAAGTAATATTTTACGCCCTGGAAGCGCAGGTAACAATCCCTACGGTGACGGCCACGGGGGCGGAGGTTAATAAATTGAGTCCAACTAACTACCAAGATCCAAATCAAAAACCTGATTTTATACAACAAATTCTAGGACAACAACCATTACCACCCCCGCAACAGGATACGATTCCTTTTGCCGAAGATAATCGTATTGCTGATTTAGAACAGCAACATAACGATCTATTACCACAAAATCAACTTGCCCGAATTGATCCGTACGCACGTAATAAACGAACCGGTGCCAACAACACACGTTCGAAAAAAGACAAAGCCGGTACGGCATTAGCTTATATTGCTGAATTTCTAAATGCCGCATCGGGCGGAGCGAAGTACCAGAATCCACAACAACGTGCCCGCGCGGAAGCTATTGAGAACTACAAACTACAAGCTCCTAGAATTATCGACGAATTACGTATTCTTAACCAAAACAAACGTGCTTCGGAAGCATTAAAATCACGTGAAGAAATTGAAGTAAAACGACTTACGGCTAAAAATGAAATCGAACAAGCGAAGTTAGAATTAACTAAAGCTATTGCTGATGCGAAAAACGGCAGACAACTCGATGCATTGGCACTCAAACAAAAACAAGTTAACTTAACTGCTAAATACGGAAATCACTCCGATCCTATTGTTCGGGCGCTAATGGCTCAGTTGAATACTGATTATGAACAAATGGCTTCTGATCCGGGTAGAGCAAAAGATTTTCAAAACGCAGTAGAAACAAATAGAAATCAACAATATCTTGTTAAGTCATTACTTAATCGCAATGCTAATCAAACTGTCGTAACTCAACAACAAGGTTATAGAACAGGCATGAGCCCCTATGACGGTTCGCCAACGACATTACCGTTTACAACTTTCACTAAACAACCAAAACCCCTAACTCCAGAAGAACAAAATACTCTTCGTCAATTAACTGGTTCATTACTACCACAATCAACCGGACAACAAGCGCCCGCTACTACACCGGCGCCCGATGTGTCTGTCACGCCCGCCTCTGCTACTATGCCGCAAGCACAGAGTATTGAGATTGTTGGTGGTCAACCACAAGGACAGCAACAGTTAGCGCCTTTACTACCGAAACCACAAGTTATCCCAGCACCGAAACCGGATAAAACCGATCCGGCTAAGGTTTTTATGAAACCACCACAAGATAAACCCGTTGGTGCGGCAGCGGTGCAACGAACTAAGCCGATTAATTTCGATAGCGATGTTGCTAATGATGAGTCTTTTAAAAAAGAAATGGCTTCTTACGACGCCACGCCAGTAGGTAGTGGAACAAAACTACAAACACTACGTACGTCATTATTCCGGCCCGCGAATACATATGAATCTAAAGTTTTCTTAATTCAAAATACCAATCAAGGTATTAAAACACCTTATGGAATGATTACTAACAAAACCTTCGCCCGTAAAGGCGGTGAAGCGGATAAGAAAGAATTCCTAAAACGTCAACAAGCTGTGTTAGACACTAACGGCATGGTTGATGCGGTTATTCGTCAGTATATTGTTACAAAAGGTGATTTACTAACTGGTTTACAGAAAAACGCGGCAGCTAAGCTTAACCAATATCGCGATAAAACTCTACCGGGTCGTGCCGCTGGTGCTATTGCCGATACCATCGCTGGGCGGAGAATTACTAACGCCGATATGGCGATACAGTTTCTAACCACGAAAAATTTCATGGATGGAGTATATGCCCGAACCGGTGCTCAAGCTAATAACTGGGAATTTAAACAAGCTGAAAACTATTTACCGCATTCTGGTTTAGGTGCTGATGCATTCATGCACCGAGTATTAGTATTAGCTTTAATGTCTAATCGCGCAATGGATCGTAAATACCAAGAACTTTCAACTGGCCGTGCAGAAACAATACCTCAACCTGATTTATCCTGGGCGGAACGGCGCGCAAGTGTTATTATGAATAAACTACGTCAAACACAACGTCTTCCGCAAGAAACCCGCTCGCGCATGGCTTCGGATGATAGATTAATTACTTCATTACTAAGCCCGCATTCACAAGTACAAGAGTAAACAACCGTGCCCGAAGAACAAGTAAAACCCGAGAATATTGATAATTTATTCCAACAATACTCACGGCCTTATCCACAAATAATGCCAGCACCGCAAGCTCCGTCTGCCCCGATGCCGCAGCCATTTGCTCAACCGCAAGTGCAGGATTACGATTCCACTGAGCAACCACAAGAATCTGATGGGTATGTTAATCGGGCACTTAACGCTGGGTTAGGTTATATCGGTGCTAATGGATTACGGCTAAAACCAAATTCAATCTTTTCTGTTCTCTCTGCATTATACGGCGGCGCTAACGATCAATCACCATATAGTCATGAAAACATCGGTAACCTAACCTCCGCCGCAACAAACAACCGTCTGTCACCGGTTAAAAAAGCCGTAGTCGATACTCTAGTACCATCCGCTACCCGTGCGGTGGAAGAACGTAGTTTTTCGCCGTTACTATCTGGGCTGGGCTTCGCGGCTGTCAATGCAGCGGGCGCACGAACCGGGCAAAAAACACATGAGGAAATCGTTAACTCCGGTGTTAACGCTACTGCTAAAACAGTCGATCAGGTGTTAAACCAAGTATCCGGTAGTTTAGGACCTAAACAAGACCTTACCCGTTTCGGGCGGGCTTACGATATCTATCGTGAAAAACTACCTAAAGCACAAGAACAAGTTTCTAAAACTTCTCGTGTAGCAGGTTCGGGCAATCCTACGATATCACGTAAAATTCCAGAGAATATTGAGTTTAATAAAACATTATCTCTACAAATCGGGCAACGTAATTTAACCCTGCCGCAATGGGAAAATAAGTACAAAGAATTAACGGAAGGTTTATCGAAAGGCACCTATCGCGGTGGCGCTAAGCCCGCCGCTGAAAGAACTATTGCTAAACTAGATGCCGAATTACCTAAACTCCGGGCACAGGTAAAAGCAGAAACTTTAACTGAACCTAATAAAAACTACCAAGCACACGAATCCGCTAAGCGTGAACTCGCTCGTGTACAAGCACAAGTTACGCCAGTAAGCGACGTTACAGCAAACGATCCTGTGTTAACTAAACGATTGGATGAAATTGATACTAAGTTATCAAATGATACAGCTAATCGCCGGGCATTCCGTAATGATCCATTAGGCTATGTAGCCGGACAGGATTTAGAGGAATATTTTAAAGGAAGTAATCAATTACGTGGCACGAAGAAACAAGAAGCGTTAAATCGTATTCAGCATATTACTACCCTACGTCCTGAAGTACGACCTCGATTACAACGGTTACTAATCACTCGCGGACTCGAAGACATTAATCTTCGTGACATCGCAACTGGTAAAGCCGATATGGGTAAAGTTAAATCGAGTGTTTCTAAACTAAACCTAACCGACGATGCGATTAATGTTATCTTCTCCGACAACCCCGCTAAAGGCCGGCAGTTAATACAGACATTACAAAAACTACCCGATGCATTACAATCCGCGACGGCTGCGATTGATCCTCATCATTTCGGTAATTTAACCATCGGTGCTAATGGCGTTCGTGGCGGAGTATTTGCTACGATCTTAAGCCCCGATGCATGGGTTAATTTAGCAACTAAGAAAAAGTATGAAAAAGAATACAAAACAGTAATCGATTCACTTAACTTTTTATCTAATCCTTCGGAAATTAAACGCTTCGGGCAGAAATCCTACAACCCCGGGCAAACGATTGTTATTCTCCGCAACATAGAAGAACGATTACGTAATGCTAAAGACGATGTAGAACCACAAGAACCTATTCAACCAACTGGTATTTCAGTTGAACAGGTTCCTAGAGTTAAGCAATAATATTATGATCTAACCGGACTAGTAGTGTTAGTGCCCGTTACAGGGCTAGTATTCGTATTTCTAATATTAGTTCTTAAAACGGGCACAGTAACCGGTGGCGGCGGATCGACATCACGTTCGTATAATACCCGTAAATCTTGGTTTAAATTAACCGTAAAAAACATCTCCGGTGGAACTTCTTCATGTCTTAATTCAAATCGCGTTTGTAACCTCCATGCTTGATGTTGTATTCCAGGTAAATTCTGTAATCTATTTACTGTAATTAATGCATCTACATCATCGAACCACTTAGACGATCCTCTAAAATTATAAGCATCCAACGGATCATAACCTTCACGATTACGTTCACCATTGGGGCGTTTTCCGTAGTGATGGCTTAGAATAATAGACATATTTTCTCTATTACCTAATCGTAGTAACCTATCCATCTTTTGCCACAGCAACGCTACTTCTTGCGCCGAATTCTCATCACCATGGTAAATCTTACCTATCGGATCAAATATAACCACATTAGGCCGGGCATCGGCGATTTCATTTCCAATAAACTCATAGCCTTTTTCAGTAGAAAACGAAACATCAGGATTACGTGAGATATACTTAACGTCTCTTTTTAACTCCGCCCCTAGACAAGTTCGCCTAGCCCGCCGCTGTAAACCACTTTCACCTAATTCTTGTTCAAATAATAACACCTTAGCCGGTTCGGGCACCCGAAATCTTGGGCAATTAAAAGCATTCTCTCCAGTAGCCAAAGCCCGTGTTAACGACAACATCATATGGCTTTTTCCACTTTTCGAAAATCCACCAAATAACAACTTTCCTGATTTAGGTAAAATCGGATGAATCCAACATTCGGTATGTAAATCCGGCCCGTCGATTAATTCCTGAAGACACTTCGAGTGTGTTGTTTTTAATAACATTCATAGTAATCCGTTTGTTAAATTACTTTAACAATAACTCTCTAATTCTTTCAATCGAAACATTCAGCCACCCGTTAATACCAACTTCCTTATCTCTATACTCCGTTTCTTCCAGTAAATTATCTACCGAAACACCAAACACAGGATCGTCCGTAACAACACCATTAGTTTCATTATTTTGGTTTTCATTAACTTCGTTTTTCACTAAGTTACTTTCCACCTTTGAATCGGGCTCGTTTTGTTCATTAATTTCACTTAACTTAACAAAATCCACCCACGCTTGCATTTTCTGATCCACCGGTAACGGATTATATATTCCGCGTTCTTCAGCAAACATTAGCATCTGTAAATTACACGCCGCATGTGCTAGGTGATCTTCTGTCTTATCACCCGACAACCACTTATACACATGCTCTAGTAAATGATTCGCCCGATCATGAAAAAACTCTAAATCCCCTAAACGCCAATTCTCAATCAACAAATGCGGATCGTAATTCTTCGAACCATTCGTTAACGGCTCGGCCATGCGTTTCAAGAAATTACTATCTATCTTAGTATAAAACGGAATTCCTGGCGACGAACGAGCTTTTAATTTACTTTGTTTTGAATTACTTTGCATTTCACGCTTCGAGTCGGGCATTTAAACGATACTCCATTTCGTCAAGTGTATCACCAGTTAAATTAACTTCATATTCCACTTCCGATAAGCGGCAATCATAACTATCTAACTCCGCGCGTAATTCAACAATCTCCGCCGCTAAGGCTCTAATACAATCTGCTTGCATAACATGTTCGCCTTGTTCCGATACTTCACAAGAACAATTTCTACAAAAGTATTTTGACATTTACTTAAAATCCCGATCTTTCGAATGATTCTTTTAATTCTTTATCTAAAATCCACGATAACTTCGGTTTAGCCGTTGGCTGAGCCCCGAAGCTTTTGGAAATTTCATGTAACGTAAGCATTCCTTGCCACGCGGCAGCTTCAGGTATAGAATAATACTTACCGTCGATTAAGCCTGTATACAACGACGGATAGTGATATTGAAAAGCAATAGCATTAAATCTAATTCGCCAGTTGTAACAATATTGAAACTTTCCATTAAGAAGTTTTTCTTCCACTAATACATCAGCATATTGTGTTTTCCTAATCCATCTACCGGTTTCTTGGAATTTTTCAGATAATTCTTTTCTAAAATTCTTAATCTTTACTGTGAACATTAAATTACAACTCACGATCTAAACGAAAGTTTTGAATTTGTTGTAGTTTATTATTTTTAATCGTCAACGCAGTAAATCCCGGTGCGTAGTTATTGCCATAACCGATTAAGTAATACGGCGTGTACGTACATAAACACCCACAGCATTGTGCGGTATAAGTACGTAAATCTGCACGGGTTAGCGTATGTTGCTGAAACGTATGTATGTGTCCGTAAAACACATTAGCATCGCCATATAACGGTTCTTTTAAATAATCATACGCATGATGCTTACCGACTTTATTTCCGTGTGTAAATATACAATCCCCAATACGATAAACTTCACCGGTAGTGTAGTTAGGAACCCATTTAATACCACGTTCTTTGAAACGTAATCGTTCTGGTATTGATAACGAGCCTTCGAAAGCTGGGTGTTCTTTTAACCATTTCTTTAACCTAACGTCGTGGTTACCTTCAAGAACGGTAATTTTTACATTAGAATGAAAGACTTTTTCGAGTTCATCAAAAAACTTATCCGCTCGTTTAAAATCCTGTTCTAAAGAAATTTCCGATAATGCTTTTAGATTTTTTGAATTATACCCCGCTAATTGAGGAAAATCCATTAAATCACCTAGATGCACTACTTCAGTAGCAGTAACTAAACAAGACGATTCGATAAACTTCCGAAACTTCTCCCAATATTCTTCATGTAAGCCGCGCTTACTCGATCCTGTAATATGCGTATCGGTGAGCAATACTACTGTTTTAGTCAAACAAACAACCTCGTTTTCTCAAAAATCTCTTAATCGTATCTTTATTATAAACATCCGGTGTTTGCGTCGAACTACCAGAGATGTAAGAACACAACGATTCTATGTTATTATCGAAAGGAAATTCAAATTTCATATTGTAGTAATAAACAAGCAACAACCAGTCTTTTTCCCGTTTTGAAATACAACACTGTGTTGATTTATTACTAAACAACCACTTGAACTTCTTACGTAATTTTAGCGGGCCTCCCCCGGCGTTTGGTTGTTTTCGTAATCGCATTAATAACATCCTTGGTTTGTACTACGTTATCCGTCCTTGCCCCGCAGTCGATACATAACATGTGAGGTAGTACTTGAAGGAATTCATTTTGCCCGAATAACATTTCCGCCTCATCATCAGCGGGCATTTTAATCGACAAATACCGTCTGGAAATAAACACCGCTGCTACGGTCAGTAGATAAGTCGCTTCTTGTTCAGTTAAATATTCCTTATCCACGTCACCTTGCAACGGCGCAATCAACGCCCCGGCGTAATTACGTAAAGCCTGCTTACGGCCTTTGGATAACGAATCGAACTGAAACCCATGTTGGGATTTAGCAGCGATTACGGCGTTATTAAGAAAAGCTCTTAATTCCTTGGAAGAGAAAACTTTTTCCATTAATGTCTTTAGCTTATCACGTAATGACGTAGTTTGTCAAGGTTTTAATCGACTTCGTAGGTAGCCGTATACGGATGTATAAAAGTAGCTTCTAATAACACGACAAGCATATGCCTAGCTTCTTCGGAACGCATTTGGTAAAATTTATGTTTTTCTAGAATCATATGTGCTAGTAATTCGTCTACATAACCTGTTGAATAACGTAGATTTTTTAAAACTTCATAAAATTCATCTTTTGGCTTAACTTCAAAACTACCTAAAGATTCTCCTAAATAATTTTTAGAAATCGTGAATGTCATTTTGTTTTAACCCCACTGCTCAGCCATCGCATTAGCAATTCCTTGAAAAGTTTTAGATCGCGCATGACCGTTACAAATTAAACTTTCAGTAAAATAATATGGTTTTCCTTGTTTTTTACCTTTTGAAAAGTACCCCTTAACTTCTGGAATTACAATATTTGTTGGAGTAAGTTTTGGTAGCTTTTTTAACCATAAACACGTGCGTTTTCTTTCAGTATCACCAAACCAAAAAGGTTCAATAATTTGTGTTGGTTTTTGCCAACTGGTATTCAAATAACCAACAGGATTTTCTATACAAATCTGTTGGATATTACAATCCCAAAGTTTCTCTACAAACTCTTTTGCTTTATCACGTTTCATATAACGTTCTATAGCTTTATCACCGTATTTAGAGATATTAAACCATCGCGCCCCAACCGAAGATAAATACGTACATGGTGGGTGTGCAATCATTAAATCCCAATCTTGTCGTTTAATCGTTTCAAAACAATCTTCTTGATAATGCCAGGTTGGGTCACCCTCGCAGGGTAGTAAATCACAACTCCATGCATTATGACTTTTCTTTCTAAATGCATCCCGTACTCTAGCAGAGTATTCGCAAGCAACTAATACATTCACTGAGTAATAACCTCCACTACAGTAGTAGTAGTTCCTTCTACGTCTATTTTCAACCCAACCTTAGCGTATTCTGGCGAAACGGCAATTACTTCTTGGTAAATATTATTTCTCTTAACAGCGGGTTTAACTCGAACTTCTATATAATTAGGCATTTAATTAGTTTACCGTATTAGTTCAAAGTTAAATCAAACACTTTCTGCCAATTTTCTTTAAGTAAGAAAACAGCTTTTTCCAATTCCGTCGCCGGGCGGAGTACTAGATTTTCAGTCCAAAAATGTGAAGTATTATAAGTATTATATTCAGTAATTTTACATAAATTACCATAAGTAATACAACGATTTTTCGTTAATTCATCAAAAAACTCTTTAACGATTTTCTTTACTTCAGACTCACTAAGTTCGATTCCTGGAATAGTTCCTGTTACTTTCATTAAATTTTACCTACTCTAGTACTAATTTAGGTACTTTAAACTTCTTTCAATTTTCTCTACCATACGATTTTGCAACTGTCTAAGGGACTTACCTTCAGCATAATAACTAAGTTTTAACTTAGGAATAACAAAATGACATCTAAACATAGGCCAGTAAAAATCTAAAGAAGATATATAAATATTATGTTGCTTAAATAACATTTCTAACTGTGTCATTTAAATCTTACCTATTAACCTCAAATCTTTCCAGTTCGCACCACGTTTGATTTCAATCGGTGCTGAGAAGCCATCGAATAGTTTAGACGGTTCGCGCATTAGTCTAAAAAACTCTTTAACTTCTTCGTCCGTTCTACCCTTCGGTTGTTCAAAAACTAACTCATCATGTACTTGTAACAACGGCGTAATTCCAGCCGTTCGATAATTTAACATTAGTTCCTGCATATAATGAGCCGATTGTCCTTGTCCGATAAACCCAGCCGCGATCTTAGCAGCCTCAGCGGGCGAGGAGTACAATTCCAAAAACGAACCACATGAATGCTGTGCGTAACCGTTTGTTTCAATAAACTCCAGCAACTTCATTTGCCATCGCCGAACGCCCCAACGGTCGTTTTTAAAATAAACATTCTCCTGCATGTCTAGAGCTTTTTTTCTATTCTCTTTCGTATCCGAGCCGTAGGCGGTTTCAGCTAAATGCTTTCCAGTAAACGCCACGATACCACCGCCATATTCCCAATCACGCTCAAGCCAAGGAATGTATTTTTTACGATAAACCGCTAGAATACCATCTTCAACATCACGTTTAATCCTCGGGCTATCGAGTTCGTTATAAGGAATAATTTTAATTCCAATCAAATACGAATTCGCGTGTGAGAATACTTTAGCAATATTCCTAGCCGCTGTTCGTGGATCTTTCTCGTATTTAACCGGATCGTATGTCTTAGCGGCTTTAAAAAAATCATCCCCGCTTTGTTCGACTAATGAAATAAACGCATCCGGGCCGAGGATTTTTTGATCCACACCAGCGCAGTGTAACACCATGCGTAGTTCTAATTGCGATTTATCGGCTTTATATAATTCTAACGAAGAATCACGTGGTATAACAGCTTTACGTAATTGCTCACCGAAACCACGGGCCGGAATGTTCATGAAATTCGGGCCGGATGACGATAACCTGCCCGATGACGCACCGGTATACAGCCACCGAGGATGGGCATAGCCGTATTGATCTACGTATTGCTCACCAAACCATGCTTTGATACCTTTACCTTCATTCTTGAGCATCCATAGGTTATATAAATTATTCAAATACTCCGGTAAATCTTCAGCGGAATCGAAGTCATTAATTGAAGAAAATCCATGTGAAACAGCAAGCTTCTCTAACTTCTTTTGTAGATATTTCTTATCCGTTTTATCTAACGTAATACCGTGTTTTTTAAAATATTCTGTAATACCTTGCGGCGACCGTGGGTTGAAATGCTTATACGCCCGCTCGAAGTCGTCTTCATCCAAACACCAATCCTGCCCGTGTTTAATAGCAAACTCACGTAGTTCTTCGGGCGTTAATGTCAAGGGAACGTTTAAACGCTCTAATTCACGCTGGGCTTTTTTAGTAGCGGGCTTGAGATCGAAGTCGAATAATAATTCTTTCTTTTGTTCGCCTTTGGAATCGAATTCCTTAACATACTCCGTATCGATCTTAACGCCGTTCGTTTGCATCGTCGTGCAAATTTCACCTAATTCCATTTTCGACCGATAGAAATCGTAAGAAAAATTAAACTTCTTTAATTTTTTCCACTGTTCGAGATAAATAATCAAGCCCGCCCAAGAATCTACGGCACAGTAATCAATAGGTCTGTGCGTCGGGCACACACGACCAGAAGAAAAACAATCTAAATTAACACAATTTTTCCAATTCGGAAGATCCGTAACTAACGATGCGGCTGTAAACAACGACATATAACCCAGGGCCCCAGCATCGTCGCTCGCGTCTTTACTCGTCGTTTTCGTCAATGCTTGATTTGCATAATAATGCACGACCATCGAGTCTTCCCAAGCATTTAACGGTGTAGTAACACCCAACGGGCCTTCTAGTACCGGTTTATCGGCACCAAGACCGCTATGAGCTACGAATCTACCGCCACGTGCAATATAATCTACACAAGCCCGTGCGAGCGATTCAGTGTACCGGCAGCCTACTGTTAATGCCTCGGATGAAACCGCAATAATAGTCGGGTCGTAGTATTCTTTACCGTTTATTTTTTTAGTATTAAACTCAAAATCAATTCCTAATAACGAATTATTATGTAATAAATCAATAAAATCCTTTTCGTTTTTAGAAATAACCGGGAAGATATTCAACCCGCCCGGTTTAACAAACAAACTATCTTGAGAAGTAATTACTTCATCGGGGGAGGAGATGTACTTACGTCCGTAGCGGGGCATTTAACTACTGCTTTAATTGAATTGATATGACGTTGAAGATGAGAAAAGCCGCTTAATTCATCATTTACCTGAAGTTGGCTGAGTAAAATTTTATATAACTTAACCACGCAAGGCATACATAAATCTACTTCGTAATCAGAAATTTTTCTATCAGAATCGTATTTATAATAACCACGGGCATAATTATAATTATCCGCACCTACGGCAAAACAAATATCGCAAATTATAGTTTTCATGATTTAAATAACTTTTTCGTAATCGCTTTCAAGGCTTCGTTATAGTAATTCCGAACTGAAATATTAAGACGTGTTAATATTTTATCTTCTGCTTCCGAATCATATACCACAACGCTAATGCTATAATCTTCTAGCATAGTAAATCGTATTACCTCCGGGCCAGTGGACGATTTACAAATAAAAGCTAATCTACCGTCATAAAAATCTACATCAGTTGCCATCGACGCTAAATAATCAAAATCATCTGGAATATAAAATTCCAAAAACCTTAGAAAATCATATAAAATAATAACAGGAATTTCCCATTCCGATGCATAATAAACTAACTTAACTTCTACATATTTACGCCACTCGGGCCGGGTATCTTCATACACTCCGATATAATTGCTTTCCATGTTCTTCACTAATCACCGGGCGATTCAAATGATAAAACTCACAGCCGTCGTCGAGTACTTCATAAAAATCCCAATACCACCGGCCTTTATAAAAAGCCACTGGATTAGGAACATTACCGTACTGGGAACGTTGCTTTTTATTAACTTCGCATTTTGGACTTTGAGCTTGGCTTACAACGAATTCCTTGAACTGATCGGTTGTGTTCATTATATATTGCGTTACGGCCCAAATAACCGCCCGTTTAACGGCCAGTTGTATATAATCCGATGTCTTATAAGATGGAAACCTACCAGATTCTTTAATAAAATTTTCAAAACCTTGAATACCGACATTAATAACTTCTTCGTTCATCATTTGTTGGATAAAATAAAACTCCTTTTTTAAAATAAACTCAACTGCGTTCCTTTAGATTTCTTGTTATTATTTACTAACAACCTAAACGGCTTCGAAGTAATCGGCCTGTCTGGTAAAACCTGCTCTTTACCCGCTTGCCACTTCCAATCACCTTCCCACCAGTGCCCGCGCCAAGTTTTAACACCACCTAAATGTGGTGCTACTAAATGTAACGGTTCCTCGCCGAGTAATAAACACGGTTTATAACCTTTATTAATAAACCTTATCGCTTTCTGTAAATCGGCTTTAAATAAAACCTTATTTGCATCTAACTTACGTATTGCATAAATATCGAAAGTAGAAATAAAAACATTAGGTTTGAATTCATTAAACGCAATATCATGGTAACGACAAGATTGTTCACTATGCTTTCTTAACGCTTCTTTCGGATACGCATGATCTTCGTTCCATTCTTTATTCTTCGGCTGGCAGCGTAGAACGTTGGATAAGACTAGGTTTTCTTTACCCAAACCTTCGGGCTCGAAATAAGTCTTCAGCAAGTAATAAAACATATCCGACTCCCAGATCCCTTGGGCTAGTTCACTGGAAGTCGGAATAATACCTAAAACGGCTAATTTCGGCTCCTTACCTAACCAATCCCGGACATAACCGTATGATTGAGAAGATAAACGGCAACATTGAGCACAGTATTCGGGTTTATTGTTAATAACACTGAATTCTGTTTCTTTTTTACTTAATGTTGTATTTAATTTTAGCTTCATTACAATTCGGGCAGTGATATTTTCTAACTTCTTCTTTAATTAACTTACGAATTGTTTTATATAAATCATTAACATCAATCTGCCCTTTAGCCGCTTTATCTAACTTCCGCCGGAATACAACAACATCGTAAGCAGAAGACGGCATTTTAAACTAAATCTTCGTCTTAGCGGTTTGAGTATTTAACGTCCGGGCCGCATAGGATAAACGATGCTTTGCCGGGGCTTTGGTATAGGTATCTAGGAAATTCGACACCCAACGTGGTGAGAAAATTGCTACAGTCTCGCCGATACGATTAGTATAGCCAATCACATCCGCATTAACCGTTACGTTCTTATATCCTAAATCACGTAAATACCACGCGACTGGATTAGCCGTATTTGTACGGGCCTTGAATTGAAATTTTCGTTTAGTTTGCTTTAGGTATTCTTGGAATTTCTTAACAGTTAGTTTTGGGTTCATTGTTGTTTTGTTTCCTCTGAAAGTAATTGAATTAAGGCTTCATATATTTGTTCTTTAATTTCATTTTTGCCCCAAGAATTTTTTGTACTAATCCGGGCAGTTAGAATACTAATATAATCGGCTACTATTTTTAAATCCATTAATAATCCTTGGTACGATAGCCCGGATTCGAACCGGGAATGATAAGTTCCGATTTAAGCGCTTCCCTAGTGACCCTGCTAGGAGCCATTTGGTGCTTCCGTAAACGTTTTACTCATCGATAGGTTCCTTTTTTCCTACGCGTTTTCCAATTTCCGCCACTATCGCGTTAACTTTTGGTGGGCGCGGGAGGATTTGAACCTCCGGTGTTTACCATCATGGGTGCCGGATTTACAGCCCGGTGTCCTCGACCACTAGACGCGACACGCCCGTTTGAAAAATATTGGTGGGGCCGGTGGGATTCGAACCCACAATTGTATAGATTTTGAGTCTATTGCGTATGCCAGATTCCGCCACGACCCCTTGATAAAAACGGCAGCTTGGATATGAACCAAGATTTCTTGAATACAATTTCAAGGTTTTGCTTTTAAACTACTGCCGTTTTTAATTTAATTTAACCCACCACCGAACCATCCCCGAACGGATCGGCTTCGTCAATCATGAAAGCAATATTCCCACGGCTTTCACATGACTTCCGCCAAGACTTTAGTGACTTCGCGTTCGGTAATACCCACTTCAGAATATTCCGGTATTTTGAAGGAACCCACGAAGGAACGTCCTTACCGTCCTTATCCGGTACGTAAACCTGATTTCCATCAGCGTCTAACTGCCGTTCGTTCTTGTGGCCATAAGTAAAGCAACAATGCTTTCCACCTGGACCATCGGGGCCGAAGAATTCCTTGAATACGCGATCAACACCGTCAACGATACGATCTTGGGCCGCGCGTTCTTCATTATCATCTTCGCATTCTGGATTAGCTTCTCCGACTGCGGATAGGGCTGCGTCGAGTTGTGACCATAATTCACGGTGCTCGTCCATTGAGCGACCACCGACTAGCCCGCGCATGGTAGAGATTTCCTTGCCCGGATCAGCGGCGTAGTTAGCGCTAGCGGCGAATAAAATGCGGTTTAGCTCATTATGCTGTTGAATCGCCTCTTCGTCGCCAGTCATTGCGTCGGCTTCAAGCTTATCGACTTGCAACGCTAATGCTACAGGATCGAACGTCGGACGAAACCAAGCGGGGTTCCAGGTGAAATAAGCATTTACTCCATTACGCGCTTCACCTTGAGCGGGTCCATTCAAGGTTAACTTGAATTGCGTAACCATATTAGTACCACTTGAGGATACCTTAGATAATCGTCCGTCGGGTAGACCATCAAAGCCTAGGGACGATACATGAGCAGTTGCGAGAATTGTTTTCTTTGGTTTTTGATCTAGTGTTTTCATTTTTAGTTTAGTTTTGTGTTTTAGTTTGTTGTTTTTCTATTTCTAACCACTTCTTTCCAAATAGTTAGAAAAGAATCTTCTTCGGGTTTTATGTTTTTGACACGTTGTTTGTCGAAACCTACTTCATGGCCTTCGGTGATGTAAGAGAATTTTTTATTCCCCTTATCATCACGTGTTAGTTTAGTAAGAATACATAAACCGAACGCAGCACCTAAGCCATGTTTTAGAGCACCAGTTAACATCGGGCGCTTTAATGCCGTTACTGTTAACTTACCATCAACCGTCTTTTGCACTACTTCCTGCCAACAGGTTAAAACACGGACAGGAAATAGTTTAGTGATATTATTACGTAATGCTAAGAAAGCTAATGCCGCACGGCTGGATAGACGCTTGACAATACCCCAGTCTTGTTGGTCAAACGCCGCCCCTTCATCACGGGCAGATGACGTTTCTTTCTTATGATCCGTCATATCGCCGACTTTATCTAGAACTAAATTAGTTTGGAAGTTCGAAAAACCATCCCAGACTAATACGGTAGGATTAAATTCCCATACTTCCGGTGGAACATCGGCTAAGAACGATTCGACTTCTTCGTAAGTGGTTAAAGTAACTTCGAGAATGTTTTTTAATAATTCTGGATTTTCTTCTCTTAGTACATTAACTACTGTACTTGCCCCCGAACCACCCATGTCGGTAGATAGTAAGAATACTCTTTCACCGGCCCGAAGCATGTCTACAATGCAGTGGGTTTTTCCACTACCTTGCGGGCCGTAGATTAAAATTGCTTCATTTTCATCAGGTTTGTCGGCGAGTACGTTTAGTTTGAATCTTGGGGCGGTTGTAGTTTTTGGTTTATTTGTTGTTGATAAGAATTTTGTAGTAGAAGGAGACATTTATTGTGTTTATTTTTTGAAAGAAGATCCTGGGAATCGAACCCAGTTGAACATACCAAGCCCGAAGGAGAGACTCGAACTCTCTTGTTGTAGCGAACAACCAGTCCATCACGATCTTCCGTTTAAACGTTTGTTTTAGTGAAAAACGGGCTAGTTAAAGGACAATGAAAGAACATAAAACTAACCCGTTTTCCACAGCAGCCAAGTAAGTTAACATCACACATAGGAGGCGCACCTGCTGTTAACTGTTTACGAACCGGCCAGCCCGTTGGTTACCACTACCGACTTGACTGAAAATCAAATTTAGCGGAAAAACGGGCTAGTAAGAACATGACTACTACCTAACCCGTTTTTCACTATCTTATACCTACAGTGTAGCACGGTCGGAGGCGTTTGTCAAGGGGTCGTGGAGGTTTTTGTTAGCTCGCTAATAGCAGCCCAACAAGGCACTGGCCTCAAAGACATCCTTTGCATACTCGCCGAAATGGCGTTCTAGGATGCCGAGGATCGTTGCTGTGAAGGCATGGGAACTGATCTCAAACTTATCCATCAAACAATCCTGTTTGCAGCTCGTCTACTGCGCCGCCGTGAACGCCGTTGGCATTCTTGCGCACGTAGCTTTTGTCGACGGGACGCAGCTCTTCGCCATTGAAGTGCGTACTGATGCCGAGTCGGCGCAGCCCAATCTTCATGTAGTCAGACTGAAGTTCGATGCCAATTGAACGTCGTCCGAGCCGCTGAGCCACTGCGCACGTTGTAAACGTCCCGCAAAACGGATCAAGAACCGTGTCCTCTGGATTGCTGCTTGCTTTGAGGATTCTCTCCATCAGCGCTTCCGGTTTTTGCGATGGGTGGTCTTCGTATTCGGCCATCCGATAACGGACGCGGGGAATGTACCACGTATTGCCCGGCACCTTTGTTGTCTTATAGGGAGTCGGAACATCTTTTCGATAGTCAATCAACTTGCGAACAGCGCCGGTCCTTGCTTCGACTTCGATGTCGGAGACGTTGAACGTGTAGTTCTTTGGATCTTTGACGCCGAATAGAATAGGCTCATAAAGGGACCCATAGTACTTCTTTGCCTGGACACCAGAGCTGTCGTAGTGCCACACGATGCGCGAGAGGATCGCAAGGCGGTCGCGTAGCCACAGGTCCAGGTATGGCATAGCCTGCGTGCTGGTCATCACGTACAGGCTGCCGCTTGGCTTCAGAACTCGAATGCAATGACTGAGCCATTGGTAGCACCACTCAGCATATGCGAGGTCGGTCGGCCATACATCAGCGAAGTCCGCGAAGCGTTTCCCGATGTTGTACGGTGGATCCGCAAAAACAAGATCGACGGAGTTGTCAGGCAGTTGGGGCAAGACCTGAAGGCAATTGCCATGATAAACGGTCGTGCTGTTGTTACTGTATGGCGCGGTCTGCATCGTTTCACCCTCGACGGCGGGCAGGTTTAGTTCTTGTTCTTGAAATGACATATTCCATTCTTCAGTAGCATTGGCACACATAAACTTACTAATTTGGTAATCGATATCATCGTCATCGAGGCCAATAAACGAAACATCTGGCCCGAGGTAGCGTAAGATAATCGTGGCAGGGGATTTAATTGTAACTCGTTTCATTTTTTACTCTACCTCAAACAGCATAGCATCTTCTTCTAAGAACCATACTAAAGTCGCAAGCACACCTTGTTGGAAGGAATTTAAATTATCTTTTGAAGCTAAGTATTGATATAAATTACGTGCGAGAATTAAACGTTCGGAGAGATTATATCTAGGCTCTGGAATCATTTAAATATACTCAATAACTTCTTTCTTCTGTGGAAAAACCTGATAAATAACAACAGAAGGTTCTTCTTCAGAAGAATTATCTTCAGTTAAAACTTCAGTAAAGACACTTCCATCGTAAGGATTTTTCTCATAAAACACAGACCAATAAGTATTATTCGACTTATCTTCAAAAATACAACGCCAAACTGTACACCCATCGTCTTCGTCTAGAAATTCTTGTTTAACTACACGAATAAATGAATTACCGACGTACGGTAAATTCCAGTCATTTTGCAGAATATCTAACAATATTGTTTTAGTCATGTCTAAACATTTCCTTATAAATATAAGCCAACCCCGCGTGTACAACGTTACCGAAAATCGTATTCTCGTTCGAATCCGCTTCTACGTCGCCTAACAATAATAACCTACGATATTTCTCAGGACAATCTTGGAAAGCCGATAGCTTAGAGTAAGAAATCAACTCAGGAATCTTAACTAAACCCGTTGGCGAGGAGTTAGAAAAACAATCTTCTCTAAACGGGCAACCGTCCCATTTACGGCATGGCGCGGGCCAGTAACGGGGCCAGATTAATTCGTTTTCAAACGCCCGCATGGATAAACGAGTTTTACGAAAATGTTCTTGGACTTGGTATTCATTGTCCTCCGGTACTTCGATTTGAATAACCTTAACGCCTTGTGATATATCAGTTTCCCCGCGAGTCATTCCGCGATAGATGAATAGCTTAGCATCCATTGCTGCGGAGTAAATACGCCACTGCCAGCTATTCAAATGATCGTGTTTCCAGTTCTCGGAACGGACGGATAAAGAACTAGTTTTCCAGTCTAAAATGAATTTTTGACCGGCGTATTTTTCGTACGCTTTCGAAACGGGCTTTTGTTTTATTCTACCTTGTAAATCAATAATACCCTTCGTTCCACGATATTCGAAGGATTGCTCGGGCTCGTCGATGTATTCGAAGTTCTCGATGTCTTCTACTAACCAGCGTTTTAATGCGATGTTGTAGATTAATTCAGGAGCTTGTTTGAATAGCAACGGATCAAGACGGCCTTTATCAACAGCCAGCATTATTTCTAATGCCCCAGGCAATGCGGCATCGAGTTTCTTTTCAATTAACGTATTATCCATCAATAATTTCCCAAGCTGTTCTCATACCTTCTTCGGAATCAAAACGTTCTCGATCGCGTTCAGTACAGTCTGGACAAGCGTTTAAACCATCTTGAAAAGCTTGTTCTAAGAAATTCTTAATTACCCTCCACCATTCATCGAAAGTTTCAAAAGATTCTTCATACGTCCAGATATCTTGGAATTTATCTTTATAATAATCGTATTTAAGCGTCGGTTTCATTATTATTTTCAGTTAATTGCTTTTCATTACTTCGTATTTCATCATCGCCTTCGGGCAAGAACAAAACATCCGATTCGTCTAGTTCATTTATTTGTTTTTCAATTAATTCATTCAACGCATCGGTTTTTAGTTCAATCTTAATCGCACCGAAAATCTCTTGATCCGAGCCGATTACTTTCGTAGCTTCTAACGCTAATTTACCGTCGTTATTTCTCAACGCATCGGTTAATACCTTATTTCGAGCCGCACGGACTAATTCCTTAGTCGCTTCATGTGGTAGATTATGTGCACCGATAATTGAACGAACGTATTCACGAAATACTCTACGGGCGGATTTAGTGCGGCCTTGATTTGAAGCATTCCCGCCAGCCCCGCGATTGTAACCGATATTAGTTCCCGTTAGCATTGCAACCGCTACGGGATCGGCGTCGGTTACTTTACAAATATCGAGAAATTCTTCCTCACCGCAATCTTCCATCGGGCCAGCGGAGATTAACGGTTTTGCTTTTATTTTATTTTTCGTTTTATTATCGTCCATGATTTTTAACTACTGGAGTAATATATTCAACACAAACCGGTTTATGTTGTTTATACATAATATTAATCATATGCTGCGTACCGCGTGAGTTACCGTCCCAAATCGCTAATAACCTATCGGCATACAAAGCCATTTGAACATTACGTTTAAACCCAGCGGTTTTACCGTACAACGTCCAGTTTGCTGGAAAACTCGCGATAGGAATATTATGTTTTTCCGCCCACTCACGGCCTAATAAATCCACCCCACGGGCTTCACCGCAAACGACTTCGGTTATTTTATTCTTACCATGATATGAATCGATTAAATTAAATACTTTTTGTTTATCCGTAATACTACGCGAACCGGCGATAATTACTTTCATTCTAACCCAGCATAACGATTATTGAAACCATGTAATTTCTGAATTAACTCCGTTACCCACCAAGCATGTGTTTCAATATACTTAGGATCGAAGTTGAAGTTAAAACAAGCGTTTTTTAACTCAAACTGCGTTACCTTCGCCCGTGTCGGTATTAATTGTTTCTTCCATTCTTTGTAATTTTTCGGTAATTTCTTCTTCAATCTTAGCCTTCCTTTTCTCCCAATTCGCCAGCCCGCGAGCACGATTTTTAGCCCGTAAAGAATCGGGCGGTAACATGTCTAATGACAACACCGATTTATCGGCTTTCTTGCGCTTAATATGCGCGGGACGGAATTTAGGGTAACGTTTGATTATCGGTTTTAGTTGATATTTTTTCTTTCGCGGTTCTTTTTCTCGTGGCACGGCAGTAACCGAAGCCATTACTTCGGGCTTATTCGTGCCGAGATATTCCCATAAACAGACTTTTGTTTTACCGTCTTTTAATAAAACTTTAAGATCTTGTGTATAAAATGCTCGAATAATTTCACGAGCAGTATTAATACACACCGCACCATTTGGCGACGAACGATTCGGGCCGAGTTGTCTTTGAGATAACGTAAACATAATCCGCCCGTTTTTATCCAGCATCCCACGACAACCGTAGTCCAAATGCCGGTAAAACTTCTGCCCCGGAATCGGCGAACCATCGGCGTTGAACAAACCCATTACGGTTTCAATTGTGAAACGGAAAATCTTACGATCGGGATTAATTTTACTTGGTTCTAGTGCCTTTAGCCGTTGAATGTTCCAAACAATCCTAGCCGAATACTGTTGCTCACTTGGCGGTAGATGTAATTCTAACTTATTTATTCCTTTTCTCTTATCCCGTGCTAAAACCTCATCCAACTCCGCTTCTAGCGGTGAAGTAACAATATCGGCATTTTCCGCTTCCGTTTCTTCAACGGGCTCAGGTAATTCGTCGTGCAAAAGCATAATATCTTATACATACAGAATAACACGTTTTCGTTTATTTGTCAATACCGGCTGTAATTCAACATGTAATTCCGTTATTGGATTATGAATAACCGTTCTCGGGCTAGGCGGCAGTACAATAACTTCACCTGTATTCGATAAACCATACGGTTTACGTACTTTGCTTTCGGCGAACTTTACTTTCAACGCTTTGGTTCGAGCGGAAGAAAAACTATAATCACTACGAACTGTTTTAATTGCTCGATTAATAATCTGCTGTGCGACGTACTGGGACTTAGTTCTTCGAGTATTAATTACTAAAGATTCGAGATAACAAGAAATACGATTTAGTTTATCTAAAACATCAAAAACAGTAATAGATTCCAACACTATAATCTCGCCCATCCTTGTTCGGTAGTGTAATAAACTCGCTTAATACGAAACGCTTCAATTGCCCGCTGGCAGCATTCGCAGGGTTTTGCAAGACCTAGTGTTCCATTAGCTTTGAAACGCTCTACACGGAGTTCACAATACTGAAGTTTATCAACACCAATATGATACAACGCCTCACGAATCGCATCTAGCTCAGCATGAACAAACGGACGTAACGCGCCACCGTATTGACGTTGTAGTTTACTAGAATTTTTGTACGAATTATAACCCGCACATATCAAGCGATTTTTATAATATATCCTAGCTTCCAAGTGAGGTTTCAACAAGCCTCCTAGTAATGCAAATCTTCTACGAAATCTTCATAAAAATTATGCGGCGGACCACAACAATCACAACCATCAGCATACGCATCTTGGTTAGTAATCTGTGCCCATTCAAGTATCGCGTAATGATAACTTAGTCCAACACGATAGGCTTTACAAGCTAATGCGCCTAACCAACGGCCCTCGGAATCCAATCTACGATAATCGCTCGGATAGTCTTTATACCACTTAACTACCCAACCGGCTTTTTCTAGATTAAACCAATCTTCATCACTAAGCCACCAGTGACCGCCAGAGTTGTTGCTGTCGTATTCGATACAAGAAGTTTTTTGTTTAACTTCACTCACCGCAAGGATTCTCCATTTTATTAATCATACTTTCGTCTAAGTTAACCAAATCCCCTAAACTGCGTAGTAAACTTTCTTCAGCGGGCTCAGTAAAGTAATCATATTTAGTTTCACTTCCGACGTAAAATTCCTTACCAATACGAACGGATTTATCCAATACATATTCCCATTCACGCGGAAAAACGGAAACAATCTTACGTTGAACCCATCCATCATCGCGGGAATGTACGTAAACAATATCACCGGGTTTATAACGGGGTTGTTTATTATTCATCGTGTTTCACGTTCTAACAACTTATTGATCTCTGGAAAATCAGTGCTTAAACCGGCTTTTTCTAACCTACGAATAACGTTATGTAATTCGAGTAGAAACGTTTCCCAGCGGGGAATTGTTACTACACGGGATTCGGTTGGTTTTGGTTTTGTTTTAGTCGGATAAGACATTGGTTCAAACGGACAAGGCCATGTAGGTTGAAATGGTAATTTACGAAGTTTTTCATTTTCAGTCATTTGTAAAATCTCCTAAATAACAAATTCTTGCCTAATCGCGTACTCACCTAAGGCATTAAGCTCATCCCGTTCGGTCGGCGCGGCGTGGGCTGATTCAAAGCTACCATACTCCGCACGAGAGTGCAAGAGGTTTTTGAGCATTCTCGTCAGGCCGTCGAGGACTTCGGGGTAGAGGTAAAGGAGCGGTAGGGCCTGCCCGCGAGGGGTGTTGTACGACGGGAGTAGTAGTTTATTGTTCTTTACACGTAAGCCGGTTAGTAAAGCAATAGGAATGTTGTTGATGGAAATCTTTAATGAAAACCGCAATTGTTTCTTTTCAGTATTTTCTTTCAATTGCGATAGATCTAACATTACTCGTGTTACAGCCATTATCTCATACCAGCATTTCTTTCATAATTTTCATAGTTTGCGTACAACCACCGAGCTAGTGTATCTCTACCACCACGATAATATACAGGTTCACAGATGTTTTGCATGATATCTTTAGCAAACTCTAGGGTATTAACACTAATATGTCTATGATGTTGTAACCATTTACAAATTAAATCTTGTAGTGCTTTCATATACTGTTCACGTAATTCTACATTCATTTATTGAATAACCTTGGTTTCCGCGTTAGAGTTAATTAACGTTAACATCGATTCCAAACCATTAGAACCTTGTTCAGTTAACGTATCACGTAGTAGTTGATTATCCATAATAAACTGCTTGATAGTCGCTAGCGTTAACGTCAGCACCGTAACTGGATGAGGTAATTTACCGGTATTCTCAGCATCGATCATAATCGCATTACCGTGCGATTGTAATACGCCGAAGATTGTATAAAACGCCGCGCCCATGCCTTGTAAATAAGCAGCTTGCTGCTCGGGAGTTAATTCTTTTGTGATATCGAATATACACAAAGGTAATTCGAGTTCTTTTGTATTATTCTTATCGTTCATAATTTTTCTCTAACCAACGTTCGATTGAAGATTGACAAGATAATTCGGGAATTACGATATCATCTTGTTTGCAATATTTTTTATTCATAACCCATCCACCGTTAAGCCAAAAACGTTTAGAGGCATGGTTAGAACATTTATAAATCACTCTTACATCAGCGGAATCACAGTAACAACGATCATCAGCATAATGTCCGGAGCAACCTCCGATTAATTCTACTCTTAACTGCATGGGGTTTTTACATAACGGACATTGCATTAATAACAACCCCGGCATTCGTCATAGTCATCGACAGACATAATCATCTGTTCTGTCATTGATTCATGTTTAATTTGAAAGAAGTGCTGTACCGTGCCGTCTACTAAACGCGGATGCACTAAAATCCACGCTGTGTGTTCAGTAACGGGTAGGAATGGATTAACAATTCCGTCGTAATCAACAGAATCGTTTTCCACCGGAGTACACCAACAATCGTCATCGAATTTTACCTTCATTCCAGCGCTTAGTTTAACATCACTAGACATTTTCACCAACGGTACATGCACTGCATCACGATGCCCGAGGGCATAAGTAAAATCCATCGGGGAATTAAGTTCAATCTTTGCCATTTTAAATTTCTCCTTTTTAAATTATTTTTATTTTATTTGGTAGTGCCGCTCGGAATCGAACCGAGTCCGTACGCTGATCTGGCGACTATGCGGGGTATAAATCCGCCCGTGCGTCCATACACCACGGCACTATAATCTGTTTAAACGTTTGTTTTACTCACTTCGCTCTCAACCACCCAAAAATCTGAGGGCTGCTATTATAATGTATTGCAGTATACCTCCTACCGTTAGTAAAACGGTAGGTAGGAGGTAGTGAAACCGGCCTTGCCGCTCCCGCTACCGGCACGGTTTTAGTCCGTAGCTTCCGAATGATTGTCAGAATTGCTTTCCACGTGCCATGGTTCCCAGTAATACACGCCGTCCTGAAATCCCAACTGCTCAGGCTCACGTAGTACGTCAGCAGTCGCGTCAGGTTGACCCTGGTGAGGTTGATCGGGTAGGGGTGATGGTTCGGGTTGATTGACGGGTTCGAACGCTCCTAGGGCTTCAAAAATTTTATTCATAATCTCATCAACATCACCTAAGTCGTAGATGGTAACGTCTAGGTCTACGTCGTTGTCATTAACTATTGGCTGTTCCGGGTTTGAGAAATCGTTCACAAAAGGGTTCCTTTGCTAATTAATAATAGGTATACTATAGTCTATAATAGCAGTTTTCAGGCCGTCGGGGTAGCGCGCCGATTGAGGTAGCAATTGAAGGCGGCTTTAGTGAAAGCTTTATCGTTAGCTTGTTTACACGCGCGTTCGAGAGACAGTTTACGTCCAGTTTCTTTTATATAAGTATCAGCCTCATGACAACATGCGGTTGCGGTGAACAAAGCTGTTACACTGCGGTTTGAATTAAACACGAAATCATTACGTTTATCACCACGCGTTCCAATATAACAAGCAGTGACGCCACCTTTAGAAGTTTCACTCACCCAATGCCGGAACCAGATTTTATAACAAATATTATTGTATTCAAAAAACATATTACTTAAATTCCTTTTTTATTCAGTAGCTTGAATTTTAATTACAATTTCTGTATTAAAAGAATTCTGTAATCTTTTTGGACGAGCGTTGTTTTCGTATCCGCTCCGTATTTCGTAGCGAGAGATTTGAGATCGTTTAGTAAATCGTTAATAGTTTGAATTACCATTTTATTCCTTACCCAATAACCAATTCCAGAAATCCGTCAGCATAGTTCGTAAAACAGACCGTGGTGGGATGTCATTAAGTGGTTTTAGTTGTTGTAACGATTCCGATTGAGTATAATTCCAGTCGGTAAATTGCTTTTGTTCTAATGAGTTTTGTAGTAATGTGTTAATTCGCTGCCAGTTATCGTCGTCGAAAAACAATACAAATCGAGGTTCACGTTTAGTAATAAGCATAACCTCTAGCGTGGCATTACCAATAAGGTAAGGATAATATTTTGATAAACGATACGTCGGGCGTTTCTTAATAGCCTGCCCGGATTTGGTAACAGTACGTTCTGGGTCGTAGTACCAACCGAGACGGCAAGTTAGATTATCGTTATTAAGATCTAGCGTTAGTTGTTCGTTTTGTTGTTCAGCCATGTTTTTAATTCCTCTTCGAGTTGTTTTTTATTATATTCGGGAAAAGTCAATGGATCAATACTACGAGGTAAGTAATTACATAACAAAAAATCTGTTTTATAAACCTCGCCCGATGCGTTTAAACGCTCTACTGTGGCCGTGCAAACTACATCGGACATTATTGGAGATTCTTTTGTGTGTAATGAAACCCCGTAATCTAACGTAATATCGCCGATTGCTAAGCGGTGTTTGATGTGGTGTAGCAGTTTACCGACTGTTAATTGTGGCATCTTGTAGATTTTTACTTATAAGTAACTTCAATAATACGTGCAACACGAGTTAGAATAATCCGTTCGTCATCTAAATTACCGGAAGCATACCTAATACAATTACCTTTACGATCAAGGTAATAATCGCCTTTAACAGGAATTCTATAACCACTCTGACGGAAGTGGTTGTGGCCGTCGGTGAAAATAATCATGTTTTTAATTTACTTCGCTTTCCACGGTTGAGTCGGGCTGTTTTCGGTGTAATAGATAGTACGACCAAGTGTAAATGTAGGGTATTGGGTTGATAGCCGGTAGGATGGTTTCTTACGAATCGGTTCGCCGGTTTTGGTGAATTCTCGGTAAGGGGAATAATACCAGCCGAGTTGGCAGGTTAACGCCGGGGAGAATAACGCTAGTTGTTCGTTTTGTTCGTTTTGTTCATTTTGATCGTTCATTTTGATTTAATCCTTTACTAATTCCAAAATAGGCCGGGCGGGCACTGCGTCATAACCACAGCAGTGTTTGTAAGCCATACCGTCTAGATCGAGAAAATATTCGTTTTGTTTCGGTTTACGATAATCGATTACGGTAAAAATACGATTGCCGATGTTTTCCTTGATAATTGTGCCCGCTGCAACGTTTGTGTTACGGATTGGAATAAAAGTATTAATAGTTTTTTGTTTGGTTTTTACTTTCCTGGCGCACCGGAAGCCGAGGTCGAGGTAACGAACGTCCGGAGGAAAGTGATTATTGAACCAGGAGCCGCCCCGCGCCACGAAGCCGCCGTCCTCATGCTCGCTCGCCGTCCACTCCCAGACGTTACCAGCCATGTCGAAGACCCCTTCGGGGGTAGCGCCGGAATAACCATAAAAAGTGACAGGAGTAGTATCCTTAATATTAGATTCACTAGTATTACAATACGCGGAATTAAAGTTATTTCCCCAAGGGTAAGTACGTTTTTCCTTACCAGCAGCGGCTAGATACCATTGTTCTTCTGTTGGTAGTTCGTAGCCGTAATAATCACAAAACTCTTTTGCTTCGTGCCATGAAACATGAGTTACTGGGTGATTGGATTTTTGACAATATTTTTCTATAATCTCACGTCTAATCGGTTTATTCGCGGCGGTACAATATTCTACCCATTCGCTAACGGTAACGGGGTATTTGCCGATTTCGAATTGATTGTTGATTTTTACGAATTCCATTAATAATCTCTTTTTAGATAACGATTAAATTCTAATTCATCCGCACAAGCACAACCGGGTAAACCGAGTGAACAGCAGAATAATACGCCGGAGTTAGGGTTGTCTAGCATTCCGAATGGACAACGGCCTTGTTTGATTTCATCAGCGATGTACTGATCGCGTTCGTTTTGTGTCATTTCAATCATGTATTAATCTTTTTTCAAGAATTTCCAAAATCGCATCAGTATTTTGAGTACCAGAGCGTAAATTTTTAATTAATTCCCTTGTTGAAAATTTTATGGGGTCCGATGCTAGGGGAGTCCTGGAACACCGAAACCCGATGTTGTAGTGGATGATCGGGTTGTAGTGGAACCGATAGGCGCAGGCCGCGTTGACTGCGTTGTAGTTCCACGACCCGCCCCGCAACACGAATTTCCCCTTTTCCGATTCGTCCTCGCTCCTTGTCCACTCCCAGACGTTGCCCGTGAGATCACAAACCCCCTCAGGGGTATGTCCGCGAGGGAAAGAACCGACTGGTGTTGTCGTATTAATGCCAGATTCCCAGGTATTGCAATATCCTTCTGCCCAAGTATTACCCCATGCATATTTACGTTTTTCTATACCGGCGGCAGCCAGATACCATTGTTCTTCAGTTGGTAATGAATAGCCATAATACTCGCAGAAAGCAAATGCGTCATGATACGTAACATAGGTTACTGGATGTAAGCAAAAGGTTTGATACTCGATACTATCTACTGGAAGTTTTGCTTTTTGTTTTAGTAACCTCGGATATTCTCGTCCAGTTTCATCACAGAAGGCTTTATATTCCCTATTTGTCACTAGGTATTTGCCGATTTCAAAGTCTTCATTGATTTTTACAAATTCCATTTTCTTTTTCCTTTTTAGCGAACTGGCCAGATGTAAGGTAGATTATCCGGCACATCGGGCCATAACGAACGGTAATGTTCGGGGTTTTTGCGAATTAGATTCGAACGGTGAGAGAGACAGAATTCATCCGTTAGCCAAGGGGGGATAAAATGGACGAACAGTTTTATCAGAGTTAACTACTGAAACACTGCCCGGAGTTAAATTAATAATAACGTTGTCCGCAATTTTATAAAGTTCGTCTTGTTCATCATCCGTTTTATTATTGAAGTGAGTAGTAAAGTGTATTGTTTCACAATCATCTTCATCTTTTTCACAAACAATATCATCGAATGATCGTTCGATGTCGTAAATCTTAGCCCAACACGTGTCTCTAAATCCCCGTTCGTAATGCCACTCTTCACAAATTGCTAAACCATACACGCATAATGCCCGTTCATAACCGCGCCAGTATAATCAACAACAACGTAAGATTTACCGTTGAAGTTAATTACTTGTCCTTTTGTATAAGGTCCGATTTTCTTGACGATATTAAACGGATCAGTTGATCCGGGGAGATTAGGATAAAGACGTTGAAAAACCGAAATCTGTGAGTCAGCAAAAACATGAGCATAAAACTCATCACATCTAGGTGTACGGTAGTCGATTACTTCATAAAATACATTTTCATGAACAATAACAGTACCCTTATCGAGTTTCTTTTTAGCAAGAGATTCTTTTACTTTATCTTCTTTAACCGGAGTTACGTTAACTTCAGTTACGATATAACGTTTATCATTAACACCAAAACGCATCCATGGCGGACAAGTACAAACACATACAATAGATGAATTAGGAATAAACACATCACCTGTTTGAGGAGGTTCAAACTTAATAATTTGCCAGTATTGGTCAGTGTGCTTGATAACCTGCCCAATTACATAGCGTGAAATATATTCTTCGTCGGTCATTTTGGTTTAATAACTCCCTTCGTTTGCATAAAGCAAAACGGTTTTAATTAATGCTTCAGTATCGTATTCAGTAGAATCGGTGGAATACGTGTCACGTAAGCGATAATGTTCGGCTAACCACCGGTCGACTTCATCGTCAGTCCAGTCCGGCTCGTCGTCATTAGTAACGTTTAAACGCTCGGATTCGAGGCAGGCTAGATAATCCTCGCGGGCTTCTCGTTCAGCTTCCACTACCATAGTATCGCATGCTACTAGCGCCTTGTCAAGTGCTTTTTCGTCAAACGTCACGCTTGCCCGGTGCATTAAGTGAGAGAGTACTTTGGCGCGTAAAGTACTAGTAAGGGATTCGCGGGTTTCAAAGGGCTCGGGGGTGTAGTCGATAGTATCGCTAAAAAATACAGTATTTCCATCGGAGTCAGAGTAGTTTGGTAAGGAAATGTTATAGGGAATTTTGATTGTTTTATTCATTATTTTATTTACCTGTATAGATAGAAATGTATTTTTTACCAATTTCTAAACCATAAGGACCGTAATCTTCGTCTTCAACTTCTTCGACATGGGCGTAAGATAATGCTTCAATAACTCCCGAACAACCATGGGAGGAATATACAGGTAACTCACCGTGGCCTTGTGCTTGAAGTGTGATTAAGTTTGAAATAAATTCGTTTAAAGTCATTTAATTTTCTTCTCTAATAAAAACTTCCACAATATTAAACTGTTTGTTTTTATTCAATTGTTCGAATGTATTGTTGCGAGAATAATTAGTTGTTTGAATATACGCATTTACATGCCGGTTAATAGCACCTTGAGCGTGTCCATATGTACGGAATACTTTAGCGCCGGAACTATAACTACCACCGGTATAAGGTTCGTTTGTTTGTTTATTAATCGCAACGAAACCAATGGATTTTAAAGTCATTTAACAACATCCTGCGTCGGGAAAAATCATACAATATTCTTTGGTTAGTTCAGTAATAACAATCGGATCGGTTGTTAGTACTGATGACGGGTTAGATTTACCATCGTAATAAATTGCTGAAGTAATAATTTCACGCGCCCGTTCTAAAGTCGGAGCGATTGCAATAACGCCGCCACCAGAGTGGTAGTTGTCGGTTAAATAAGTTGCATCGGGCCAGATGTAGAGATTCATTTTAAGTATTCTCGTCTTCATTAACTAAACCAGTATTTAATTGCTCTGTTTCTTTTTCAAGAAAAGCAAAGGTTTTGTATTTAAATACCTTGTATTTTGGTGAATGTTCCAAACGGATTACTAATCCTTCTTCTGGTACGTCGTCGGGTAGTGGATCGAGCCCGGTGCATAGTCCGGAAAGCGCGGCGGTGAAAGATTCGAGTAATGGAATGTTAAGGGTGGAATTATAAGTATGTCCTTCGACGTAATCGAAGTTACTAGATTGACAAAAAGCTACGATGCTATCGTAGGAGAGTTCCGTTACATGGCCCGTGGGTTGAGTGATGGTGATTCGGTAGACTTTTAGCTTATGACCGGTTAGGCCGTAAGAATAATCTTTTTGGATTTCTTTGCCCGAAGGTAATCGTCCTATGATTTCGCCGTAAATAGTATAACCCGGAGGAATACGGTCGCGGATTTCATTAAATACAATAGTCCAAATATTATCGGAATAAAAGCCCGGTTGCAAAGCGTTGAACTCATAGTTAGATGGAATGTAAATTCCCTTCACAACCTTACGGGAAGACCATACGTAGCCGTATTGGTAGGTAGTTAATGGACAGAAACGGTTGATGAAACGTTCGATTAGGTTTAGTTTACGTGGGATTGGAATATGCGCGAATACAGCAGAAGTACCGTGGTATTTGCGGGTAATGGAGATTTTTTGAGGTTGTTCGAATAAATGAAGGTTTCGTTTGATGTTCGGGGTGTCGATGTGGAACGAAAAATTAGCTAAATATTGGTTATCGTAATAACTTCTTTTACGTTTCTCCGTGCCCGAATTCAAAGCTAGTGAAACATTACGTTGTGGAATGTATTTTTCACAGATTTTATTTCCATTAATTTCATTGAATTCATTGCCTTCGGTAAGGTCGTTTATGTTAGTATTAAGATAATTTAATGAAGTTAGTGGTAAAAACAAACCTTCTGAAGTATTACCTTTGAGTTTTAACGGTTTTACTCGGCCCGTTGGTTCTAGGTAGCCGGTTTTAGTATTATCGGCATTCAATGACTTCTCGCGGTATAGGTTATTCGCATGACAGAATTCCGGTGACAGAAAACATTCGACGGGGAAGTATAAACCGAGATCGCCGGGTTCATTATCTAACGAACAAATAACTTGTGAACCGAGGATTTGATAACCTTGGAGTTTATCTAGACCGTTTAGTTTATATGGTTCGGCTAAACGAACTACCCGAGCGGAGTAGTTTACGTTAGTTGTTTTTAGTTCAATCATTGTTAACCGTAATCATACAAGAATTAATTACACCCGTAGCATCGGGCTTGCCCCAAAATGAATTATGCCATTGGCGTAGTTTATCGCCGTGAATCCAACAAGCGGACAGAACAGCAACGGCGCAGTTGTTCATGAAGCCGGTAATGCCTTCTAAATCGGCTTGATAAGATGTATCGGAAGCGATTTGATCGAATGTTTTTTCCGGTTCGTTAATGAGATAATACTGCATTAACTTACCCCATCGGGCGGCGTAATTAATAACAGCTTTTCCATAAGGATCTTGGTTAATAGTAACCTGATTATTCCAATAATCGCTATCGGTTAGAAGTAATTCGATTCCGTTAATAATAGAATTAACTTCTTTTTCTTTTTCTTCTTGTTTTCTTCGCCGTTCGGCGGTTTCCTTTTTTTCGATTTCTTGTTTGATTTTTTCAATTTTCGCATCGGCTTGAATTTGTTCTTCTGTTAGTTCAGTTAATACTGGTCCGATTACGGAAGGCTTGATGTAGCCTTTGCAGTAACGGAAGTAATCACGAATGATATATTCTGGAGTGGAATTCCAGTTAACGTGAATTTTAATTCCATTAAAGTCGAATCGTTCCTCGTACCATTCAGATGAACTCGCCGCGCAGCCGATATTAGTATGCTCGCGACAACGGTTATAGGAATGCATAACAGCGTCTTGAATAGTTTCATTCCAAGGAGTTTCGATAGTTGTAATCATTTATTAGTTCCTTTTTTGAATAAATTCAGGAAAACGAATTTCTCTTTCCGATTTCCAATGAGGAAAAATGCCGTTTACAAAGTCATTATCGTACGTTAATACATGATCGAACGGCGAATAATGTTTACCAGACTCAAGGGTGGAAAGCAAAGCTAGATCTTTGTTATAGTCAACAGTATTACTACCGTGATTGTAGTAAGAAACACGGGCAATACGGGCAATTGAGATGGCTTTGCGTAAAGCGAGAATTGATAGGTTTTTCTGGCGGGCGAAGGAATAGTTATCGTAAGAAAAATCTTCTTCGAAAAGCGGGTCGTACGGAATATGATGGTATTGATCGAATGGTTGTGAATGCTCGTATTCACCACGCATTAGATAAGCGAGTTTTTGTATTTCCGGTTGTGCGTGTGGATCGCAACGTTGATTGAAGAAATTATTCCAACCGTATTCATTGCTGGTAATGACATAAGTTTGCCATAAGTAAGGCGTTAGAATACGATTACATTCTTCCTTATGTAAACCGGCCCGATGCATAATCCGGGCGCAAAGTAGTGAAACATAACGTGAGAAGCGCCATGAGTTTTGAGCGATTGCTAAACGTAATCCGGTTAGTTCTGAACCCGCTTGCATTCCGGGACGGTTGGAGCCCCAAACTAGAGGTTCGACTGTACAGGCTTCGTATAACTTGTATGTTGGCGTTGCGCGTAGGGAACCGGCATTGCGGCGTAACATTGCGTGGGTTAGTAACTGCTCAGAAATAAAACGCGGGAAGGTTATTTCGAAGGTGGTTATACGGTTGTTGTTGATTTCGGAATCAACTAGAGTACGGGCGTAATAATGAGTACGCATTTAGTTAGTTTTTATCATTCCATTCTTTTAGATTTTGTTCCCATAATAGAATAGAAGAATATTGAATAATTTTGTCGCAATATTCTTGCTGTACTTTATCTTCTACTGGAGACACGGATAGTGCTAGTCCATGCCGTAGGCGATAAGCAGCATCACGAATCCAGTTTAGTAATTCTCTTTGCGCAGGATCGCGAATTACATCGGGTACCATGGCTATACTTCCTCCACAACAGCGTGAAATGAAAAACGATTCCAATATTCGTTTAATAGTTTATTAACTCGCTGTTTAGTTAATGCAAATTCGAGAGTTTCATTACTAACCGGATGCCGGAGAATGAAACCATGGGTAAAACTATCGTTAGACATTATGGTTTTCTCCAATATCCCGTAAACGAAAAGCTGAACAGGTTTCAGCTTCATTATTCTTAACCATCTGATATTGACGTTCTACATACGGATACATCCATTCCGGGATAACAGGTTCGCAATCAACAATATTATTAATAGGTCTATGTCCGAAAACACAATTCTCACAACGGCGTAGTAGATTAGTCATTTTCTGAAAGCCTCTTTTTCCATTTCAAATCTGTTCGAATACAACCTTCTAGATAACCAACATAAAGACCACAAGTGAAAATAATTAAATCGAGAATTATCGAAATTACTACATTGAACATTACCAAGAAACCTCGATTAGATAATTACCTTCAGGAATAATATTGTTATTAACTAAATCAGTTAGTAGAATATAAGGTGAACAACCTTCATCAGTACCTTGAAGAAATTTTTGCAATTCTTCGACATCCCAGTCTTCGAGTTCTTCTTTTTTAGCCTCGAATACATAGTTCACGTCGTTACCCGATTCCATGGAAAGTATGAAAGAGTAGTTATCGCGTTTGTAATAAGCACAAACGATTTCTTCGAATTGATCGTAGTCTAAGGTATAAAATTGCTCGGATTTAATAGCATCGTTTGCTAATTGCTTAGCGTCGGTGTTTTTAGTGTTTTTAGTTCTAGCCATTTGTTTATTTCTTAAAAAATGCACCGATAAAGGACAGCACACAACCTATTAAACAACTTTCTGTAAAAGTTAGTTGTTTTAGTTGAAAAATATTGTGTAATACATATGAACAAAGCCATACACCCGCCCCGTTGAGAATAATACACAGAGCACTGAATAGTAGAAGACCAATTAGTTTTATCATTCTTTTACAAACTCCGAACCACAAAAACAAACAGGTAAACCATCTACAAACGCTTTACTCGCGCCACGTAGAATAATCGGGTCTTCGTGATTGAAACAAGTAATCTTCAGCATTCGTGTTGACTGCTTTTCCTTTGGTTCTAGTACTACCGGTACGTGAGGGTATGGTGGGGCTGTATCAGCAATGTCGTTTAGCGCGGCCATCGTGTCTGACCCTACCTCAGGATACCACCGCTTACCCGATTTGGTCAAGGAAAAAGTGCGTTTAAACTGCTTATTCGGACGCCCCACGGCAGCATACAGTACCTCGCCGAACAACAGTTCGGTTAGTTGTTTCGGTTCTCTTACCGTCGCCGAAACGAAAATATGATACGGTTCTTCGGGATTATCGGGATTAGGCGTGATTGTCCATGCGTTCGCTGTGCCCGATGGTTTACCTACTGAGACTTGGATTGATGGTAGTACGGTATCGTTTGGTTCGAATAACGTTGTGTTAATTTGTTCGATTACGTTTTGTAACCATAGTTCTCTTGTCATTTAGTTACCCAGTACTTTTTCTAAAATTTTATTAGCAACTAGCGTAAACGATGCTGTTGCTTCGGATTGAAGCTCTTTGTCATTACTCCAAGTAGCGGGGGCAATCGCTAGGCCGGCTGAAATACCTAGTCCGATTACTGACGTTAGTCTATCGATTGATTGAATTAGCCGTTCGGCTTGTTTGTCGGTCATAACTTAATGCTTTCTCTTAAAAATAAATGCTTTCGTGAAACAAATCGTGAAGATTACTAGAAATACGAATTCAGTTGTTTGTTTCATTTAATTTCCAGTACTAACCTTACGTTTCTTTTCATCGGATTCGCAAGTAATTACAATATTGTCATTAACCATATCTGCAATGAAAGAAGTTAAATACACCGCACGGGTGCCGTTTAAACGATCAGTCGAACGTTCTAGGATAGCGTTAGTGAAAAGGTTAAGTAGTAGTTTATTGATGATACGCTTAATCTCACGGGCACCGTATTCAGTAATACGGCATTGATTAAAGATATGTTCTTTAACCGCATCGGTTACATATGCGTAATTAGTTGACCGTGAGCGAATATGTTCGCATAGCCTAGCGATTTCCAAATCAATAATCTTCCGGTAATCGCCGGTCGTTAGTTGATTGAAAACAATCGTTTCATCCAAACGATTAATAAATTCGGGTGAGAATTTCTTTCTTAGCGCTTCAATGAAAATAGTATCGTTTTGCTTAGTTGTTAATCCGTGATTTTGAATAAAAGAATACGGATTATTCTGTGCTTGTGAAAACTCACGTGCCCCGCAGTTAGATGTGAAGAACACAAAGCTGCGTTCGAAATTAACTGTAGTGCTATCACCGAGTTTGAGCGATCCCCGATCCATTAGTCCGAGGACTAATCGGTGTAATGACGGCGCGGCTTTTTCAATTTCATCAAATAACACAATGGATAAAGAACACCGTTCGCTGGTAATGGCATTTAGCTTAGCTTGTGTTATCATCGGTGATGTTTCACGGTGTCCGAGATAACCCGGGGGCGCGCCGATTAGCTTAGCTACTTCATGCTCCATTTGAAATTCGCCGCAGTCGATACGAAGTACATTTTTGCGTGAACCATGTAGTAATTCGGCTAGTGTTTCTACTGTATGAGTTTTGCCCGAACCAGTAGAACCTGTCAACATAAAACATCCAGCGGGTTTATCCTCAGGCGATAAACCGGCTTGATAACGGTTGTAATAAGGAATAAGTGAATCAATTACATGTTCTTGTCCGACGAGTTTCTTTTTCCAATCAAGTAAATTCATTTGTTTTGGTTTAGTTCTTTGTGTGACGGTTTTCATTCGTTGTTGTTGCAGTAATCGCATTCGGCTTGCAAGCCGGTTTGTTGCGCTTGCGTTAGTTCGTCGAATTTAATCTGAGGAAAGTTTGCGGAAACTGCATTTTTACAAATTTCACAACAAACTGCGTAGACTTTGTCGTGTGTATACTTAGCGACGTAGTATTTCATGAAAAATGCCTTTCAATTATCGGATAATCTGTGCGGTATAACGTTGAAGGTTTATCACTAATCTCTAAACCTTCAGTTTTGCCGTCTCGGTAAAACCAATATTTTTTAGGGCTACTACCGCAGTGTGCGGTGTAAATACGCTTCCATCCGAATAGACGTTTGGCTTCGTTTAATGCGGCCTTTAGAGATTTGAATTTATCTCTTGGATTGTAACGCCCGTCGAATGTAACGATTTGATAAAATGCGAGTTTTCGTTTTCGTTTACTCATCATGCCATTCTTTGACAATCAATACGTTGTATGGTCCGAAAGCTATTAGGGGTTCGACGCTAGTTGTTTCATATTTACCGATAGTAAGCAGAGAATCGTAATATTTTTTGAACTTTTTAGCTTCAACGAGACCTTCGATAGTGCGAGGAAATGTATAGGTTTGAATAACCTTGTTTCCATGCATTAGATCTACATAGTAATTATTATTACTATAAGCTTGAGAACTATAGTCTGTTGCTGAAGATCTGTATGTAGACATTTTTATTTCCTTTTTAATTAACTAAACCAATCTCCCGCGTTTAATTTGTCACGATTAAACACAGGGTCCTGTCAATCATCTAATCCCGTTTTTCTATATTAAGTTTCCTTTGTTTTTGAATTTCGGAAACGGTTTAGAAGATAACAAGGCGGGAGAGGGGTTTAATAATAGCCCGGCTCAAAATACGGAAAGCAAAATACGGAAAGCAAAGCTAAGTGGAATACTTTGTGCTTTCGTATTCAAAGTATTTATCGATAGTCATTCAATAATCTCTAGGTAATATTCATCCGCGAGATCAATGGAAACACTGGAATACCTACGAGAATCGTCTAGCAAGCCCGTTGGAGGCCCTTCCCATTGAATAAATAAGTTTTTTTGTTTACCATAACGTTTATGTTTGACTTTTAGTAATTCTCTTGTATATAGAGAAACGTGGCCGTTTTGATGTTCGTATTTAAGACTGCCGTCACTATTACGAGAACGAATATCGACTTTAACCGACGGCGGGATTTTGTTGACTAGATCTTTGATGCAGACTAGCATTTTAATTTATCCTTGCTTGCCCGATGCATGGTCCGAAAAGAAAAGTAAATAGAAAGCATTGTCCGTATGCGTAATGTGCAATCTATTTCCAGTCTGGTGGAATTGGCGGAAGTCCTTGTAGTAGGCGAATGATAATAACCAAAAGCACCATAATTGCCGGACAACAGATAACTAGTGCGAAGACGGCAAGTACTTGAGCTTTTAGTATTTCTTTTTCCTCGCGCCGATAGTCTGCTGCAGTTTTACGGAATGGATTATTTGCCATTATTCAACTCCTAGATCTTGTAAACTATTTCTAATCTCATTTTCATCAAACGGCATATTGTATAATTTTGCTGTACGATAATTTAATTCAATAAATTGATCCTGTGTCATGTCAGGAAATTCTGGATGTTGGTATTGTAGTGTCAATTAAATTCTTGGTAAAGGAAACTATTACCCATTTGAATAGTCATAGTATTTGAATTAATTTCCGTTTATTCTTCCCATGAGGTTGAATAATAATATTCTTACGCGGATCATCCGGCCCGCGAGAGCCGTTGCATAGGTTACAGGAAAGGCAATGCGTTTTAGTACCGCCTTCTTTTGACGCCGGGCAAATTACTTCATCGTATTGTTTAATTAAACCTTCAATATTTACGTGAAATGTTCGCCATCCTTCCTCAGTGGCCCTAACAACTTCCCATCGCTTTTCGACCGACGCCATGAAAACGTTAGCATAAACCGGATCACACGTACGCCATTGATGAGTATATCCGGTCCAGTTAACAACTAGCGAATTGAAGTACGTGATAACTTCATATGGAATAAACGCAGGATCACCGTATGAACCCCATCGAATCGAACGGCCATTAAATAAATTAATATGTTCCCTATTTTTAGTGAATCGTGGATATTTACCAGCGTGATATTGTTTCCATACTTGCGCCGGAGCTTGCCAGACTTCGACGTAACAACCGTTGTTACGTAAAGGACAGTCGCCACAAATTAATTTATCTTCGCCCGTTTTCAAAGCCTCAACAGGATGATTGTTACGATCCAAGATATAAACTTGAATCATATTTCCTGTTTTGCGGTTCGTGCTGCTGAGTACCGCAATAGCAACACGGGAAGTTTTATTATCTTCCCATAAGACTAAGCCATTTGGTGTAGACATTGTTTACCAATCCGATTCCGATTCTTTTGGTGCTTCGATACGAATAGTTATTTCACGTTCTGTTGGAGAATCGTCAGGTATTTGCATACCAATAACCCTGCCGTGTCTGGTAAGACTAAACTTAGGACCATCAATGTATATTTCAACAGTAGCATCTAACGAGCACTGAGTAGTTCGTGTTACTCTTATATTAAAAGTTTGAGTAGTCATGCTTACTCGTACGCTTCCGCAAAGTAATCGCTATTTTCCTCAATAGCATCAACGACTATATCTACGAGATCGGATGGAACAACAAAGTGTTCATATTTAGTTCGCATCCCGTCGAAGATCTGCCATACACGAATTGGTGTATATGTGATTAGGCGTTGGTTAATTACGATCTTATCGGGAAAGTCAGTAGTTTTAGACATTGTGTTCCCTATTCCCACACGTAAATATGAAAGTGTGCAGTATTTCTAGGCGCGCGATAGGTTTTCAAATCAATTGTATTGATATACTTCATTTCTTTTCTACCGCGTAGCATTCGTTCAATATCTGGGAGTTTATTAATATCGTCAGTAGCCCAGCAGCAGCGGGAATAGCCATCACGTGCCAAACCCCAACCGGACATGAAGTTATCACGGGCACATACAGCATAGCGATGCGTGGCACGTTGATCAGGGGTGCGATCATCTTGTACAGTTGTCATGTTAGTTATTCCAACCCAATGTATTTGAAAATTCCTTTGTAAGTATGCGGAATATCCAGTAACTTACACGTCCGCCGAAAGGAAGGGCTGTCTTTATTAAACGTTCCCGCTTTGATAGAAGCTTCCATTCTATCTAGCACATTAGGCAGTTCAGAAACAGACCAAGGGTAGTCACACGCTGGATCAAGGCGGACATTGGTAAGCATCTGACGATACACCTTGATGAAGTGCTCCATCCGGTCTTGTGCGGTAGGGTCGTTCGGTCTATCCATACCCTATTCTACCGCGTCCAGCCCTAGGGGTCAAGCAAAAACGACGTGTAAACGCAAGTTTTTGTGTCGTTTATTACAACACCCCCGTTTGCGGGTGCCCGGCTCAAAGCGTTAAACAAAAATTTAATCGAAAGCGAAGTTAGTCAAACTAAAAACAAGAACAGTTTTATTTTCATTTTGTAAATTGAATTTTTGATAATTCTGGCAACGTCTATTAAAGGGCGTTTTTAAAAATACCTATTAACTCGCCCGGTGCATGTTGGTTGATTTTTCGTTCCAGCTAACGGGCCGTTTTGATAATGAGAATGCGATATTACTTTGCGGCACAAAGCGCGTAGGCGGGTAGTCGCATAGGTACATAGACAACTGGCCAGATAGACGGATAGATGAGTAGCCGCGTAGCTGAGAACTGCTGAGAGCTGGCTAGGCGTGGCGCATGAAAGGTATATATAAGGATACCGCCTCAGGGTCGATGAAAATTAAGGAAGTTTAATGTTCTAGAAGTGCATCGGGGCATGCTTTTCTGTTGACTCGCTCAGGCTGCCGTGATATTCTGGAAGAGTCAAAGGCAAGAACAACCGATCAGTCAGGGTACCCTGGGGCAGTCGGTAGTGACTCATGAGCTTGTCTCTGATACGTGCTAGGCGTGATAAACGATTAAATCCCGCTGAGTTCCTAGTCTATCGGCGGGACGCGTCTGTAGGAGAAAAGAATGCAAACTAAATGCATGCATTGCAAGCAAACGACAGATTCGGGAACGCACAATGGGTGCGGAAATTGTGGGCAGGTCAAGCATACGCTTGATGGCCTGAGGAAAAAGAAGTAGTACCACGTGAAAAAGGGAACTAACAATGCTGATTAATTTTGTGTTTCCGGCGCATGTCGTTCCAGAGCGCGGCCAGTCAGTAGATATCCGCGCGCATACGGATAACTTCGATTCATGTTCCCGCAAGTTCACGCGCGTGCATTCGCTGCCATGTGGTATGTGTGGTGAAGTGATGGACATTCAGCCTCACGCTGATCCTGACTTCCGAGTCGTTACCGTTTCGATCACGTCTGAACTGTGAGGTTGGTTCGATTCCGATTAGTGCGCACCAAGTTAGTCTACTGCACTAACGGCATTGTGTCCGATAACACTGGCTCGAGTACGGTGTCCGGCCAGTGCCGTTATTGGAGTGTACTAACTCCATCTTGCTATTAGCACGCCTAACAACGTGCTCAAACCGCTAACTTAACTTCGGTTGTAACTGGAGAAAATAATGGCGCGAAATATGCGCAATGTGGATTACGTTTCCGTCAGGGGAATGACGGATGAAGCAATTGACGAAGCCTTGGACCTAAGGGACTACCGGAAAACAGCGGTAGGTTTCCAAAATGCCGATGGTTCATGGACGACAATCGCCGATAGCGCAATGGTGATTAGTCCTGACGGTAAAGCCGTTTCGCGAATTGTCGGTGCCGACTACCAGATTCATCAGCCTCGGCGATTGCGGCAACTCTTTCAGGAATTCGCGGCTGAATCGGGCCTTGAACTGTCCGACATCTGGAAGTCACGCGCGGCTTTGCAGGCCCGCTACACTCTCCCGAATCAACTCACTGAGATCACGGTAGGCGATACCGTTTCCTCGGGCCTCACGATTTCAACGGGATTCGACGGGCTGAGCGCAACGTGGCTGCAATCGTGGCTCGAAAGGCTTATCTGTTCGAATGGCATGCGTGCGTTTTCCGATACCGCCGCATTCCAAATCCGGCATACCGCCCGTCTGTCCGATGACGTAATGCGTCAAGCTGCAAGCGCGGTGGATCGGATTCTGGCTTCAACCGGCGCACACACATCATGGATTCGACGGCTTACGGAAGTCGATGTTGCCCCACAATACGCGCGCGCGTTTTTCCGATTGATCGCCGCGCCGGGAACCACGATCAGAGAAGCGGGAAAGATCACGGGTGAATTGACCTACTCCAAGGTCAAGCCAATGCTGGATGATATGGCGCGGTCCGAACAGCGCGCGATCACGTTCTCAAACGAAGATGACGGACCACTTCCGTACAACTCAACTGCTAGGGGTATCGGCGCAAACTACGCGGCCCCTAATATCGGAAGCGCACCGGGTACGCTGGCCGGTCTCTATCATGCGGTCACGCGATATGAGTCGCACGATGCAAACGGCGGGCGCGCACAACGTACGTGGTCCGCGATGAATGATCGGGGATCACAGCGAATCGCGCTTGCCTCGACAATCCTCGACGGATGGGCGAAAGGAGAGTAACACGCCATGCCCAACCAAAAATTCATACCCAAGGAAGTATCTCCCGCAATGGCGTCTCGTATCGCGCGGATTACCACGGATGCGGCGTCACGCGGTGATATCAAATCCGGCTGGATGCTCATCGAGATCTTCCCTGACGGCACCATGACCGCGAACTGCTCAGTTCAATATTCGGATTCGTGGCGCGGAAAGGAAACCACGTTTCAGTACGGCGATTGGGTGGACGGAGAATGAAACGACTCAATCGCTACAAGCTCTATTGGAGCCCATCCGGCTCTCCACTCGGGGAAGTCCTTGCCCCGAATGAACGCGCGGCATGTCGTCTCGCCCCGTATCCATGGCGTGAATTTCTCGGGGAGATTTACGCCGAACTTCAAGTCCCCAAACTTGAAGTGCTGCGAGACTAGGTAGAATCCCCACTAAACGCATAAAGTTACCTAACCTTGTGCGTTTAGATGGAGATTTTATGTCAATCACCGATCAAAACATCGAACTGCTACTTGACCATGTGATATGGAAGATCCAAAGGAGATATGAATAATGCTGCGACTACAGCGCGATAAAGAATTGCGCGATACTCAAAATTGGGCTAGATCCCGGCATACCGCCGAATCGCGCGCGGCCAGACAAGAGATCATGGAGCGTTTGTTCCTATCCCTGTCGCCGCTCGAAACCTTGCAACTACGTGAGGCGATGCTCGGTAAAATTGAGGGGGAAAA
>WBZQ01000122.1_pt1 | contig 74413 bp, 68 predicted proteins | sample 5204251 | NCBI WGS metagenome assembly WBZQ01 (sample SAMN12412402, study PRJNA552823) | activated sludge metagenome | isolation source: activated sludge from nitrification reactor of wastewater treatment plant... | place: USA: Virginia | collected 2017-09
ATGGAGCTGGCGAGAGGAATCGAACCCCCAACCGGCGGTTTACAAAACCGCTGCTCTGCCAATTGAGCTACGCCAGCTCACTCACTCAGATGCCAAGATGCGGGATATTTCAACAAGATGATGAGCGTGGAACCCTACAGTTCTTGTGCTGAGCTGTCAAGATGTGAGGCATTCATCACTAGTGCTCCTGAACTTCCGTCCGTTTTGTCCTGGTTCCAGTTTCCCTGCGCGGCCACTTTTACTTGAATAAAGTCTTGATTCCCAATAAGCTCAATTTGAGACGAGGAATGGTGCTGCGCCGCCGTCTGAGGGCTGAAGTGTCGGTGCAGCAATCCAGAATAGCCTGACGTCCTCGATACCCGGGGAGGAGCGCGTTGTATGAGCCAATCACACATTCTTGTGATCGATGATGACCCTGCTGTGCGCCAGCTTTTGGCGGAGACGCTGACAGATGAAGGCCATCAGGTAACTGTCATGTCCAGTGGTCTGGAAGGTGTAGAAGCGGTCAAGGACCAGCCTGTGCATGTGGTTCTAACTGATCTACAAATGCCAGGCATTGACGGACTTGAAACGATAGAACGCATTTCAAAAATCGACTCCAAAATCATTGCGATTGTGATGACCGGATACGGCACGATTGACTATGCCGTGCGCGCCATGAAGGCTGGGGCATTTGATTTCATTACCAAACCATTCGAACCCGATACCGTAGCCGTCGTGGTGCGTAAGGCGTTGGATGTATACAAGCTCAAACAGGAAAACCATCTGCTGCGAAAAGCCGTGCGGGACCAATATCGCCTTGAGCATCTGGTGGGGAGTAGCGCGCCGATGCGAATGGTGTTGGACTTTGTGGAGAAGGTCGCGGACAGCGATAGCACGGTGCTCATCGAAGGGGAAAGCGGCACTGGCAAAGAATTAATTGCTCGGATGCTGCACTTCAATAGTATGCGCCGGGAGCGTCCTTTAGTGCCGGTTAACTGCGGCGCGATTCCAGAAACGCTACTCGAGTCAGAATTGTTTGGCCATGAAAAGGGGGCATTTACCGGGGCTGCGCACACCCGCCTGGGGCGGTTTGAATTGGCTCACGGTGGCACCATCTTTTTGGACGAAGTGGGGGAAATGAGTCTCCCGCTGCAAGTGAAATTGCTGCGCGTGTTGCAAGAGCGCTGCTTCGAGCGCGTCGGTGGAACCAGGACGATCAATGTCGATGTCCGGATCATTGCCGCCACCAATCAAGACCTCGCCCTGGCTGTTCAAGAACGCCGCTTTCGGCAGGACTTGTACTATCGCCTACACGTCATTCCTATCCACATTCCTCCTTTGCGAGAGCGTCGGAGCGACATTCCGCTCTTGGTGAACCATTTCATCTCCCAATTCAATCAGTTGCGACGAACGGAAATCCTTGGCATGGAGCCTGATGCGCTGGCTCGTATGACAGAGGAGGAATGGCCGGGCAATATCCGCGAGCTTGAAAACATGGTCGAACGGTTGTGCGTGCTGAAGAAAAGGGGAATGCTGACCCTGGCCGACTTGCCGGAACGCGCTGTGAAAAATGCCGGTGGAAAGTCGGTCGAGGCGCCAGAGCAGTTCATTCGCTTCTCCGAGGACGGCATCAACTTGACGAAGGAACTAGAGCATTACGAAAACCGACTGATCGGCGAGGCCTTACGAAAAGCCAATGGCATTACCAGTCGAGCGGCACAGTTGCTTCAAGTGAACAGAACGACCCTCGTGGAAAAGCTCAAGCGGAAGGGATTCGATCCGAAGAGCCACGGCTACTCCATCCAGAATTGAGCTCACATGCTGCACGCTGCTCCAAGCACGTCATTTTTTTGACCGGTGCAAGCCGGCGCCTGTTGGGGTTTCTGACGACCCCGATTCTGGCCGTTGATCACTCTTCCTAAATCTTCAACGCGCACCGTGGTTTGCATCATTTCCCTAGGGGCACAGGACTTGCTGTTTCCGCCCCTGTGCGATTCCTATCTAACAAGCATCGACATATTCAGTGCTGCATTGCACTCGCCCTGTTTCTGAACCAACTGGTTCACGTAGGTGATATCCCCCTGTTGGCATCCACTGCCGTGCCGGCGATGCGTCAGGAACTGCCGGCCATGATGCCGGAACCGTCGGAATTGGTTCGCGGCGTCCTACCCGACCCGGGTCCCCGCTTTGAACGCCTCACCGAATTGCCGGAATGGGGCCAGTTCGAACGGGGAGTCACCATGTTCAAGCAGAGGCAGTTTGTGGAGGCACGGCTCCACTTCAACAACATGCTTCGCGATTATCCTGGCAGCCAGTTGAAATCGGCGTTTCAGGCGTTTCTCGCAGAAAGTACCTTGAAGGCGACCGATCGTGAAGCGAGGCCCTTAGAGATTATTGATCAGTACAAAACTCTGATGCGTGAAGAGCCGCATGCGACCAATGCGAAGCGGGCAGCTTGGCGAATCGGGGATGTGTACCGCATGGAAGGGTGGTACCAGGAAGCGCAAATTGCTTATCAGCATGCGCTCAGTCTGGCGGAGCGTGATTCCTATGATGCCAATCGTGCCATGCTCGGTCTCGCGTACGTTCTACGCGGATTCAAAAGCTGGAAGGAGAGCATACAAACGTTCGATCATGTGTTGAAACGCACGGTTGATCCCACGTTGTTGGTGTCCGCTTCCCTCGGACAAGCACATAGCTTCTATCGGCTTGGACGGATCAAGGAAGCCGACGCCCTCTTCGACAGTATCAACAGTCGATGGCCGGCCTCACTTCGGGCAGATCCCGTGGCCTTGCTGCGATACGCTGACACCGCAGGCGACGCCCAGCGCGGACCCGTCGTGCGAGAGCAACTCCTGCATTTCTACAATCTGTACCCGTCTCGACCAGAAAATCCCTTTGTGTTGACCCATTTGGCGGACAACTACCGAGATGCCGGACGGTGGATTGAGTCGAGCATCTTCTATGCCGCACTGCTGAGCCAATATCCGAATGCTCCGACGGCCCCAACCGCCCGTGTGAGATATGCTGATGTGTTGGAACATCTCGAGCCTGAGGGCGAAGAAGTAAATCTTCGGCATACGGTGGCTGCGCATCTGGCGAATATTCCGTTGCAGCCCGGTGAAATGATGAGCCCGCGGCAGGTGTTCGAAGAGAGCGCAAAGGAACATGAGGACTCGACGGTCGGCAGCGAAGCGTTGTTTCATCTCGGGGAGACGCTGGAACGGGCCGGTAAACCGGAAGAGGCGCTGCGAGCCTACGAACAAGTGGTGAAACGCACCGGTAAGTTCGAGAACGACCCTTGGCCGGAGAAAAGCGGAGCGCAGGTCGTCAGATTTCTCCGGCCTCGGCTCGAAGCGGCACTGAAGGCGGGTGATGATTTTGAGCTGATCAACCTGTTCCACCGGCATGGTCCGTTTGCCGACCGGCTCTATGCCGGTACGGACCTGTTGCTCAAAATTGCGGAGGCCCATCGTCGGCTGGGATTCCCCGTGGAATCGGCGAGGCTATTTCAGTCGATGATCAGGGACCCGAAGGCGGAGGCCTCTCATGAGGCGGCATTGATGGGATTGGCATACAGCTATTTGGAGCAGAAAGACATGCGCGCGGCGCGTGCCGTCTTTGAGCGGTATCGACTCCAGTTTCCCACCGGACGATCCGCTGCGGAGGCTCTGCGAGGAATTCTGACGTCGTTTGAAGGCGAAGGGAATACCGGGGCGTTGCTCAAACTCGGAAGACAATGGTTGTCACATAATCCGCGTCATCCCGACCGATGGCTCGTTCAACTGAAGATGGCTGGTGTGCTGGCACAAGCCAAGCAAGACGGGGAGGCGGCCGCACTGTACGACAGTCTGAGCAAGATGGGCGTCGAACTGCCGGCGTTTGACATGCTGCGATATGCCGATGTGCTTGCTCGGCTGCATCGAAGGGAAGCGGCCTTAGCCATGTACAAAGGAGCGGTGGTCGCTGGCTTGGAACCAGACCAAGAAGCCTGGGCGCAGGTGCAGATGGTGCAGCTGGCCCGAGGCGTAAAGCGTGACGACTTTGCCCGCAACGGACTTCGCGCACTCAGCGTCAGCCAGGACAGTTTGGTTCGCCGTCTGGCGGCGGTGCTGGAAACAGACGTGCAGGAAGCGAAGGCTGGTCAAGGAGGCAAGAAGCCATGATGCGTCAGGACACAGAGCGTCCCAACAACGATCTCCTGACCCGTGCGTTTCGGGACTTCGATCAGGCCGCCACGGTCCTGCAGCAATCCTATGACGCGTTGACGACCAGGCTTCAGCAAATGGATCTGGAGTTGGCACAGACCAACGCCAGCCTCCGGGAACATCTTCGTGAGACCGAGGAGATGCGGGCGCATGTCACGGCTGTGTTGGAGTCGTTGGATACCGGCGTGATTGTCGCCGATTCGCAGGATGTCGTGGTGCGATGTAACCACTCCGCAGAACACCTCTTGGGGGTGTCGCAGAATGAACTGCGGGGCCGCCGGGCGACTGAGGTGCTGGCAGAGATTCGAAAGGATCACGAGGAGTATCCCTTGGTGCTTCCATCAGGCGTGACGATTGCGCTGACGGAAACAGACCTGAACGATGAAGCCGGAACGTTGACCGGTACGTTGGTCTTGATCCATGACGTCACGCGCATTCGCCAGTTGGAAGATCGACTTCAGCGGCGCAACCGGCTGGAAGCCATGGGCCAAATGGTCGGCAGCATCGCGCATGAAATTCGGAACCCTCTGGGAAGTGTCGAGCTCTTCGCGTCCATGCTACGGAAGGATCTTCGAGACCAGCCGCAATTGCAGGCCTATGCCGAGCATATCTCCATGGCGGTCAAATCCATGGACCGCCTGTTATCCAACCTATTGGTCTATACGAGGCCGGATTGTTCCAAGTTGCGGTGGCACGAAACCGAGCGGCTGTTGCGGGAGGTCTTGACCCTGGCCACTCATGCCATGGCGCAGGCGGCTATCACCGTACGTTGCGAGGTGGATGCGCGTGTTCCACAACTTTGGTGTGACGGCGCAAAGATGAAACAGGTGTTGCTGAACCTCATCTTGAATGCGGTCCAGGCGATGCCGGAGGGAGGAGTCCTGACTCTCACGGCGACTGTGGTTCCAGGGCAGAGCCAGAGGGGCCCGGAGGTCCAACTCACTGTCACCGACACAGGGATTGGCATTCCGCTTGAGGTCCAGTCCCGGGTGTTTGATCCATTCTTTACTACCAAAGATGAGGGGACGGGGTTAGGGCTGGCCATCGTACACGCCTTGGTAGAGGCCCATCATGGACGGATCGATGTGGTGAGCAGTCCTGGCCGTGGCACCGCTTTTGTCATGACCTTGCCACAAGAGCCGAATCAACTGAGCGCAGGGACAGTCGCCGCCGCAACACAACTCAGGCAAGTGGACGCCGACGATCACAGTCTGACCGTAGCCGAAGAGGAGATGGCCGAATGAGCGTGCAACAGCATATGCAGGAACCTTCCCCTGCCTGCGAAGATACCCGGATGGTGTTGATTGTCGACGACGAGCCCTCCATGCGCACGGCCCTGTCAGAGACCGTCCGGCGTCTGGGATATCACGTACGGGGCGCCATCGACGGCGCCGATGCGATCGAACAGGTCGAGCGACTGAAGCCGTGGCTGGTAGTCACGGATCTGAAGATGCCACGCGTGACCGGGTTGGAACTCGTGAAGGCGATTAAACAGAAGGCGCCGCACACCTTCATCATCTTGATGACGGCGTACGGCACGGTAGAGACCGCGGTTGAAGCTATGAAGTGCGGTGCGAACGACTATATCCTCAAACCGTTTTCCACCGATCTCTTGGAGCGGGTCATCCTGAATCTCCAGGCGACTACGGCATCAGACGAGCAGGAGGCGCCGATGCCACCGGAGGCGCGTGCGATTTTAACCCAGGACCCCGGAATGATTCGCCTGCTCACGACGCTCGAGGGTGTGGCGGCGAGCCAGGCTACGGTATTAATCAGCGGGGAAAGCGGTACGGGAAAAGAGTTGCTGGCGCGCTATATCCATGCCCGAAGCCCTCGCGCCCATCGTCCCTTCGTCGCGCTCAATTGCGCCGCCTTGCCAGATAGTCTGCTGGAAAGTGAATTGTTCGGCCACGAACGGGGCGCGTTTACGGGGGCCATTCAGAAAAAATTGGGCAAATTCGAAATGGCTCATACCGGCACGCTGTTTCTGGATGAAATCAGTGAGATGAATTTGGGATTGCAAGCAAAGTTGCTGCGCGTCCTGCAGGAACGGGAGGTGGACCGCATCGGCGGACGTGAGCCGGTACCGGTGAACATTCGCGTGATCGCCACGACGAATCGCTCGCTCTATCACGAGGTGACGCAAGGACGATTTCGCGAAGATTTGTTCTATCGACTGAATGTGTTTCCGGTCACGGTGCCACCCCTGCGCGAGCGAGTAGGAGACATCCCACTGCTGGCCAGGCACTTTCTCCGCTCTTCGGCGCACCGCAACGGCCTGACCTCGCCAACGCTGTCGGATCGGGCGATTGCCGACTTGCAACAGCGTCCATGGAAAGGGAATATTCGTGAACTGGAAAATGTCATGGAACGCGCCATTTTAGTGGCGGCAGGAGGGGCGGTTGACGTCGATCATCTCATGCCTGGTGACGGAACCGTACCTGTGCGGGAATTGGAGACGGTCGAGGCGTTGGTCACGCCCTCGGCGCATGGCTCGCTCTGGGAAATGGAACGGGATCTTATCTTCAAGACTCTGGCAAAAGTGAAAGACAATCGCACTCATGCGGCGAAAGAATTAGGCATCAGTATCCGCACGTTACGTAACAAACTCCGGGAATATCGCGACATGGGTTACCAGGTGGAAGCAGAAAAATCCTAAGGGAATGTTCGGCGGTACTAGGCAAATCTTTCCCGCCTGCCGCGGTTTTTGCCGGGATCTCTTCAAGCCGGCAGAGGCAGAATGCAGTGAGGCCAAGTGTTTCATCGTGCATGTGCCACGGTACATAGATTGCACAGTAGTGGGCAGAATTTTCTAAGGGGTGCGGACCATGACCATCTTTGATCGAACCATGCAGCTGTTGGAGCGATCGCTGGACCTGCGCGGGGCTCGCCAACAGGTGATCGCCGCCAACATCGCCAATGAAGAAACGCCCAAATATCGCGCTACGGACTTGAACTTCGGGCAGGCGTTGGCGAACGCGCAGCAGGGCAAGCTCCCGATCACCCTGGTCTCGACACATCACAACCACATCGGCCCGAAGGGGAACGGCTTTCAACGGGTGACGGGGCGATTGGAAGAAGTGCCTGCCGGTGATCTGCCTCTTGACGCCAACTCCGTCAATATCGAACTGGAAATGGCCAAGATGTCGGACAATGCGCAGCAGTACAACACGGCGGCGACTCTCATCAGCATGCGCCTTCGACAGTTGTTGAGCGCGATCCGTGAGGGACGGTAATGGATGACCGTACGCGCTATGGAGCGATCCACGCAGTGGTTACAGCAGAAAGAGGTGTGACATGGATTTAACAGATAGTCTCGCGGTCTCGGTTTCTGCTCTCGATGCCCATCGGCATCGGTTGAACGTCATTGCCAGTAACCTTGCGAACGCGCAGTCCACCAAGACCAGCACCGGTGGTCCATATCGCCGCCGTGACGTGGTGTTTCAAGCCGCGCCGGTCTCGTCCGCCTTTCAGCGCGCCTTCAAGCAGGTCTCCACGGGGCCCGGCAAGCATGCGCTGGACGGCGTGAAAGTCGCGCGAGTCATCGAGGACAAGAAGCCGGGACAACAGGTGTACGACCCTCGACATCCGGATGCCGACAAGAAAGGCTTCGTCACGATGCCCAACGTGAATGTTATGGAAGAGATGGTCAATATGATCGGTGCGTCGCGCGCATATGAAGCGAACGTGCAGGCGGTCAATGCGTCTCGGACCATGTGGAATCGCGCGTTGGAGATCGGGAGGTAATCATGACTGACTTGCGGATCGCAGGCGCGAATCAGCCTCGGCCGATCGAGATCCCTGAGATCAAGGAGTCCGGGCAGGCAGGCGGGGCACAGTTCGTCAACTCCCTGCAAGAAGCCATCGGACACATCAACGATGCGCAAACGGGAGCCAGCCAAGCCGTCGATGCGCTGGTCACCGGTCAGAACACCAACATTCACCAGGCGATGGTGGCTCTGCAACAGGCCGATGCGTCATTTCAGCTCATGATGCAGGTCCGGAATAAGTTGGTGACGGCCTACGAAGAAATCCAGCGGATGCAGATTTAGCGGCAGGGTGCAACGGGGGTAGCGCGTGGTCGGCGGGCCGACTCAGCATCCCGCCAGGCACTTGTCGTCAGGTCTTGAATTGTAGGCATAAAGGACTTCGGCGCGTATGTTTTCAAAATTCAGCCATTTCACCATCAATCAGCGCCTCATCATCCTGCTCGCGCTCGCCGGTTCCATCGCCGGTCTGGTGGCGGTGACCCTCTGGACGCAGCAGCCGGACATGCAGGTGCTCTTTGCCAATCTGGCGGTCGACGACGCCTCGGGCATCATCGACAAATTGAAAGATGCGAAGGTGCCGTACGAAACAACGAACGGCGGGACCACCATCCTGGTACCGAATGCGCAGGTGCACGACCTGAGGCTTGAAATGGCTGGGCAGGGTCTCCCACACGGCGGGGGAGTCGGATATGAAATCTTCGATCGGACTACCATGGGGATGTCCGATTTCGTGCAGAAGCTGAATTATCGTCGAGCCTTGCAAGGGGAGTTGGCCAGAACGATCACGCAAATGCCGGAAGTCGAACGGGCACGGGTTCATCTGGCGATTCCGGAACGGCGCCTATTTACCACGGAGCAGGATCGTGCGCGCGCATCGGTCGTCGTGTCGTTGCGGGCCAATCAAAATCTTTCGAAGGCGCAGATCCAAGGCATTGTGCATTTGGTGTCCAGCAGCGTCGAAGGATTGCAAGCCCGTGATGTGACGGTCGTCGATGGCCACGGCAATCTCTTGTCGAATAGTTCGACCGACGAGTCAGCCGGCTTGTCCGGAACTCAAATGGAATTTCAGCGGACGCTGGAGAAGGACATCGAAACACGCATCCAAACGATGCTGGAACGTATCGTCGGCGTCAATAAAGCGGTCGTGCGTGTGTCGAGCGTGCTGGATTTCAGGAAAGTCGAGACCACCGAGGAGCGATACGACCCGAACGGTCAGGTTGTCCGGAGCGAACAACGCGGCCAGGAAAAATCGGCCGGCGTCAACGGCACCTCCGGTGGTGTGCCTGGTGTGGAATCAAACGTGCCGGGCGGAACGGAGGCCGAGGGTGGACAGAGCAGTTCGAACAGCAATCAAACGAAAAACGAGACGGTGAACTACGAGATCAGTCGCACGGTGTCCCGCATCGTGGAGCCGACTGGAACCATTAAGAAATTGTCGGTGGCGGTATTGGTAGACGGGATCTATGAAGGCGGCGCTAAGGCCGGTGAAGCCGGTGCGGAGCAGCCGAAGAAGTATGTACCGCGTTCGGAAGACGAAATGAAACGCATTGAAGAAATCGTCAAGAAAGCCATGGGTTATTCGACGGAACGTCAGGACCAGGTTGAAGTGGTCAATGTACAGTTCGGTCTCGGGGTTGAAGAACCGGCCGGCGCGGCGGTGGAAGCGGTGGCGGACTCGACGAGAGCGTGGATGCCGTATCTTCGCTATGCCGTGGGCGGTGTGTTGTTCTTCTTGATTCTCTTCATGGTCGTCCGTCCGTTGATGGCCATGTTGGTGGCGTCGGAACCGATTTCTGCCGCGGCTGAGACACCGGCCCTACCGGCCTCCGTCGGCCAGGTGGAAGCGGCCATTAGCGGGAAACAACCGGCACAGATCCTGGACATGGCCAAGAACAATCCTGCGAATACCGCGGTAGTGGTCAAGCAATGGCTCAAGAGTAACGCGTAACGGTTTCGCCCATGAATAAAGAACTCTCGGGTGCACAAAAGGCCGCCATTCTCCTCCGCGCCATCGGGGAAGAAGCCGCGGCCCAGGTCATGAAAACGCTGGATCCGAAAGATATTCGCAAACTCGGCCTGTTCATGAAAGAGACCGCGAATATCACCAAACAGGAAGAAGACAGCGTGATCGCTGAATTTGAACAGGCCAGTGCGACCGGCGAAGTCCAGTTTGAAGGCCGCGAATTTATGGAGGCCATTCTCAAAAAGGCCTTGGGGCCGGAGAAAGCCGCGCGCATGATCGAATCCCTGAACACCAAAACCTATCCGGGGATCGATGCGTTGAAATGGGTGGATGCCCGCACCGTGGCACAAATACTCAAGATCGAACATCCGCAAACCATCGCCGTGTGTCTGGGCCAGATGGAAGCGGAACAGGCCAGCGCCGTTTTGGCGCTGTTGCCGACGCATCTGCACGCAGATGTCTCCTTGCGACTGGCGACGATGCAGGAGGTGCAGCCGGAGGTATTGGCCGAACTCAGCGAAAGCCTGCAGGAAATTCTGTCGGCTTCGATGGGCATGTCCAGCATGTCGGTGGGTGGGGCCGAGTTGATGGCCGATATTCTGACGCGCGTCGACAAGAACACGGAAGGCGCCATCATGGCCAAGATCACCGAAAAGGATCAGGCCTTGGCAGATAGCATCCGAGCGCTGATGTTTGTCTTCGACGATTTGGTCGGATTGGATTCCCGCGCAATGCAGGAGCTGATGAAGGAAATCAGCAAGGAAGATCTGCCGATTGCGCTGCGAGGCGCCACACCGGAGATCAAGGAGAAATTCCTCAAGAATATGTCCAGCCGTGCGGCAGAGATGCTGAAAGAAGACATGGAAACGCGTGGTCCGGTCAAAGTGTCCGACGTCGAAAAATCCCAACAGAACATTCTCAAGGTCTGCCGCAAACTGGAAGAAGAAGGCCGGATCGTCATCGGAGGCGGTGGAAGCGAGGAGATGCTCTAGATGGGCGGTGCGGCCTTGGGCTCAAGGACGCCGGTGGCCTCTCCGGTGGAAGCAGACAAGGAGTTGTCGCCTCGTGCGGTGCTGATCGTCGACGACGAACCCGCCATCTGTCTGTTATTGGCCGAAATACTGCAGGATACCGGCCATCCGATTCTGACTGCGGGCTCCGTCGAGGAGGCCATGCAGCATGTCCGCACACGTGCGGTCGCAGTCGTGATCGTCGATGTCCAGCTAGGCGGGGCTGACGGTATTGCGCTGTTACAGCAGGCGTTGGATGTCGATAATCGCTTGATGGGCATCGTGATGACGGGCCACGGCAATATCGAACTCGCCGTTCGCGCGATGAAGTCCGGCTCGGCAGATTTTCTCACGAAGCCGTTCCAGGCGGAACTCGTAAAGGTGACCGTATCCAGGCTCCTAGAACTCTACCGGCTCAGACAAGAAAACACCGTCCTCACCCGCACACTAATTCGCTCCGGCAACATCCAATTGCGCACGATACCGCTGGCCGATTTCAGCCGTGGGAATCGGCCGTTTGGCGTCGACGATCACAGCGAATTTGAGCGGGGTTTGGCGGAAGGGGAAAAGCGGGTCACCGAGCGGGTGGCTGCGGCACGACAACGCGAACAGGCGTTGGTGGCATCGCTGGCTGCCAAGTTCGAAGAGGTCTGGCGTAGCCTCCACGAAACAGTGGAAGAAGAAGTCGCAGCGCTCTCTTTTACGATTGCCCAAAAGGTTCTGCGAGAGATTGTGGCGGAGAAACGTGATCTGATTGTCGCCCAGGTGAAGGCGGCGTTGGGCCACCTCCACGAGAGCGGCCTCGTTCGTGTCCGTGTCCACCCTTCGGATGTGCCTGCGCTGGAATCGGCACGTGCTGGGCTCAGCCAAACCCCTCACGGCCTGCTGACCCTGAAGTTTGAGACGGATCCTGCGATTAGTCCCGGCGGGTGTCTGGTCCAGGCGCAAAGTTTGTTGATCGATGCGACGCTGGATACACAGCTCTTGCGGCTGGGTGAAGCCTTGCGAGGACGGGATGCCGGTGAAGCTTAGCGAACGTCTGGAGAATATCGAACCGTTATCAGTGACGGGGCGGGTCGCCCAGGCGGTCGGTATTGTCATCGAAGCCTCAGGCCCGTTCACGTCCGTGGGGGAAGTCTGCGAGATTACCAGGGAAGGTGGCCATGGCGCGGTGATGGCCGAGGTCGTGGGATTTCGCGAAGACCGTGTCCTCTTGATGCCGTTGGGAGAAATGCAGGGCATTGGCCCGGGTAGTCGCGTGGTGATGAAGGGCCATGTCGCGTCCGTCCCGGTTGGTCCGCAGATGTTGGGACGAATCTTTGACGGACTCGGGCATCCGCTGGATGGCCAGCCGCCGGTCCGGAGCGACGTGCGTGTCCCCTTGTATGCAGCACCCTTGAACCCGTTGCATCGGGCGCGAATCACCCAACCGGTCGATCTGGGAATCAGGGCTATCAATGCGTTGCTGACCTGTGGCCAAGGACAAAAAATCGGGGTGTTTGCCGGATCCGGCGTGGGCAAAAGTGTGCTGCTGGGTATGATCAGTCGCTACACCCAGGCCGACGTGCGGGTCATCGCGTTGATTGGGGAACGGGGGCGAGAGGTCAAAGAGTTTTTGGAGCGTGACTTGACGCCGGAAGCCAGGGCCCGTTCGATCGTCGTGGTCGCCACGTCGGACCAACCGCCCCTCGTTCGGATCCGCGGCGCCTTGGTTGCCACAGCCATTGCCGAATATTTTCGTGATTGCGGGAAGCATGTCCTCCTGATGATGGACTCTCTGTCGCGATTGGCCTATAGCCAGCGGGAAGTCGGGTTGGCCATCGGAGAGCCGCCTACGACGAAAGGCTACACGCCGTCCGTGTTTGCCGTCTTACCCAAGCTGCTGGAGCGGGTTGGTCCGGCACAAAGCGGTGGCAGCATCACGGGACTCTATACCGTGCTGGTCGACGGGGACGATCTCAACGATCCCGTGGCCGATGCCGTGCGGTCTATTCTTGACGGACATATCGTGCTCTCGCGAGAGTTGGCGGCACGCAACCATTTCCCCGCGATCGACATCCTTCAAAGTACCAGCCGGGTCATGCGCGATATTGTCACGCCGGCTCACTATGCGGCTGCGCGACTCGTTCTTGAACGGACCGCGCTCTATCGGCGGTCGGAGGATTTGATCACGCTGGGGGCCTACAAGCCGGGAACCAGCAAAGAACTCGATAAGGCGGTGTCTGCGCATGAGGGAATCACGGCCTTCCTTCGTCAGGAAACCAAGCAGGCAGTTGGATTGTCGCAATCGATTGATGCCGTACTGAGCCTGGCAGGGTCTATTCAATGAACGTTGCCGTCCTTCGACAATATGCGGTCCAACTGGAAGAAGTCGCGAAGTTGGAGCTCGCCGAATTGAGTCGTGCGCTCCAGCACACCGTGGAGCGAATGTCCTTGCTTGAGGCTCGAGCCAGGACAGACGCTGATCGCTATCTCGAGCAGGTGTCCGTGGGCGGCACCGTCGATCAGGTGTTTGGGCACCTTGATGCAATGGAGCAGGCCATCGCGGCGCGCAAGCGTATGGAACAGACACTCGCAGCCCAGCAGACCCACATGGAGCAGAAGCGAAGCGAACTCCTGGAGGCGATGCAGTACCGGAAAAAGTTGGACTTGCTCGACGCCCGTGCCGCTGTGGAATTGCGTCGCCGTCGTGAACGACAAGACCAACAGTTGCTGGACGAACGCGCATGGCGACGTGGCCCACTGCAAAAGGGAGAGCGGGTATGAGAGCGATCGGTAGCAGTACGTCGTGCGTCGTATTCACCCTCACCGTGGTAGGAATGGCCTTCACCCTCGCGTTGGTCACGTGGACGCTGACCGCTGCCGCAACAGAGGAAGCTAAACCAAGCCCCGCAGTGCAAAAGGGGACTTCACAAGCGGAATCGCCCAAGACCGATGGGGCGAAACCGGATCCGACGAAAACCGATTCGGGGAAAACCGAATCGGTCAAAAAAGACGTCCAAGGGCCGGCCTTAAGTGCGCCGCGGGAAATTTTTGAGTTGTTGGAACAGCGAAAGCGCATGCTGGACAAGCGGGAAGCAACGCTCCGTGGATCAGAGACGCATCTACTGGAGATGAAAGCTGAGTTGGAGCAGATCGTGACTCGCCACGAGCAAGCGGTGGACGCGGAGAAGAAACGACAACAAGCCGCTCAATCGAAAGCGGGCAAGGACGCAGAAAAGGCCAAGCCAGCGGCGAAAGCCGCGCCGGTGGCCAACTTGAACCAAGCCCAATTAGCGAAGATCTATGAAACCATGCCTCCCGAAGAAGCCGCCGCGCGTCTTGAGCGCATGCCTGAACGAAAAGCGTTGGAAGTGTTGCGCCTCTTAAAAGGAAAGTCGGCGGGAGCCATCCTGGCCGAAGTGAAGCCTGATCGCGCCGCCCGTCTCACGGAACAGCTCTTAACGGCACCGTAACCCCTCCGTTCCTTTCGTCTTCTCCGGCAACTTTTTCCGGCCTGTCCTGCAGAAACTTCCCGCTTCGAATCCTCCGAACCTCGCTCCAACGGCAAAAACCCGCGTCAGACGACAGTTTTCGCATGTGCGGCCATTGGCATGGGCTTTGTAATAGTGTTCCATGGCAAGGCACAGGACTTCATACTCATAGGAATGTCTATGGCAACCGACGTGCAACCACTGTTCGCAGGATTTCCCACTCCGGGTCAGTCACCCGTGTCAGATGCACGTGATCGTCACCAGGCCACTCAGGCCTTTGGCCCCTCGCATGATTTTGAGTCCATGTTGGGCCGGGCGGAAGCACGTCAGGCAGCTCCGAGACATGAGGCTTCTCTGAGCGCACCTGGTCTCAAGACCGGCGCACAGTCTCGCGTACAGACCCGCCCGAAACAAGAATCGACACCCGAGCAGGCTGAACGGCCAACGGACGCGGCGCCCAAAGAGCCAGTGACGCCGAGAACGTCAGCGACAGCAGAACGCAAAGAACAGCCTTCCCAGGACGACACCCAGAACGACCAGCAGTCGCGTGAGGATCGTCGAGACGAGCGATCGACCGCGGCAAATGATGCCATGATGGTCGCGATGAATGCCCCCGTCACCTCGGCGCCGCTCCCGTCCGTTCAAGTGGCAGACTCTCCCGCGTCGGGTGCTCATACTTCTCAGGAGGGGACCACGAAGGTCGCCGCCGTCGGCGAATCTGCATCTGCGGTCACAACATCTGCGCCCACAGGGATGAGTGCGACGCTGCCGACCGCTGGACCAGCAACCGTCCCTGCGACCCCTCACACAACGAATGGTTCACCGCAGGACACACAAGACACTGCGTCAACGTCCGAGACCGCGACGGTCCTTGTCGATGCTCAGGTTGCTGAGGCTGAGACTGACCAGTCTGTCGATCACGCATCGTCGGCAATGATGGTGGAAACACCGTTGACCTCCGAGAAAGCCGAGCCGGACAAGGTCACGTCTGCTTTAGCCGCAACGACGGCCATGAAGCAGGATCGGCCGGCTCAGCAGCCCGTCACATCAGATGCAATCGACCGCTCCGCCATCCTGGATGCCTTCTCGCAGCGATCACCGGTTGGTGGAGCACAAGGGACAGCCGGGGCGGAACAGCACCTCGCGCAGGACTCCGGGCGATTCTTGGATTCGTCAGGAGACTCCAAAAATCCTCCCGTAAACGGTCTCCCGTCTGGCGACGGAAACACTCACGGAATGTTTCTTGACCGTATGAACGGACTTGCCCAACCAACGAGTCCCGGAAACGACAGTGCAGTCAGCAGCAATCAAACCGGACAATCAACCGCCGCATTACGCGCTGCCGACAATGACCGGTTGGGGGAATTTCGAGGAGCAACACCGTTTGCCCAAACCGTCACCTTGGATTTGGACCCCTTGGATATGGGGCCGTTGCGGGTTCGAGTCATGATGAATGATCAGACCGTCCATGCTCATATCCGGACCGAGCATGGAGAGTTGGGGCAGGGGCTCTTGCAACAGGGACAGTCCCTGGAATCTTCGCTGCGCACGACGGGCCTGGAAATGGGCATGTTGCGCGTCACCGTGGATCAGCAGCAGGGACGGGGAGATAATGCGTGGTTGTTTCAACAACAGCAACAGCAGGGTCGCCCATCGTCTCCGAATATGTCTCAGGCCCCGGCGCGTGAGGATGAACGTGCAACGAGGGGAGAGCAGCGAGTTGGATCGAACGATCGTGTGAGTATTTTTGCCTGACGAGGAGGATGTATGGATATCAGCAAGGTCATTACACAATCGGCTCAGACAGATACCTCCACCACGCCAACCGGTGGCTCCAAGACGCTCGGCAAAGACGACTTTCTCAAACTGCTCGTGACACAGCTTCAAAATCAGGACCCTCTGAAACCCCTGGAAAATGATGCGTTCATCGCGCAGACGGCGCAGTTCTCCCAGTTGGAGGAAATGTCCAAGCTGGTGACGCTGATGGAGAAAAGCGTGGCACTCCAAGAGTCGGCTCAAAATAAAACGACCCAGGCGGATACGACAGCAGTGGCATAGCCAGGGGCGAACGGTTCGCGTGAGTCTGTGAAGCGATTCACGTGAGGTGACGGTAACAAGGAGGACGAACACATGGGCATTTTGACATCGATGTTCACCGCGGTGACCGGATTGAGTTCATACGGCAACGCCATGGGCGTCATCGGCAATAACATCGCCAACGTCGGTACGGCAGGTTTCAAATCCAGTCGCGCGACGTTTTCGGATTTGATCTCGTCCAGCATGGCGGGCGGCGCCGGCAGTGATCAGATCGGACTCGGTGTGTATCTCAACGATGTGCAGACCAATTTTTCCCAGGGGTCAATGACCACGACCGGGAATACGTTCGATCTGGCCATCGACGGGAACGGATTTTATCAAGTGCGCAACGCATCCGGATCCGTGTTTTATACGAGGGCCGGGCAATTCAAAGTGGATAGCGTGGGGCGTGTCGTTGATGCCAGCGGCGCCCTTTTGCAAGGGTACCAGGCTGACACCATCGGCAACATCACGAGCACGGTCGGCGGCATTACGCTGACCTCAAGCGCCGTCCCGCCGCAGACCACGTCCACCGCGACCATTCTCGGGAATCTCAATGCCAATGCCACGGCGCCGACGACGGCGTTCAGCGTGACTGATACCACGTCGTACAACTTCTCCACGGGGATGACGTTTTATGATTCGCTGGGCAACTCACACCAGATGCAGTTGTATTTCAGAAAAACTGCCGCGAATGCCTGGGGCGTCTATTCCCAGGTCGATGGTGGCGCGGCAGCCGCACAAACCAATATGACGTTCAACGCGAGCGGTGCCGTCACTGCCGGCGGCACCCAGACCATCACCGCTACGTTAACGAACGGCGCCACGACGCCACAAACCGTCACGGTGAACCTGGCGTCGCTCACGCAGTTCGGCGCCGCGTCCGGCGTGCAGAGCCAGACCCAAAACGGGTATTCGTCCGGCACGTTGGATCGTATCAGCGTGGACAAGGAAGGCAAGGTGATGGCCCAGTTCACGAACGGACAAACCCGCGCGTTGGCGCAAGTGGTCCTGAGCCGCTTTACCAATCCGGATGGCTTGGCCAACGTCGGTGACAATCACTTCCTAGAAACCGTGGAGTCCGGGGCCGCCTTGGCAGGCGCGCCGACGATCAACGGTCTCGGCCGAGTGCTCTCGGGAACGGTGGAACAATCCAACGTTGATCTCGGGAAGGAATTCGTCGATATGATCATCACGCAGCGGGCGTTTCAAGCGAACTCTCGTGCGATTACGACCAGCGACGAAATGCTGCAGGAGTTGGTGAATTTGAAACGGTAACGCGTAAGGATTCCGGCGCGGTCGGCTAGCGGCCGCGCCGGACAGCACATCGGCAATTTCTGCCTAGGTACTCTCCTCCTTTTCGCAGCGTTCGTCTCCGGCGTCCTCGTCAACAAACTGTCGGTGCTTTTCGGCGGCCTGTCACCGCGGTGACAACTACGCACCGATCCGTCTGACGGCAACGCGTTCCTTGCGTCCTGCAAGTCCAACTCATTGTCTTATCTCACGTTGTATCGCGTTGAAGCGCGCCTTATCAGCACAGGCTGCGTCCCGCGCGTGGCATATGCATTGCACAACTGACCAGCACCGGCAATCACTGTCCGCAGGAGGTCTGTATGTCAGAAGCAGCAGAAGAAAAAGCGCCCGCAGCACCGGCAGGCATTCCCATGAAGATGGTGATCATCATCGTGGCCGGAGTGTTGGTCCTGGCGTTGGGTGGGGCGTTTGCGATGATGAAAATGATGGGCGGATCCTCCGGAGAGAAGGCGCCGGCTGAAGGCGGTGCGGACAAGGCTGCCGGGCATGGTGGAGCTGAGGAAAAGGGCGGGGAACATGGTGCCGCCGCTGATGCCAACGTCATTGCCGACCTGGATCCGTTTATCGTCAACCTCGCAGATTCACCAGAAATTCGTTACCTCAAGGTCACGCTCAAGGTAGAGGCGGATAGTTCGGGAACGGTGGAACAGATCAAGGCCCGTACGCCGCAGATTCGTGACGCGATCCTCGTCCTGCTGACCAGTCTGGACTCCGCCACGGCGCGTTCGCCTCAGGGAAAACACAAATTGCGCGAGGATATCACGGAACGCATCAACGGGTTGTTGCCGAAGAAATCAGTCAAGTCGACCTACTTTACGGAATTTGTCATTCAGTAACTGAGCGATAGTCCTCGAGGATCGCATGGACAAGATACTCTCTCAAGAAGAAATCGACGCCTTGATGGGCGGTGTCATGTCCGGCGAGGTCGAGACGGCTCCGAAGGATGAGGAAGATCCAGGCGGTGTCAAAGCATACAGCCTGACGAGCCAGGAGCGGATCATTCGCGGGCGTATGCCCACGATGGAAATGATCAATGACCGCTTCACGCGCCAACAGTCTATTTCCTGGACAAGCCTCCTGCGCGAGAAGATCGAATTTAGTGTCATGGGCACGCAAATCATCAAGTTCGGCGATTTCATTCAGAAGGTTCCGGTGCCGTCGTCGTTTAATCTATTTGCAATGGAGCCGTTACGGGGGAACGGCCTCTACATTATGGACGCGATGCTCGTGTACCTGATCGTCGACTTTTTCTTCGGTGGAAAAGTTCAGACGCATGTCAAACCGGAAGGCCGCGAATTTACACCGATTCAGGTCAGGCTGATCAAGAAGCTGGTCCAGCAGGCGCTGGTGGATCTCGAAAAAGCCTGGCAGGCAGTGATGCCGGTCAAAATCGCCTATCTACGCACGGAGAGCAATCCCCAGTTCGCGATGGTCGTGACGACATCAGAGATCGTTGTGGTCGTGACACTGCAGGTCCATCTCGGCGATATCACCCGTGAAATGTTCATCGCGTATCCCTACTCGATGTTGGAACCCATCAAAGAGAAGCTCTACTCCGGCCTGTTTGCCGACAATGTCGAACAGGACAGCAGCTGGGGCAGTCGCTTCAAAGAATCACTCCAGGAATGTGATGTCGCCGTGGCCGTCCAACTCGGCACAGCTCGGATCAGCGTCCAGGATCTGATGAACTTCGGCCCCGGCGATGTCCTCATGCTCGATCAGCATCCCGGCGACCCGATGCTGTGTTTGGTCGAGGGTGATCCGAAGTTTCACGGGCAGCCCGGGGTCTTCAAAGGCAATCATGCCTGCCGCGTCACGAAGGTGTTGGGGTAGGGCGTAGCGGATTTAAAGGAGATTGTGGCATGGGCAACGGTGACAGCACGGCACAGACGGATTCCTCCAACGGCGAAGTCAGCCCGCAACCGACCTCCTTTCCGCCGGTGGACAATCACGGCGCGGTGCCGGCGAACAAAAATATCGAATTCGTCCTGGACATCCCGCTTCAGGTCACGGTGCAGATCGGATCGACCAGAATGTTGATTCGTGAGTTGCTTCAGCTGGGGCAGGGCTCGGTCATCGAACTCACGAAACTCGCGGGGGAGCCGATGGAAGTGTTGGTCAACAACAAACTCGTGGCGCGGGGCGAAGTCGTCGTCGTCAACGAAAAATTCGGTATTCGTCTGACAGACGTCGTCAGTCCAAATCAACGGATTCAACAACTCGGATGAGCCACCGGCGGAAGCGATGATCACGCCGCGCTGACGGCAGAGGGAACACGCGGTCTCATGGAAATCTGGGAAAGTGTCGTACGCATGGTATCCGCGCTGGGGATTGTGCTGGCGCTCATCATGGGGCTTCTGGCCGTGGCCCGGTCGTCGGTCGGCCGACGATTTCTTCCCGTGAGCGGTGCTCCCCTGGTGCACATCTTGGGAAGCGGTCCGCTGGGATCGCGCAAACATGTGATGGTTGTGGCGGTGGCCGGAGAAGTGTTCATCCTGGGCACTACGCCAACCGATCTGGTGCCGCTCGGAAAAGTCACCGATCCCGAGCAGGTGAAACGATTGATGGCAAATGCTGCGCCCGCGTTCATGGCCGCGTCGTCAGGGGATCATCAAGGCAGCGTTCAGGAGGGGTTCCGTGCGACCCGCTAACAACCTAGGTATGCGTAGACAATCCCCGCGGCCCTGCGCCGCTCGATGGGGAGCCGGCATCGTGCTCCTGGCCGTACTGGCCTGTCTCGTCGGAGCCTCGTCCGCGCAAGCCGAAGGGCCCACGCTCACCCTCGATCTTGGGAGCGGTGGAACCAAGCAAACCGCCGTCGTGCTCCAAATCCTCGCACTGCTGACCGTGCTGTCGCTGGCGCCAGCCATGTTCATCATGGTGACGTCGTTCACCCGTATGGTGATTGTCTTGTCGTTTCTCCGTCAGGCCCTGGGCACGCAGCAGGTGCCACCCAATCAAGTTCTCATCAGCTTGGCGCTGTTTCTGACGATGTTCGTCATGGCCCCGGTTGGCCAGTCTGTCTACAAGGATGCGCTCCAGCCGTTGCTCGCGGAGCAAATCGGCTACGACGAAGCGTGGAACAAGGGTATTCAACCGATTCGCGCCTTCATGTTGAAGCAGATGCGCGATAAGGATTTGGAACTGTTTTTGGAACTCTCGCATGCGCAGAAACCGGCCAAGGTGGATGACGTGCCGACCCATGTCATCATTCCGGCATTCGTGCTGAGTGAGTTGCGTATTTCCTTCCAGATTGGATTCCTGCTGTACATTCCTTTTCTGATCGTGGACATGGTCGTCGCCAGCGTCCTGATGTCCATGGGCATGATGCTCCTGCCGCCGGTCATGATCTCACTGCCGTTCAAATTGATTCTCTTTGTGTTGGCCGACGGCTGGTATCTGGTCGTCGGTTCCATGGTCAAAAGCTTTCAATAGGACCAGTCATGATGACGATTGAAACCGTGACGGAAATTGGGCGTCAGGCGATCGAAACGTGCATGCTCGTGTCTGCTCCCATCCTTGGACTGAGCCTCGTGGTGGGGTTGATCGTCAGTACGTTTCAAGCCATGACCCAGATCAACGAAGCGACCCTGACGTTCGTGCCGAAAGTGCTGGCAGTCTTTGCCGCCACCCTCCTATTTCTCCCGTGGATGTTGGGCGTCTTGATTGCGTTTATGACTCACATCATCACCAGTATTCCGACGCTGATTCGCTGAGACAGGGCCACTACATGAACGCCGTACAGACCCTTCATCTGGCACTGCCTCAGTTTCAGGCCTTTTCCATTCTACTGGTGCGGATCGCCGGCATCATCAGCGTGTTTCCCATTCTGAACACCCGGACAATTCCCACGCCAGTGAAGGCCGGGCTCGTCACGATGTTGGGACTCGTTCTGGCGCCGATCATCCAATTGCCGAACCTGCCCACAGATCCGGTCTTGGTCGTCGCGGGGATCGGCAGTGAATTTCTGATCGGGTTGACGATCGGGTTGGCGGTCAGGCTGCTCTTTTCAGGATTCCAGGTCGCCGGGGACATGATCGGGACTCAAATGGGATTCAGCGCGATTCAGATGATCGACCCGATGAGCCATCAAAATGCGCCGATCATTGCACAATTCCAACTCACGTTGGGTTCCTTGGTGTTTCTCGCCCTGAATGCGCATTTGTTGGTGGTGCATGCCATCGGCATGAGCTACGAATTCGTTCCACCGTTCGGGGCGAAGCTGTCCGACAGTATCGCAACGGACATTATTCAACTCGCGCAAAACATGCTGCGGGTGGCGCTCAAGATGGCCGCCCCCGTGTTTGCGACGCTCGTGATCGTCAATACGGTGCTGGCCATTATGGGACGAGCCGTGCCGCAGATGAACGTATTTGTGCAGAGTTTTCCGATCACGATCGGGGCAGGGCTGCTGGCGATGAGTCTGGCCTTACCCTTTACGCTCGGTTTGTTCGAGAAAGAATTTGAGATGCTGGTGGAGACGATTCTCGGGCTCCTGAAAGCGTTGGGCCATGGCTGACAGCTCGCAAAACCGTACAGAACAGGCGACACCGAAACGCAAATCTGAAGCGAGAGCGAAGGGTCAAATCGCGCTCAGCCGCGATGCCGCCATGGCGATCGCGCTGTTGGGCAGTTTCGGTGCACTGTATTGGATGACGCCGGCGATCATGAACAGACTGCGTGCCAGTCTCCAGGCGTGGCTCTCTCGTTCAATGGAGGAGACGACGTATCAGGCACTCAACCTCGATCATCTGCATGTGATTCTCCGCCAGATCGGCCTGGATGTCTTTTTCATGCTGGGACCGGTCGTAGCCGGGATCGCCGTAGTGGGTGTCGGCGCCAATCTCATGCAGACTGGGTTTCTCTGGAAACAAGATGGGTTCAGCCTGGACTGGTCGCGCATTAGCCCGATGGGAGGCTTCTCGCGCCTCTTTTCGCCGCGATCTGTCGTCGAACTGATCAAATCCTGGCTCAAGATATTAGTCATCGGCGCGGTGGGCTATCTCACCATCAAGCAGGACATGCTGGAATTCCTGGCGCTGACGCAATTCGGCATGGAGTCCCTGCTGCCGACGGTGGGTTGGGCGACCATCAAGGCCGCGCTCACCATCAGCGGCGCCGAGTTGGTGATCGGTGCCGCGGACTATGGGTATCAGCGTTTCCAATGGGAGCGGGACCTCCGGATGTCGCGCGATGAAATCAAGGAAGAAAGTCGCGCGGCGGAAGGAGACCCGGCGGTCAAATCGAAGATCCGCAGCACGCAACGCGAAATGTCCCGCAAGCGCATGATGGCGGCCGTGCCTACAGCCGACGTGATCATCACCAACCCGACACACCTGGCGGTGGCGCTGAAATACGACGCGAAAGCCAATGGCGCACCGGTCGTCGTGGCCAAGGGCGCAGGATTCATCGCCGAGAAGATTCGAGAGATCGGTCGCCAACACGGCGTCATGATCGTGGAAAACAAGTTGGTGGCGCGGACCCTCTACAAGTTGGTCGACGTCGGCCGCGAGGTGCCTGAAGACCTGTACCGCGCCGTCGCGGAAATCCTGGCCTTTGTGTATCGCGTACGCGGCAAACTGCCGCCCGCATAATCCAAGTCGGTAGGAGTGGCGATGGCATCTGAGAATACATCGATTCCCAGCAGCTCCCTGGTCAAACACCCGGATATTTTGATGTCCGTGGGCGTGGTCGGCATTCTAATGGTGATGCTGGTCCCGCTCCCGCGATTCTTTCTGGACCTGCTGCTGAGCTTCAACATTACGCTCTCGATCATCATCCTCCTGGTTGGTATGCAGGTTCGCCGGCCGCTCGAATTCTCCGTTTTTCCGTCGATCCTCCTCATGGTGACGCTGCTTCGCCTCGCCCTCAACATTGCGTCCACCCGATTGATTTTACTGCACGGGAATGAAGGGGCGGCGGCGGCGGGTGAAGTCATCCGGGCCTTTGGCAATTTCGTCGTCGGCGGAAACTACACCGTCGGTCTGGTGGTGTTCACGATCCTGGTCATTATCAACTTCGTCGTCATCACCAAAGGTGCGGGCCGTGTCGCGGAGGTCGCCGCACGGTTTACCTTGGATGCCATGCCCGGGAAACAAATGGCGATTGATGCCGATTTGAACGCCGGTCTGATCAACGATAAGGAGGCCCGCCAGCGCCGAAAGGAAATCGCGCAGGAAGCCGATTTCTACGGAGCGATGGACGGTTCGAGCAAATTCGTACGAGGTGATGCTGTGGCGGCAGTGGTCATCACCCTCGTCAATATCCTCGGCGGTTTGACGATCGGTGTGCTGCAGCAGGGCATGTCGCTGTCGGCCGCCGCGCAAACATACACCCTGCTGACGGTCGGTGAAGGCCTGGTCGCGCAGGTGCCGGCGCTCATCGTGTCGACCGCTGCCGGTATCGTGATCACTCGGGCTGCGTCTGAGGTGAACCTCGGATTCGAAGTCACGAGACAGGTCCTCATTTCGCCAAAGGCCATCGGGACGGCCTCCGGCATTCTCCTCGCCATGGGACTGGTTCCTGGATTGCCGCATCTCGCGTTTTTGGCACTCGGCAGCCTGACCGGCTGGATGGCCTTCCAAATCAATGAGCAGCAAAAAGGTGCCGCCGCGCAACCTGAGCAGGCATCTCCGCAGACCAAGGCCGAGGACGCCGCGACGCAGGTGGTGCCATTGGATCTCATGGAAGTACAGGTGGGCTACGGCCTCATCGGCCTGGTCGACGGAGGACAGGGGGGGGCACTCCTCGATCGCATCAAAGGATTACGGCGGCAATTCGCCGAACACATGGGATTCGTCCTTCCGCCGATTCATATTCGAGACAATCTGCAACTGCGGCCGAATGAATATGCGGCGTTGCTCAAAGGCGTCGAACTGGCCAAGTCCGAAGTCATGCCGGCTCATGTGCTGGCTATCGACCCTGGCACGGCGCAACGGGGCATCATCCATGGTTTGCCGACCAAGGAGCCGGCGTTCGGGTTGCCGGCACTCTGGGTTCCTGAACAACAGCGGGAACAGGCTCAAATGGCCGGCTATACCGTGGTCGATCCCGGGTCGGCCATCGCCACCCATCTGTCCGAACTCATCAAGCGGCATGCGCACGAGTTGCTGGGTCGGCAGGAAGTGCAGGGTCTGCTCGATCAACTGGGAAAAAATCACCCCAAGCTCGTGGAAGAAGTGATTCCTAACCTGATTCCGCTTGGCAGCCTGGTCCGGGTGTTGTCGCACCTTCTGCGTGAAGGAGTGCCGATTCGAGACTTGCGGACCATTCTCGAAACGATCGCTGACCACGCTGCCACGACGAAGGATCCGGATATCCTCACGGAAGTGGTGCGGCAATCGCTCGGCCGGACGATTACCAAGCAGTATCTCGCGCCTGATGGGTCGTTGCCGATCATCGGACTCGATCCGCGGCTGGATCGAACCCTTGCCGACCAGGCCAATGCTGCCGGGCAGGGTAGTCAGTGGGCTCCCGACCCGCTGGTGGCACAGAAACTGCTCGCTGCATTGAAGCAAGCGGCCGAACGAATGGTCGGGCGAGGACATCAGCCAGTGATTCTGTGCTCACCTTCGCTGCGGCGACATCTGCGGAAACTCACGGATCGGATTTTGCACTCAGTTCCGATACTCGGCCTGAACGAGGTCGACAGCGTGACACGACTGCAGGCATTGGAAACGGTTCGTTTGGATCTCGAAGGCAGTGATACCAGGAGCTTGGCATGAAGGTACGGACCTTTCACGTCGCGTCGATGCATGAGGCCATCCGCTCCATCAAGGAGACCCTTGGTCCGGACGCCGTCATTTTGTCCACCAAGCGGGTGCGGTCATGGGACAACGGATTCGGCCTGCTGGGGGGCTCTGTGCTGGAAGTCATGGCGGCGATCGAGGACGACGTAGCCGTGCCGGACGCAGCACCGATCCTCGCTGACGCCGAGCACGTCGCTCCGGTGAGCCTTTCGGCTCCGACGGTGCCGGCGGAGGAATCGCGCTTCCAAAAAACGCTTCAGGGCGCAATGGAGCAGAGGACCGACAACGCGAAATTCGCGAATCACCCACTCCTGACAGCGCCTCGTCAGGCCAAGACGGCCGGGGTGGCTTCAGCGCCACAGAGCCAGGCGCAGACACAGCATCACGCCCAGGGCACGGCGTTTCAGTCCTTCCAACGTGTCTATGAGGATCTCCTCGCGCAGGGCGTCGAACATGCGACGGCTGAGGCCTGTCTGCGAGAACTGCGGGAAACCCTCGTCGAGCAGGGGACGTCTCAGCGTCACTCATCGCTCCAGTTGCTACGCACGGTGTTGCTCGATCGAGTGACCACGGCCGGCCCGCTTTTGAGCACGACCGGTGAACAGAAAATCGCCTTGTTCGTCGGTCCCAGCGGCGTCGGTAAAACCTCCACGATCGCCAAATTGGCGACACACTACGGCATCGTGGAACAGCGGAGCGTGGCCTTGATCACGATGGACACCTATCGTCCGGCTGCAGTGGAACATCTCCGGCTCTATGCGGAAGTCTTGGGGGTGGAATTGTCGGTGGCGGCATCCTGCGAGGAAGCCCAGGAGGCGATCGATCTGGCGCGGGAAGCGGAACTGATCTTGATCGACACGGCGGGATTCAATCCCTATGAACCGATCGCCGCTCAACGCTGGAGAGGGCTGCTGAATCGCGGGCTTCCCATGGAAGTGCATCTGGTCCTGGCCGCGGCCACACGTGTGCCTGATCTCGTGGTCAGCACGAGTCAGTGTGTGGATGTCCCGTCATTGCGACTACTGTTCACCAAGCTGGATGAAACCACCGGGTACGGGGGGATCTTCGAGGCCACTCACCGCACCGGCATTCCGTTGTCTTACTGGGGGACCGGGCAACGGGTTCCCGACGACCTGGTTCAGGCTCATGTCAATCGCCTGGGAGACCTCCTCTTGGGCGGGCAAGTGCGTACACCAGGCGGTGGCACCAACACTGCATGGGATGCGCAGGGAACATCTCCGGTTGTGCCGGGAAATCGGTCGTACGCGCGGTAGTCGGTGGTCGAACAAGAGGGGAGAGATGATGGCGATGCAACCAGGAATTTTGGATCCGCAACTGAGAGCCTGTGACGGCGGCGTCGGTCCCTCCCGAACACAGGTGATCACGGTCACCAGCGGCAAAGGCGGAGTGGGGAAAAGCAACGTGGTCGCCAACACGGCGATCGCCTTGGCTCAAACCGGCAAAAAAGTCCTGGTGCTCGATGCGGACCTCGGATTGGGCAACGTCGACATCCTGCTCGGGCTGACACCGAAATACACACTGGAGCACGTGCTCGCCAAGACCTGTCGGCTCGAAGACATTGCCTTGACCGGCCCCAGCGGCATCACCGTCCTGCCAGCCAGTACAGGAATTTCGCAGCTCACCGTTCTGACGGAAGCACAACAGCTCATCCTGCAGGAAGAGTTGGAACGATTGGCCTCGACGATGGATGTGCTGCTGATCGACACCGGCGCAGGGATCTCGTCGACCGTGACCTATTTCGCCGCAGCGGCACAATCGATCGTTGTCGTCGTGTCTCCTGAGCCCACCTCGCTGACCGATGCCTATGCCTTGATGAAGGTGTTGCTCCGGCAATACCGCGAGCGCCGGTTTTACGTTTTGGTGAACATGGTGAAGTCGCCTCGGGATGCGGCCCGCATCTATCGAAAGCTGGAGGTCGCGGTGAGCCGATTCCTCCACATTTCACTTGATTACTTGGGGGCTATTCCGCAGGACGACTATGTCCCGATGGCGGTGACCCAGCAGCGGGCCGTCATCGATCTGTTCCCTCATGCGCCGGCTAGCCGCGCGTTTCGAGAATTGACGGAAGCGGTGTCGCAATTGACGCCACCGGCGATCCCCAAGGGAACCGTCCAGTTCCTGTGGCAACAACTTCTGCGGACGCATTGAGCGAAAGGATTGTCGCGAATGACGCACGCTCGTAAAACGCTTGCAGTCGGAAATGCCCAGCGCCGAGTGATTGAGGAATCCGATCGTGAACGGGTGATTCAAGAGTTTACTCATGTCGTCAAAGCCATGGCGCATCGGTTGGCGTTTCGACTGCCGGCGTACATGGACGCTGAAGACTTGATGTCCGTCGGAATCATGGGACTCATGGATGCGATGGATAAGTACGATCCGACCCGTGAGGCAAAATTTAAAACCTACGCGGAGTTTCGCATCCGAGGTGCCATGCTCGACGAGATCCGTTCCATGGACTGGATTCCGCGCTCCGTCCATGAGCGTATTACCTTGTTGCAAAAGACCTATTCCGAACTCCTCCATCGCCTCGGCCGTCCACCATCGGACCAGGAAGTCGGCAAAGAGCTCAAGATGTCGCAGGAGGAACTGGATGAGTTTCTCACTCGCTCTCGGGGTGCGGTTGTCATCAGTCTTGACGACCTGGGCGTCCAAGATGCGGACGGCCACAAGATCATCAGCATGCTGACCGACTCCAATCAACCGGATCCACTCTCCATGTTGGTGAGTGAGCGTGCGCGTCACGTGCTCGAAACCGCCATCCAGGATCTTCCGGAAAAAGAACGGCTCGTGTTGTCGCTATATTACTTCGAAGAACTGACGATGAAAGAAATCGGGCAGGCGCTCAAGGTCACTGAATCTCGGGTCTGCCAGATCCATTCGAAGGCCATTCTGCATCTCAAGGCACGGCTGGAACCGGTCGATGTATAGGAGACATCTCGAGGTCCTGCTTGCCGTTGCTGTCCGTTCTTGCCGACTCTCTTCGTAAGGCTTCACGCCGACACTCTGTCCTACAGTTTCCCCACGACTCCTCCGATACGGTTTAGACCCTGTGGTCTCACGTCTATCAATCCTGTGTATCGTCGCCTATGAGCGTGCCCCCACCTGCATCACCCGACGGCGGCGATCATGATGGATCGGGAACCAGCCACGGGTGCGAGCATTCCGGCGCGTCCCACCCCGTAGAATCCCATGATATTGCCCGAGTCGGTGTTGTGGCCTGTGTCATGTTTATGGCGGGCGGGTTGTACTGGACGGCCTCCGTGGGGTTGCTCACGGTTTCGGCGTTGACTGCCTATCCCGTCATGGTGATGTTGGGAATGGGCTTCTCCCTCTTGGTATTTGGAGCGGCGAATTGGTCCATTCGGCAACCGGTGGCCGCATCCACACCTGATACGCCGGCAACGCTCTCGCTGGTCGGTGCGGCACATACGTACGATCCGGTAACGGGGCTCCCAAGGCAGCGGTTGTTTCTCTCACTCCTGACCCAAGCGGTAGGCCGTGCTCAGAGGGAAGGGCGCCAGGCTGCCATTCTCGTCATCGAGCTTGAGCACTTCACGGCGGAAACCGATGCCTATGCGATGCTGAACCGGAATCTGATGTACCGTGTTCAGGCCGCACGGGTGAAAAGCGCGTTGCGGACCGTCGATGTCGTCGCCAGGCTCACAGAGTCGCGGTTTGCGGTGCTGTTAGAGCAGGTGATGACACAGGATGAGGTGCTGGCGATTGCGAAAAAGATGCAGCGCACGATCGCCCAGCCAGTCACCCTCGATTGCCACGAGTTGTTCCTCAGCAGCCGGATCGGCATCAGCCTCTCAGGTCAGGATGGAGTCGATGCGCCGGCATTGATTGAGGCTGCCGTGCACGCCTTGGAGCGCGCACTGGCACAAGGCGGCACCCTGGGCGGGATTGCCGGTGCGCAGGACATGTCGGCCGCTGATTCTGCTTCCACGATTGCAGCCTAACTCTTCGCACGCCCCTCTTCCTTCTCTAGGCAAGACTTTCCTAGGTAGCGGAAAAGACTTCCAGCCACCTTCTGTCGTTGACGGCCTCTGCTGAGTGCCCCTCGAACCTCTCTTATGCTCCTTGTTTCGTTCCCGTTCGCATCTATCGACAATCATTCGCATTTTGTGATGACGACGGCGGTGTGCGTTTTGTGAAGCGCATCGGAAGGGGATGGCATGTGCATTGCTATCTCTCCTGGTGGAGTAGCAGGAAGGCAGGACGAGAAACACATGAATCGAGCCATCTATCCAATTCTTTCCGGCGCAGTTGCTCAAGAAAAGCAGTTGCAGGTGTTCGCCAACAATTTGGCGAACGTCAATACTTCCGGCTTCAAACAGGACCAGCAGGGGTTCCGTGGGCTCTTTGCCCGTGCCAATTCGGTTGCAATGGGGTCGCCCTCGAACGGCATCGTGTCCACCATCTCCACGCGTCCGGCGGGTCCGAGCGAACGGGTCTTCGCGGAAGCGCATGGTGTGCGCACCACGTTTGAGCCAGGCCGGATCCGCATCACGGGCAACCCGCTCGATGTGGCAATCCAGACCGACGGATTTTTTGAGGTCAAGACTCCGGAAGGAGCCCGCTACACCAGGAACGGTATTTTCTCCCTCGACAGCCAGCGCCGACTGGTGACGAACCTCGGTCATCCCGTGATGGGGACCAAAGGCGAGATCAAGGTCCCGCCCGGAAACATCCAGATCAACACGGAAGGCGCGATTCAAGTCGATGGGAACACGATCGGCAACATCAAGGTGGTCGAGTTTCCTGAGTCCGACATGCCACAAAAATATACCGAAGGATTGTTTGCCGGGGGCAAGCCCAGCACCTCGGTCAAGCCGCGGCTGCAGCCGGGACATATTGAAGAATCGAACGTGAATTCGCTCACCGAAATGGTGAAGATGATTCAGGGGATGCGGAGTTATGAGTCGGCGCAGAAGCTGATTCAGACGCTTGATCGTATGACGGAGACGGCCATCCAGGATCTGGGCCGGGTGCAATAGGAGGGGTTCTATGATTCGCGCAATGTGGACCGCGGCGACGGGCATGACGGCCCAGCAACTTAATGTGGACACCATCGCCAACAACTTGGCGAACGTCAACACGAACGCGTTCAAGCGGAGCCGCGCAGAATTCGGCGACCTGCTGTATCAAATCCAACGCTTGCCCGGTACCAACGCGTCGAACGTCGGGGTGTTTCCCGTCGGCGTCCAGGTCGGAGGAGGCGTGCGTCCCATTACCGTGGCCAAGGAGTGGATGCAGGGCAACATGCGCCAGACGAGTAACGATCTCGACCTGGCCATCGACGGAGCCGGCTTCTTTCAGGTCGCCCGACCGGACGGCACCATCATGTATACCCGCAACGGCTCATTCAAACGGGACAACGTGGGCAATCTCGTGACCGGCGACGGCGACCAACTCACCCCCGTCATCACCATCCCGTCCGGCGCCCTCAAGATCGATATCGGCCAGGATGGGACCGTCTCCGTGCTGCTGCCTGGTGTGACCCAGGCGTCACAGGTGGGACAGATTCAACTGGTGCGTTTCGACAATCCGTCCGGTCTGGTGGCCATGGGCGGCAATCTGTTTCTGGACAGTTTTGCCTCGGGCCCGGCACAGCAGGGCACCGGCGGATTCTCTACCGGCTTCGGCACCTTGCAGCAGGGATTTTTAGAAAGCTCGAACGTCAATCTGGCGGAAGAAATGGTCAACATGATCATCGCCCAACGGAGTTACGAAATTAACTCCAAGACGATCCAGGCATCCGACGAAATGATGCAGATCGCGAACAACTTGCGCCGATAATCGGCGCCGTACTTTCAACGAAGGGTGACACCCGTGAATCGAATCGGCCTCGTCAGTGTCGTCACGCTCAGCCTGATCACAGGCGCGGTGCTGCCTGCATCGGCAGGGGAGAAGGCGCCGGTTCGGCCGCTGTTTCGCGTGCACGAAGCGCTCGTACACAGTGCGCAGGGGCTTCCGCACGCACGTGCAAAACGCCTCATCTATCCGGAGCAGATCCGCGGCGTCATTCACGATTTCGTGAAGCGAGAGCTCGCGGGTCGCGCCGCTGATTGCCAGGTGATGCTAGGCGAGCCGCAACAGCCGATTGCGCTGCCGTCGGGAACCGTCGACATACAGGTGAGCGGTGGCCGCTCGGATGAGCCGCTCGGACGACGAGTGTTTCAGGTTCACTTGGCGGTGAACGGCCGCTTCATCAAGACCGTCGAGGCCACGGCTGATGTGGCCGCGCTCGTCGACGTGGTGGTGCCGGTTCGCTCCATCAAGGCCGATGAGGAGATTGCGGCCGACGATGTCGCCACCGAGCGTATCGTGCTGTACGACCTGAAGCAGCCGTTCGCAATCAATCCGGCCGACGTGATCGGGAAAGCCGCCATCCGTCCGTTGCCGCCACAGAATGCGATCCGGCTCACTTCGGTCCGACGCCCCTTCGCCGTGCACAAAGGCGATCGGGTCACGATTGAAGCCCGGCAGGGAGGGCTTTCGATTCAAACCGTGGGAGTCACCAAGTCGCACGGCGAGTTGGGCCAGACCATCACTGTTTCCAATGTCGATTCCGGGAAAGACTTGCGGGCGACGGTCGTCGCTCCGGGGGTGGTCCGTGTTAGCTTTTAAGTTATTGTCCATGGGATCTCGCAGTGCCGCCATGCTGGTGTGCCTTGTGGCGCTCTGCGCCCACACCGGCTGCTCCAGTTCACCTGCCGCGAAGCCTACCAAGACCGATGTGGCCAAGTTGCCGCCCCCGAAAACGACGGGATCACTCTGGCAGGAGGAAAACGGCCGAGCCTATCTCTATGAAGATCTCCGCGCCATGCGGGCGGGCGACATCATCACGATTCTGATTTCCGAAAAACATAAAGGGTCGAAGAGCGCCGACACCAGCGCGGAAAAAGATTCCACGGTATCGAATGGAATCGGCGGCACAGGCATGGGGTATCTCGGGCTTCCGGGCATCCGGCTTGGCGGAGAAGCCAAACGTGGATTTGGGATCGATGCCAGCGCGAAGAACAAGTTCGGCGGGAAGGGCGCGACGAATCGCGAGGATACGTTGACCGGGACCATTTCGGCCACCGTGACCGAGGTACTCCCGAACGGAGACTTGCGGATCGAAGGGCGACGCGAAGTCACGGTCAATTCCGAACGGCAGATCATGACGATCGGCGGCATCGTTCGACGGGTGGATGTGAATACGAAGAACACGGTGCAATCCAGCGCGATCGCCGACGCCAAAATCGAATACTCCGGCTTGGGGGTCGTGGACGATGTGCAACGGCCGGGTTGGTTCGTCAGGATACTGGACTGGGTCTATCCATTCTAATCGCAGGATCAGGGCAAGAGCATTGGGTCAGACAGGAGTCATCATGTCGATGCCACGCAAACAACAACGAGCGATGATCATGCAATGTTTTCGTCTGATGATGTCCAGCGGCGTGCTGCGAACACCGGCAGTGGATCCGGAGCAACTCACCCGCTCCTGGCTGTCTCCTCAGCCGCAAACGACTCCCGCACCGGCGCCGCGCCCGTCCGTGAGTCCCTGGCTGCGTCGAACCGTGGTCGGCATGATCGCATTTCTGACGCTGTCGCTCTTCAGCGTCTCGATGGCCCATGCCGTGCGCGTAAAAGATGTGGCCACCATCGAGGGCGTGCGGGAAAACCAATTGATCGGGTACGGTTTGGTGGTCGGTCTGGATCGGACCGGCGACCAGGTCATCGGCGGACAATTCACCATTCAGGCCATGATGTCGATGTTGAACAAGATGGGCATCAACCTAGTGATCGATCCGATCCAATTGCTGACGCGCAACATTGCGTCGGTCATGGTTACCGCCAAATTGCCTCCGTTTGTGAAGCCCGGTATGACGCTCGATGCAGTGGTGTCCTCCATGGCGAATGCGAAAAGCCTCCAAGGCGGGACCTTGCTCTCGACCCCGTTGAAGGCTCCGAACCAGCAGGTGTTTGCCGTGGCCCAAGGGCCGGTCTCGATCGGCGGGTTTCTGGGCGGAACAGGAGGCGCAGGGGGTGCGACGGTGACGAAGAACCATCAGGCAGCCGGCGTGGTTCCCGCAGGCGCCATCGTGGAAAAGGAAGTCGCTGTGGACATCGATACCTGGGATACCGTGTCGGTGTTGTTGCGGCATCCTGATTTCACCACGGCCATTCGCACGGCAGAGGCCATCGACGGGACCTTCGGGAAGGGAACCGCGGTCCCGGTGAATGCCGGTATGGTGAAGACGACGCTTCCCTCCGCGTTCCATGGGCGGGTGGTGGAATATATCGCGACCATGGAAGGACTGGATGTCAGCGTCGACGTCGCCGCCAAGGTCGTGGTGAACGAACGCACCGGCACGGTCGTGCTCGGTGAACATGTCCGGCTCTCCACTTGCGCCATTTCGCATGGCAACCTCACGATTTCCGTGAAGAACACACTCAACGTGTCGCAGCCTCCCGCACCGTTGATTGGCTCGACCCAAGGTCAGACGACGGTGACGCCTGACGTGCAAACCGAGGTGGCCGAGCAGGAGTCGCGTTTGATCGTGGTGGATCAAACAGTCACGCTTGGAGAAGTGGTACGGGCGCTCAATGCCGTGGGGGTGACGCCACGAGACCTAGTCGCGATTCTGTCCGCTCTCCGGGCCGCCGGAGCGCTGCAAGCGAATCTTGAGATTGTCTAAGAGAGGATACTGCCCCCTATGGAAATACGGGATTTTCTTGCCGGACAGATGGATCTGGCCCAAATGTCCGCCACACAGCCGGCCGGGCTTGATCGAACAAACGAGCAGGGAGCGCTCGCACAGGCGTCCAATAAGGATCTGCACAAAGCCGGGCACGAGTTTGAGGCCTATTTCATTTCGTATCTTATTGGAAAGATGAGAGAAACTGTCCCGAAAGGCCTCTTGGATCGCAAGGGGGAACAGGTCTGGTATTCCTTCTACGACCAGGAGATTGCCAAATTGGCGACTCAGGCCGGAGGTATCGGAATTACCTCCTTTGTCGACGCATATATAGAAAAAAACCGATAATTCGACGGCTTGTCCTAAAGTTCCGTTCCGTCCTCGCCGATAGAGTACTCGACTAGGGGAAAGCCTATCGGAACACCCTGGTAAGGGGAGGAGAAGCAGTTATGGAGATCTCACACAACGGCCGGGCGGCGGATCTCGCAAAGATTTTGTTGGGCGTTCAGGAAACGGATCGGACGCACAATAAGAAGACCGCATCTCAGCAGACGCAGTCGCAAGATCGCGTTCAGATTTCCGAGCGAGCCAAAGAACTTCAGCGTCTGAGGGCGAACGCTGAACAACCGGATACCGAGAGAGACGCCAGAGTCGGCAAGATTCAGCAATCAGTTGAAGGGGGCACCTATACCGTCGACGGGAAAAAGGTCGCGGACGCCATGATCCGTCACGTCTTGACGGACGCGGTCCTGTAGCCAACCACACCGACGGTCGCACCCTTCACGCACGTGTCCTCGCAGGCCGGAATCATATCGTCGGGGAGGAGACAAGGTGTCGACCGTTTCACAAGGCATCGCGACTGAAGCCGACGCGCTCATACAGCGCATGCTCGAGCACATCCTTGCATTCCAGGCATTATTGCGTGAAGAACAGGAAGCGATTCGCTGCCTGTCGTTTGGCCAGTTCACGTCCGTCACGATGCGAAAAGCTCAACTGTTGGATGAGATTCGTGAGTTGGAGCACACACGGCGAGCACGACCAGTTCCGGAAGGCGCCCTGGCGGGACAGGCACGCCAGAGTCGGCAAGAACGCGAGCTGGTTGCAGCAATCGGGGAGACGGATCGCTTGAATCGATTGAACGCCACTCTCATCGGGCAGTCCCTCGAATTCTTGCACGGAGCACTCAAGCGCTGGCAAAAGTCCCCCGAATCAGCCGCACTGTATTCGTCATCCGGCACAGCAGTGGCGGCTGGTACAGGCATGGTGAGAGCCAAAGGATAACGAGCAATCGTATGTCTGGACTCAATGGATTATTCGGCGTCGGCTCCAACGCACTGGCGAGTTTCCAGCGCGCCATGTCCGTCACCAGCCAAAACATCGCCAACGTCAGCACCCCAGGCTATTCGCGCCAGGAGGCGGTGCTCACCGAAACCCTGCCGGAAAATGGGCGCCCGGGTCAGATCGGAACCGGCGTTCAGGTGTCGGAAATCCGCCGCTCCGTCGATAGCTTTGTGGAACAGCAACTGCTGGGTTCCAGCGAACGCATCGGGCAATTCGATGCATCACAGAAAGCGCTCTCTCAAATCCAAATCCTGTTTAACGATTCGAACGACCAGGGTATTGCTGCGGGGCTGAACGATTTCTTCAAAGCCTGGCAGGATGTGGCGACCAATCCCGCTGACCTCACCTCGCGCACCGTGCTTCTGACCAAAGCCGACGCGTTGACGAAACAGTTGAACCAGGCCTCGTCGCAGCTCTCGGCGCAGCGTCTCTCGCTCGATAGCCAAATCGGGAGCGGTATCAACGACATCAATGCGTTGGCGAGCAAGATCGCGGACCTGAATGCCCAGATCAAGTTGACGGAAGTCAGCGGGCAGCAAGCCAATGATCTACGGGACCAACGAGGCCGCTTCCTGAACGAACTTTCCGGCCTGATTGATATTTCCTCCATCGAAGATGGAAGCGGGCAGGTGACCGTATTTGTCGGAATCGGGCAGGTTCTGGTGACAGATCACACAGCGTTTAAACTCACAGGCGTTCCCGACGCGACCAACAACGGGCTCCTCGACGTACGATACGACGGCGGAACTGGGCCCAATACGGATATCACCTCTTCTATCAACGGCGGTCGGCTCAAGGGATTGATTGATGCGCGGGATACCACCGCCGCCGGCTTGCAAACGTCCCTGAACACACTCACGTCGCAACTCGTGTCGCAGGTGAATACGCAACATCGCTTAGGCTACGGGCTCGATGGCTCCACCACGCAAGATTTTTTTACGGCCTCCGGAACAACCGCCGGGACCATCAGTCTGGCGCTGACCGATCGGCAAAAAATCGCCGCGTCGTCGACCGCCACCGGCTTGCCTGGCAACAATGTGAATGCCCTCGCCGTTGCGAATCTCCAAACAGCCGCAGTGTCGGGGTTGGGCAATACGACGTTTCAAGGCTACTACAGCGCGATGGCCGGAAGCTTCGGCGCCACGCTCCAGGGTGCTACACGTGATTTGCAGGGACAGGAAATTCTGAATGACCAACTGCTGGCTCATCGGGCCGAGATCTCCGGTGTCTCCATGGACGAAGAACTTATCAACCTGTTGAAGTATCAGCGGGCGTTTCAAGCCGCCTCAAAGCTCATCACCACCAGTGATGAGATGTTGCAGACGATTATATCTTTGAAGCGGTAACCGTTTTCTCACCTCACCGGGAGCAGGTATTATGAGAGTCGCCGATCAACAGATGTACAACACCCTGCTCGGCAATCTCCAACGTTCCCGGCTACAGATGCTGACCTCACAGGAGCAGATCTCCAGTCAAAAACGCGTCGCTACGCCGGAAGACGATCCAAGTTCGTACGGCCAGATCGTGCTCGACAAATCTGCGTTGTCACAAACCAACCAATGGATTCGTAATATCAATTTTGGGACGTCGCGCGTGAACGCTGCCGATCAGGCATTGGGGCAAGTCCAGACTCTCATCACCCGGGTTCGCGAACTGACCATTCAAGCAAGTAGCGATACGACTTCCGCAGAAGGACGTCAAAGCATTGCGAAGGAAGTCCGGCAGCTGCAGCGACAATTGGTTCAGCTCGGCAACACGGAAGTTGCAGGGCAAGCCGTGTTCGGCGGAACCAAAACCAACGTCAGCCCCTTTGTGGTCACCACCGGCGATACGGTGACCTATCAGGGCAACACCGAGACCCAATCGATCTCCGTCGGTGAAAACCAAACCGTGCAAATTCTCGTTCCGGGAAGCAGCATCTTCACGGGCGGCACCACGAACATGTTCGATTCGCTTCGAGACTTGCTTGCCGCACTCGAAAGCAACAATCGCTCGAGCATTCAAGCCGGAATCGGCAATCTTGACCTGGCCACGGCACAGATCAGTGATGCGCAGGGGACGGTCGGAGCGCTGGCCAACCGCCTGCAAGTGACCCACGACGCGCTGGATACAGCCACATTGACGATTTCCAAAGCGATCTCCGACAATCAGGATGCCGATCTTGCCACAGCGATCAGCCAGTTGAGTCTCCAGCAAGTTGCGGTACAGGCTGCCAGCCAGACATTCAGCAAGATTTTTGATGCCTCGTTACTGAACTATCTGCCGTAACTAACGCTTAAGTTCATCCCTATCTCAACCGATATACCCAATGTACCCGTATTCACACGCCAAGGAAGGCTTGTATGCTGGTCTTAACACGACGTCGGGGAGAGGGTGTTACCATCGGGCCCGATGTCCGCATCGTGGTGCTGGGCATCAAAGGCGGACAGGTTCGGCTTGGCATCGAGGCACCACCCAATGTGCAAGTCCATCGAGATGAAGTACATGCGAGAATCCAGGATGAGAATCGCATCGCGGCAGGGCCAGGAGTCATTCCCCTGGAAGCCTTCCGCCAATTGTCCAACAAAACCAGCCGCCGGGGAGGCTGAACGCTATTTATGAAGTGTCAGTCGACCAGATTCGGCACGTTTGAGGTCAAGGACGACACGCTGCTGGTGTTTCCCTCCGGCATCCTGGGCTTTCCAGACTGGACCACGTATGTGATGCTGGACCATGATACGGATGCCCCGTTCAAATGGCTGCAATGCGTCGACGCGCCGGAACTGGCCTTCGTCGTGATGGATCCGGCGTACTTTAAGTCGGATTATCAGATTACGATTACGACGGATGCCTTGATCGAGATTCAAAAAGCGGAAGAGGACGAGTTGTCGGTCGTGACAATTCTCACCATTCCCTCTGATGATCCCACCGCAGTAACTGCCAACCTGCGGGGCCCGCTGATCATGAATCACCGGACCAGACTCTGCAAACAATTGGTGCTCTCTGAAGATCTGCCTACGCGCTACCCTCTCTTTGCTTCCTCTGCACAGAATCAGACCTCTTCTGCAGCCATACCGGCATCCGTCCGCTAACTCATCGCTTCAGACCAACACGCGTCTGATTTCGTGACACATGATCGTTTCGGCATGTCGTCGTATGGCGACGAGGCGATCGGTCCAAGCGTCGTCCGACTGGTGCCAGTGGACAACGAGGTTAGTGTGAGGCAGGAGGCGTGACTTGGCGTGACAGGACAGGAAGCAGTTCTTGAACAGTGCGGTCGAGTTGGACCAGGAGGGAAGGGGCTTCAGTCAGCGTCCCCAGGCGACCGGTCGCTTCCAGTTGGCCCGCCACCAAGACGACGTCCGGCGCGCAGAGGTTGGCGGCGGTGCCCTTAAGGCTGTGAGCCGCCCGCTCCAGGGCGGATGCATCGGCTTGCCCGATTGCGGTTTCGATGTCTTTCATCAAGATGCCATGCCGATCCAGAAACAGTCGAATCAACTGGTCAAACAATTCGGCATCCCCGCCGATGTTGGCCAACATCGCCGCCGCGTCAAACACGCGTGCGTCGCCCATGGACATTTCCCGTCGCGGCATCGGGGCAGGGGCGTCGGCAGCAGTCGGCAACGGCGCCCATCGCTGCAGGATAAGACCGAGATCATCCGTCTTCACCGGCTTGCTCAAATAGTCGTCCATGCCCGCAGCTTTGCATCGCTCTCGATCCCCGGGCATGGCATTCGCGGTCAACGCGATGATGGGGATGTGCGCTCGCTTCTGGGCATCACCCGATTCCTGCTCTTGCTTGCGAATGCTCCTCGTCGCTGCATAGCCGTCCATCGTGGGCATCTGACAATCCATCACGATTGCGGCATACGATTCCCGTTCGAACGCCGTAACCGCTTCCTGGCCGTTGGACACGACGTCCGGCTGATAGCCGAGTCGATCCAGCATGCGGACAGCCAACTTCTGATTGACGACGTTGTCTTCTGCGACCAGAATTCTCGGGCGTGGAGCCTGCTCAGCCAACGTATGCCTGGTGATGAGAGGCGGGGCGGCCGGCTGGAGTTTTCCGGTTCCGGATGTGACCGGTCCGGATCCCTGCTGTAACCCGAATACGACTCTGAGGCAGCCCTGGAGTTGATCGTGACGAACCGGCTTCGTCAAATACGCAGCAAACCCTGCACGACGAGCCCGCTCTGCATGTCCGGGTTGAATCAGCGAGGTCAAGACGATCAACCGAACACCCGCGCCCTGTGGATGGGTCTTGATGTCTTGCGCCAATTGCAGGCCGTCTTTATCAGGCATCAGCATGTCCAGCACGGCCGCATCGTAGGGTTGTCCCTTGGCCGCGGCTTGCGTCAGCAGCTCCATCGCTTCGGCTGCATTGCGAGCCTGACTGTCTTGCATGCCCCATCCTGAGACCAGATGATGCAGAATCGTACGATTCGACTCATTGTCATCGACGATCAGAATGCGACGGCCACTCAATTCAGCAGACGGGACGATGGCGGGTGCGCAGACGAGTTGCTTCTGGAAGAGAGCCGTGCACCAGAAGGTCGTTCCTTCCCCGGGCCGACTGCGTAAGCCGACCTGACCGCCCATCAACTCCACCAGCTGCTTGGAAATCGCGAGACCCAGGCCGGTGCCGCCATACTTACGCGTGGTGGAGCTGTCGGCTTGCGCAAAGGCTTGGAACAGTCGTCCCTGGACTTCTTCACTGATGCCGATGCCGGAGTCGGTCACCTCGAACTTGATCGTCACGCCGGCCGGAGTGTCGCTTTCCAGAAATGCCTGTAACGTGACTTCGCCCTTTTCGGTGAATTTGACCGCATTCCCTACGAAATTCGTCAGCACTTGCCGCAGGCGGCCTGGGTCGCCTCGAAGGGCATTCGGGACGGACGCATGCACCAGACCGGTGATCTCGAGCCCCTTCCGCTGAGCGCGTTCGGCGAATTGAGACAAGACGTCTTCGACCGTGGTACGCAGGTGAAAGTCGAGGCTTTCGAGTTCCAGTTTGCCGGCTTCGATTTTGCTGCATTCGAGCACATCATTGATCAGCGACAGTTGGGCTTCACCACATTGTTGGATCGTGTGTGTGAAGGAGCGTTGTTCTTCCGTCAACGGCGTGTCCAGGAGCAAGCTCGCCATGCCGATGACACCGTTCATCGGCGTCCGCAGTTCATGCGTAATCATGGCCAGGAACGAGGATTTCGCTAGCGCCGCCGATTGGGCCTGTTGCAATGCCTGATCCAATTGCCGATTACTTTCTCGAAGATGATCGGCTGTGGCGTTCAACGCGCGATGGGTGGCGTAGACTTCCGTGAGATCGATGCCGTACGCGCGCACGAGATGATTGCTGGGCACCGGGCAGAGTGTCCAACTGTAGCAGACCTCGCCACGGACTACGTCTTGCGAACGGAGCGTCCGTCCCTCGAGTAAACAGGTGGCAACCAGAGTGGGAAGGTTGTCCGGAAGAATGTCCGGTCTGCCGCTCAGGTCGTATCCGAACCGACAGAGCACCTCCACCATGGCAGGGTTCACGTAGAGGATGTTTCCATCCCGATCGATTTCGACGATCGGGTAGGGACTTTCATCGGCCACAGTGGCGAGCCGGTCACGATCCGTTTCCAATTCGCATTCGCGAGTCACATCGCAAAGCGTCAGCAGTGCGGCGACACCCGGGATGCCGGATACCCGTAGTTGCTCCCATTCGATCAAGGCAAATGCAGGGGAGTCGGTGTCATTCGTCGCGGTCGCCCCCATCGAATCGGCACCCGCACTTCCCGGCACTTTCCACACACCCGACGATCGCAGTGAATCGTGTAGTTCGACCGTCTGTCCCAGGAGATCGGAGAGGGTATAGTGTGCGCAGTCTTCCGGCTTCCGGTGAAAAAGGCGGGCGGCCGTACGGTTTGCGAATATGACGCGCGAATCGGCTGCCAGAAGACAGACCCCCAGAGGCACGGCATCCCAGAGGAGATACAATGCTTCAATGGGAAGGTCAGGGCCGCCGGGAGGTTGCGCATGCGGAAACGGGGACTGTGACCGAGGACTCATACGGACGCTCCACCCACCGCAAGATCGAGGTATTGCGGTAGGTCTATATGTTCCGTGCCGGGATCCAGCGCTCGGAGAATGGATCGAGTCGGCTGATCGGACGGTTGGTTTTGAAGATCGATATCCACGGGCTGGTGCTGACGTTCTCCATCGACACCCTTGATGATACGGATTCGCGGCCGTAATCGATCTTCATGGTTCAGACCGATCACCACCGCGCATTCGTTGGTGTTGAGCTTGATGAGACTTCCCAAGGGATAGACACCCAACACTTTGATCGCCACCTCAACCAGGGTCTTATCGTACCGGCCTTTGGCGCCCAGCACGAAGAGCTGTCGAATGGCATCGTGGGGTAGCAGGGGCGGGCGGCCATATCTGGTCGTGACCAGATCATCATACGCATCCGCCAGTGCCATCAGTTGAGTGAGGGGGGAAATCGCGCCGGCCTTCACCAGTTTGGGAAAGCCGGTTCCGTCCTGAAATTCGTGATGTTCGGCAATGATTCTGGTGACCGTCTCCGGCACTCGGTCGACTTGCGCCAAAACACTGGCCGCCAATTGCGGATGTTGCCGCATCAGCACCTGTTCCTGCTCCGTGAGCGCGGAGGTCTTCCGATAGAGGTTCCGCGGTAGCCGGACAAATCCGATATCGTGCATGAGCGCGCCCAGTCCGAGCGCTTCCATCTCATCTTCCGTACACTTATTTTCCACCGCCAGAATGAGCGTCAGGACGCACACGTCCATACCGTGGTTGGCGAGCGTGCCGTCAAAGCGGCGCATCTTATCCAGACAGAACTGAATCATCATCGCTTCCGGCTGTTCGATAATCTGCTTCAGCAGGTCGCGCACAACCGGCTTCAAGGCCACAATCTTGGGTGGTTGACCGGCCTCGATATCGAGGAAGACGCGTTCGACCGCTTCCATCGCTTGTCGGTACACCGCCGCAGCCGCCGCGGCTGGAGATGGAGGCTCGTTGCTCTGAGGAGTCGTAGGCTCTGCAGGAGCAGGGGACGCCTGCTCTTCGACGACTGCCGCACTCGACTCCGGCGCAGGGGCTGCGCCCACGTCCAGTCCGCGCTTCGTATCGATGGTGACGATGTGAATGCCGTGCCGTTTGAGTTGAACAATGTCGTCGGGGTTGGTGACCAGCCATTTGTGGAGCAAAAACGGCGTTCGGTACCAGGGTTGATCGAGGCCCGCGATAAACATGCCGACCGTGAGCTGATCAATGGAAATGCGTTTAGTCGAGTCCATATCCGAGTCAGGCTGAATCCGCGCAGGGACGGCGTCGTCGGTAAACGGTATCGGTGCGTTCAGTTGTCGCGGAATATATATCGGTAGATCTGAGGAGGTCCTTTACCGGACAGGCAGCGCCACACGCCCTGCGCACTTCAGGTTGTGCACGTCTCGACCGATACCGGTGATGAGGGTGTGTCTGTGCCGTACCGTACATGTGGGGAGCAGAAGAATGACCGACCTGATCGTGCATCGTCACCCCGCGTCGTTTCTCGAGGTCGGACTTGCGCTTCAGCTGAGCCTGGTCGGGGAAGACACGGGAGCGCAATATGGCTCCACGGTACTCGGCTGGAAACATCGAAGTTGGATCATCTGTGAATGGCCGTTTCATTTCGGGCAACCGATTCCCTGTGCGGCCGGAACGTCGTGTCTGCTGCGGTATATCCATGCCGGACGTATCATCGGGTACCGCACTGAGGTGTTGCAGGCGCTGATGCAGCCGTTTCCATTTCTCCTTCTGGCATTTCCTTCGACGATCGAAGCCGTCTCGCTCCGCAAGCATGGACGGGTGGTGGCGCAGGAACCGGTGGTGGTATTGCAGCTGACCGGTGGCTCGCGCGATCCGCAAGCCGCTCATCAACCGCGTATCGGTGGACTCCTGACGGACCTGAGCGCATCGGGATGCGCGATACGTCTGCAGCGGCCGATGCAGGACTTTTTCCCCGGTCTGGTCTTGCGCGTAGAATTCGAAATCGTTGGGACCGGCCACGTCAACAATCTGACGGCAGTCGTGCGAAACGTGTCAATGCAGGCCGACGGAACAGTCCTGGGGCTGGAATTCCGTTTCGATGGAAAAGAAACCATCGAGTACCGCGGGTGGGGCGGATCGGTCAGAAAAGCCCTCGAATCTTTCGTGCTGCAAAAACACTCCTTCGAATCCGCCTAGACTGCAGCGGCTTCCAGCGACTGGGAATTTTTTGCCCGGCCTTCTCTGCCGATCTCCTCTGAACTCCTGAAACACCCCTGTTTTCGCATGTGCCGCCCGCTCCGGGGGATGGCATGCATCTTGATTAGTCTCCTCATGTCACCCCTCGTCCTGTGACGAGGCTGAGCCTGATTTGACGCGGAGGGGACGATCACCATGACGCTTCATGCCCAGAGTGCCAAGTTGAATCCACGATGGAGCCTTGCGCAGGACACGATCGACCGTCAGGACATCGACCGGTTGATCGACTGGCTGAAAACCTATCCACGCCTCACCAAGGGGGCGCTCACGTTGGATTTTGAGCGGCAATGGGCCGAGTGGTTGGGGCGCCCCTATGCCGTACATTGCAATTCCGGCTCATCCGCCAACTTGCTCATGTATTACGCCTTGCTGCGTTCAGGAAAACTGCGAAATACACAGGTTGTCGTTCCCAGCGTCGGGTGGGTGACGTCGATTGCCCCGGCCATGCAATTCGGCTTCACGCCGTTGATGTGCGAGGCAGACCCGGACACCTTCGGACTCGACCTGAATCATCTTGAAGACCTGCTGAAGCGGCACCAGGCGCAGACCGTCCTGCTGGTGCAGGTCCTGGGCGTTCCCCATCGCATGCGCGAATTGCAAACCTTGAAAGATCGTTATGGGTTTTATCTTCTCGAAGACGCCTGTGCGGCGATCGGCGCCGAATATGAAGGCAAGAAAGTCGGCACCTTCGGCGACATGGCCAGTTTCTCCTTCTACTTCGGCCACCAGATGTCCACGATCGAGGGCGGCATGGTGTCGTGCAGCGACCGACAGTTTGCCGATCTCCTGCTGATGCTTCGCAGCCACGGATGGAGCAAGGACGTGCCGTCCGCACGGCATCAGGAACTGGTCGACGAATACCAGATCGACGACTTTCACTCACCCTTTGTCTTTTACGAGCCGGGATTTAACCTCCGTTCGACGGATCTCAATGCCTTTCTCGGCATCGAACAGCTGCGCAAGCTCGATTGGATGACAGGGCGGCGACAGGCCAATCACAATCGGTACCTCGAACAATTGGGGAAGCGGTTTTACACACAACGTCCCCCTCAGCACAGCAAAGTCGCAAGTATTTCGTTCGGCCTGCTCGCCGATTCCTCTGATCAACGCAAACGCATCGTCCGGGCACTGGTCGCCGAGGGCGTGGAAACGAGAATTTTCTCGGCCGGCAATCTGGGCCTGCACCCGTTCTGGATGAATCGTTACGGGAAGGCCAGTTTTCCCGTGGCGGACCGGGTCCATCACTGCGGATTTTTTCTGCCGAACCACGCCTCGATGACCGACCAGGATGTTCTGCATATTTCCCGGATCGTCCTGGAAGCTGCATGAGGAGGGGAGTGACACATCGGCAGACTCAAGGGGAGCTCGTACAGTCATGACGACAGGTTCAACACAAGTCCTCATCACCGGTGGAGCCGGATACCTCGGCTCCGTACTGACCAGACAACTGCTCGACCGGGGTTATGCGGTCACCGTCCTCGACAATTTCCTCTACCGGCAAAACAGCTTGATGGACTGTTGCGCCGAAGAGCAGTTTCAGGTCGTGCGAGGCGACTGCCGAGATGAACGGCTGCTGACAGACCTGCTGCGCAAGGCCGACCTCATCATTCCGCTCGCCGCTTTAGTCGGAGCACCTCTGTGCGACAGAGACCGGGTAGGGGCCTATACGGTAAATTTCGAAGCCGTCCAGCTGCTCTGCAAACTCTCGTCGCCTCGCCAGCGGATTATCTTTCCCGTCACCAACAGCGGGTATGGCATCGGCCAACCCGGCGTGCCGTGTACCGAAGATTCGCCGCTTCGCCCTATCAGCCTGTACGGCGAAACAAAGGTCAAGGCGGAGCGTGTCGTGTTGGATCGCGGCAACGCCATTACACTGCGACTGGCGACCGTGTTCGGCGTGTCGCCGAGGATGCGCATGGATTTGCTGGTCAACGATTTTGTCTGGCGAGCCGTGCACGATCGAGCAGTGGTCGTGTTTGAAGGCCATTGCAAGCGGAACTACATCCATATTCGCGATGTCGTGCGCACCTTCCTGCATGCGATCGATCATTTCGAGGAGATGAAAGACCGGCCATACAACGTCGGATTGGACGACGCCAATCTCTCGAAGTTGGAGCTCTGCCGGGAAATCCAGCGCGTGCTCCCGCAGTTCGTGTCATTCGAGGCGCCCATCGGCGAAGACCCCGACAAACGCGACTACATCGTCTCGAATCAACGACTGCTGCACACCGGGTTTAAGCCGGAATGGTCGCTGGAGCGGGGCATTCGCGAGCTGATCAAGTGCTACACCGTCGTCAAAGCGGGGCAATACGCCAATGTGTGAGTCCCCCGCGAACCGTCAGGGAGGGCGAGGATGATCATCAGCCGAACGCCATTCCGTATCTCCTTTTTCGGTGGCGGCACTGATTATCCTGTCTGGTTCCGCGAACATGGCGGAGCGGTGCTCGCGACGACCATCGACAAATATTGCTACATCAGCTGCCGGCAGTTGCCGCCGTTCTTTGAACATCGCACCCGCATTGCCTATTCGCGCATCGAACTCGTGAACAACAATCAAGAGATCGAACATCCGGCGGTGCGCGGCGTGCTCAAGTACCTCAATATCGACGACGGGTTGGAAATTCATCACGACGGTGATTTGCCGGCGCGAACCGGGTTGGGTTCCAGTTCCTCCTTCACCGTGGGGTTGCTGCATACCCTGTATGCCTTGCAGCACATTATGCCTAGCAAGGCCCAGTTAGCGCAGGCCGCGATTCATGTCGAGCAGGATGTGTTGGGTGAAGCCGTCGGCTGCCAAGACCAGGTCCTGGCGGCTCATGGCGGGCTATGCAAGGCCACGTTTTCCCAGAACGGGGACATCGGACATACCCCGATCATCATGCGTCCAGAGCGCCTGGCGTCGTTCCAAAGCCACCTGCAACTGTACTTCACGGGGTTTTCGCGGATCGCTTCCGAAGTGGCCCGCGAGCAGATCGATCGCACGAAACATCGGCAAGTCGAACTCTCGGCCATGTTGCAGATGGTGGAGGAGGGCATTGCGATCCTCACCGGTGATCGCGACATCGCCGACTTCGGCACCATGCTGCACGAGGCCTGGATGCTCAAACGACGGTTGACCTCGCGCATTACCACTCCGGCCATCGACGAGATCTACACGGCGGCAAGGGAAGCGGGCGCACTCGGCGGGAAGCTGCTCGGAGCCGGAGGGGGTGGGTTCATGTTGTTCTTTGCCAGGCCCCAAGACCATGAGCGTATTCGATTGGCCCTCCCGGGGCTCTTACAAGTGCCTTTCAAGTTTGAAGGTCTGGGCACACAGATCGTGTTCTATCAGGAAGATCAACTCATGTTGGACGATGTCTGGGCACAAAGCTCGGCACAGACCGCCACGCAACTCAAATCCGCGCTTATCGGAAAGGCAGCGTGACGATGAGCCGTGTTGAGGATTGTGATGTGATCATTCTCTGTGGCGGCCTCGGCAGTCGTCTGCAATCCGTCGTGGCGGATCGTCCGAAATCAATGGCGGACATCCACGGCAGACCATTCCTGTCGTTCCTCCTCGAACATTGGGTTCGACATGGGGCGCGTCGGTTCATTTTCAGCACGGGATACATGGGCGATCAGATCGAATCGTGGGTTCGGGCAGAAGGGGGTCTCTATCAAGCCTCGTTTGTACGAGATCCTCAGCCGCTGGGAACCGGGGGAGCCTTGGCCCAGGCGTTTAGTGTGGCGCGCAGTCAACGGATGTTCGTTGTCAACGGTGATTCGTTCTGCGACGTCGATCCTGCAAGACTTTTGCGGTTTCATGTGATGAAACGGACGCAGGGCACAATGGTCGTGACAATTCCCGATGACCGATGTGATGCGGGAAACGTCGTGCTGGGACGCGACGACCGGGTCTTGTCGATGGTGGAGAAACCTGGGCGGGGCACACGAGGCTATTTCAATGCGGGTGTGTATGTGTTTGAGCAGTCCGTTGAGACACTGTTCCCGGAGACTCACGTGTGGTCGCTCGAGCGAGAGTTCATTCCGCGGTTAGTTTCGGAGTCACTGTATGGATTTGTGACCGCCAGCCCGCTGTTCGATATCGGAACTCCTGAACGGCTGGCGGTGTTTACACACAGGATGGGCCTATGTGGATCGTTGCAGAAACTTTAGGAGGACATCAATGAAAACAGCACAACTCACATCGGGTTCGCAGGCCAAATCTTCGGACATGGAAGTTCGGTTGCGACGGAAGGCGCAATGGGTTCGCTCGACGGTCCTGGAGATGGCGGTCAAGGCGCACAGCGGTCACATCAGTACAGCATATTCGCAGACCGAACTGTTGGTTGCACTGTATTACGGCGGCCTCCTGCGATTTGATGCGCAGAATCCCAAATGGAACGGGCGAGACCGGTTCATCCTCAGTAAGGGGCAGGGTGGAATCGGCTTGTATCCGATTCTGGCGGACCTGGGGTATTTCCCGTTGTCCGAACTGGAGAATTTTGCCGGTGTTGGAAATCTCCTTGGCGTCCATGCCGAATGGAACATCCCGGGAATCGAAGTCATCACCGGCTCCCTGGGTCATGGGCTTCCGATCGCGACGGGGATGGCCGAAGCGGCCCTGATCAACCGAGAGGAACACATGGTGGTCTGCTTCCTCGGAGACGCCGAATTATTCGAGGGCTCCAATTGGGAAGCGGCCATCTATGCCGGGCATCGCGGCTACCGGAATCTGGTCTGCATTGTAGACCGGAACGGACAGGGCGTGCTTGGTCCCACGGACCCTGCCGACCGACGGCTGGCCTCCGACAACCCGCGTCTCAATCCACTCGATAAAAAATTCAAGGCGTTCGGGTTCGAGACTCGCGTGATCGACGGCCATTCTTTCGCTGAGATCTTCGAGGCGTTTCGCGATGTGCGCTCGCCGAAACGCAAGAAACCATTGATGATCATTGCCAACACCCAGAAGGGGCATGGGGCGTCGCTCATGGAGGGAAAGCGCTTGTGGCATTACCGGGTGCCGGAAGGGGCGGATCTCGAATTGACCAGACACGACATCAATAATAAGTGACCCCCAGACCATCCGAACGCCATGGGCGGACAGCCCTACGACAACCTCGTCGATGACGAAAGGAAGCATCCATGGGATCGACCAAGTTCATATTAGGTATGCGGGATCAGTTCTTCAACGAATTGTATAAGTTGTTCCAAGAAGACCCCCAGGCGATTTTCATCACGGCCGATAACGGGGCACCCACGCTCGATCAGTTCGCCCGCGACTTTCCCGATCGGTTCTTCAACGTCGGGATCGCGGAGCAACAATTGATCGGCATGGCCTGCGGCATGGCCTTCGAGGGAAAGAAAGTGTACGTCTATGCCATCGCCCCATTCGTCAGCTTGCGTTGCTACGAACAGGTCAAATTGGACGTATGCGCCATGAATCTTCCGATCGTCCTGATCGGCGTGGGGGCCGGGTATGCCTACGACATTATGGGGCCGAGCCATCACACGGTGGAGGATGTCTCCATCATGCGTGCCCTTCCCAACCTGAAGATCTACAGCATGGCCGACGGGACTAGCGCAGCCGAGCTCGCCTCGGTAGTGCATCACGACCGATCGCCTCAATACATCCGCTTTGATCGCGCCGGCCTCCCAGAAGTGTACGCGGGACGCCGTATTGAGATCGCGCAGGGACTGACACAGCTGCGGTCAGGAGATGACGTCTGCATCCTGACATCCGGCGTGATGGTGCATCAGGCGTTGGCGGCAGCCGATCTCCTGCACGAGAGTGCGGGCCTGAACGTGGGAGTGATCGACGTGTTCCGGTTGAAGCCGCTCAATGGCCATGCCTTGAAGCAGTACTTGAAGAATGTTGCCCGCGTCGTAACCCTTGAGGAGCATTTGCTGGCTGGTGGCTTGGGCAGCCTCGTCGCCGAATGGATGATCGATGAGGATAGACACATTCCGACGATGCGAATCGGACAGGACGATCGATTCGTTTTTGATTACGGCGGGCGCCAGGCGATTTGGGAAAAATATGGCCTGGATGTCGGCGCTGTCGTCTCACGTATTGCCGGTTGGGTGCGTGGAGACCATGAGAAGGCCAAGGGCGTGCAGCCAGTCTCGACCCATATGGCGCCACACGGCGCCGCCTACTAAGGAGGGGCGCTATCATGTCACAGCCCGTCCTCGATGTGCTTTTGGTGAATCCCGGAAGTCGGACACAGATATATCAGGAGCTCGGGAGCAGCCTGAGCGCAATTGAGCCTCCCGTATGGGGAGGACTCATCGCCACATTCCTGCGTCGTCGGGGGATTACAGTAGAAGTTCTCGACGCCAATGCGGAAGACCTACTGCCCACGGAGGTGGCTACTCGAGTGGAGACGCTTGCGCCTCGCCTCGTGGTGGTCCTGGTCTACGGACACAATCCTTCCGCTTCGACGCAGATCATGCCGTCGGCCGGAGCAATCTGCCGAGCCATCAAAACACACGGTCTTGTGAGTAAGGTCTTGCTGTTGGGGGGGCATGTTGCAGCGCTTCCGGAACGCACCTTGCGCGAAGAGGACGCTGATTTTGTTTGCGGTGGAGAGGGGCTGTACACGATCACCGACTTGATCGCTGCCTTGAAAGGTGGCTCCAGCGAGTGGAGTCGAGTACGGGGATTGTATTACCGAAGCGACAGCGCAATTCTCAAATCAGATCCGGCGCCGAATATCGAACGCTTAGACGAAGAGATGCCTGGATTGGCATGGGATCTCCTGCCGATGAATCGGTATCGCGCCCACAATTGGCACTGCTTCGGATCCCTCGACCGACGCAGCCCCTATGCCTCGCTCTACACCACTCTGGGCTGTCCGTATCATTGTTCGTACTGTTGTATTCAAGCGCCATTCAAGAGCGGGGAGGCGGCCCTCGGGTATCGCACGGAAGTCAACAGCTACCGGTTTTGGTCACCGGCGACGATCGTGGCCGACATCGATCGACTGGTCATACAATACGGGATCCGCAACATCAAGTTTGCTGATGAAATGTTTGTGCTCAATCGACGGCATGTGGCCGAACTGTGTCAGCTCCTGATCGAGCGCCGATACGATCTGAACATTTGGGCCTATGCCCGGGTCGATTCGGTGAAGGACGGCATGGAGGACCTACTGGTCCGTGCCGGCGTCCGGTGGCTCTGTTTCGGCATCGAGTCCGGCAGTGCGAAGGTGCGAAACGATGTATTGAAAACGTTCGAACAAGATCAAATTGGACGGACAATTCACAAAGTACGAGCGGCCGGCATCAATGTCATCGCCAATTACATCTTTGGTTTGCCGGAAGACGACTATGAGACGATGCAGGCCACTCTCGATTTGGCTATCGATCTGAACTGCGAGTTCGCCAACTTTTATTGCACTATGGCGTACCCCGGTTCTTCCCTGTACCAACGCGCCTTGGACGAGGGATGGCCATTGCCTGACTCGTGGACGGCATATTCTCAACATGCCATCGATTCACTCCCGCTCCCGACGCGCCATCTCCCGGCAACGGAGGTGCTCGCCTTCCGCGATAAGGCATTCCAGGCGTATTTCGATCGGCCGGAATACCGAGCCATGTTGGCGGAGCGATTCGATGAAGGGACAGTTCAACACGTGCAAGCGATGACGGCACGCAAGTTAATTCGTCGACCATCTGCTCCGGCAGCCTGCGCGTCCCGCACGCTGTGACTCAATCGACGCATGCTGTGACAGTCAAGCGGGGCAACACGACATGAGACCTTTCAAGGAGGCCGTTGCATGAAGGTGTTACTGATTCCCCCCACTTACCGATACACAACGCAATATCCTTCATTTCTGGCGGCGTCTGATTTCTCCTGTGGATTTGCCTACATCGCCGCGGCGTTGAAAGCGGCGGGACATCAGGTGTTTGGCTGCAACCCCAACAATGCACCAGGCTATGCCTCGGCATTCGACATGATCCACGACAGAATTGCGCAGGCCATTGCCGAAACCAAGCCGGACATGATCGGCGTAGGGGGAATTTGCACTGACTATCCGTTTTTGCAAGACGCGATGAGCATCATCCGCCATTACGCGCCGACCGTTCCGGTGCTCATGGGGGGCTCCATCATCACCTACGACCAGGAGTTTATTCATTCCACGCTCAAGCCGGATTATTCGCTGGCAGGCGAAGCCGAAGAGACGGCAGTCATGCTCTTGAATGCACTGCAGGGGCGCGGTGACCTCAACGCCATTCCTAATCTCTGCTATCCGAACAATGGTCGCCTGGTGTTTACAGAAAAGAATCTCAAGTTCGGAGGCGATCTGAACGAGCAGCCGTTTCCGGACTATACGATTTTCGACATTGAAAAGATGTTGGATTCCTCATGGGGTGCCAGACCACTGTTTCGCTACACCCGTAACAATCCCCGAATTATGCCGATTGTGACGGCGAGAGAATGTCCATTCGCCTGCACCTTCTGCTTGCATGGGCATGGGGGACGCGCCAAATACCGCGCCCGAACGACTGAAAATGTCATGGCGGAAATTAAGCAACTGTATGAATCGCATTCGTTCAACATTCTCATGGTTCTCGACGAACTCTTTGCCGTCAACAAGCAGAAACTGGATGAGTTCTGCCGTACGCTAATCGAATACCGTGAGCGATACGGGTGGGATTTCGATTGGCAGTTTCAAACGCACGCAAACGCCAGACTCAATCTAGAGGCGTTGCAATTGGCTCAGCAGGCTGGGTGTACCTACTTTAGCTATGGCATGGAAAGCGCGAGTCAGCGAGTACTCAAGAGCATGAAAAAGGGTACGCAGCCTGAACAGTATGCCGAGGCGATCGCCCTGGCGGACCAAGTGGGAATTGGGTTCGGCGGGAATTTTATTTTTGGCGACCCGGCAGAAACTCCGGAAACGATCTCGGAAACGCTCACGTTCTACCGAAAGTATTGCGCCGATATCCATTGCTATCTGGCAGCGATCCAACCCTACCCCGGCAGTACATTGTACGTCGCGTGCCAAGAGAAAGGGCTGATCCCTGATAAGGAAGCGTTTTACAAAACGATCGATCAAAAACTATTCAATATGACCACCATGACCGATGCGCAGTGGGTTGGGTATGTGCGGTCCATCCATGCCCTCGAAGCCTTGTCGCTCTGTCGCACCGTAGATGTCAGCCGGATTCTGATTCGAGCGATCACCAATCCCATGACGCTGAATGGAACCCGGCAGTTCTGGGAGCTTTTCGCAGAGTGCCCGCATTGCCTTCGTGGTTTCTCCTATGTGGAGTTGACAGAGCCGAAGCGTGTTCCTGTGCATGGACTACAAGTCGTGGCAGGGTGTGCGCACTGCTCTAAGCGCGTCCGGCTCAATGTGCCGGTTACAAAAGAGAAGGGCGTGATGGTCCCGCTGGAGACCGAAGAAGTGGTGGGCGAGGCGCCGGTGGCACTGACTTCTCCGGGTCTTGCTAGGGGAGGATCGGTCGAGGCGGAGGTCCGTCACAATGCCCAAGGTGAGGTGCGTGCATTCATGGAGCGTTTGGTGGGGCTTTGTGAGCAAGGGGCCTACCACGCGGCAGTGTCCTATTACGATGCCTGTCGGCCACAGCTTCTTCCGGATCCGGCGCTCGTTGAATTCGACCAGATGGTGGTACGGCTACGCCAAAAAATGGCGGCCTAAGGTGATGTGAGAGACGGAGAGTTCATGGCACAGCCAAAAATTCTGCTGGTGCAATTGGAGTTTGACACGTGGGCGCAAGCGAAAGCCTGGTCCTACGTGGGCAATTTCGCCGTCGAGGACGGACTTCGAGCCAATGGGTGCGACTGTGTGACTCTCCCGGCACTGGCCCATGTCTCGGATACGTCCCCACAGTCTTGGCTGTATCACGCCAAGTCGCTTCTCGCCGGTCAACAGTTCGACCAGGTATGGGTCTGGCTCGTCCATAATCGCTATTCTGAGGGGTTTCTGGAATGGGTGGCCGGGTTAGCCCCTGTGCGAGTCGGCGTCCTCATGGAGTCGCTGCGGTATAGCGAGGAAGACTGCCGCCGCTGGCCTCATTTAGGAGAACGGCTGGAGTTCGTGGAGCGTCAGGCAAGATATATGACGCATATCCTGTCGGCGGACGAGTTGGATGCTGAGGCATTCAACGAAGCGGGACGCACCCGCGCTACTTTCTGGCTCCAGGCCGTGCCTGCTCGTTTTGTCACACCGACCATCGCGCAACCGGTTCGCCGTGAAGCGGCGTTTTATGGAGAACTCTATGGGGAGAGGAATACCTGGCTGAAACATCCGCGCCTGAAAGATCGACTGGTCCACCCTCCATCGGCCGAAACCGGAACGGAATTCCCTGCACGGTTCGATCTCTTACACCAGCGCATGGCCGGACAGTTGCAGCGGGGGCGGCCAGATCAGGTCGCGTTGACGGAATATGTCGGTCAGTGTCGCCAATTGAGGGAGGAGATCTTTGTTAATTGGCTGACAAGTCTGAAACGCTGGAGCGCGATCGTCAATCTCCCGAGTCTCTTTCAAGCCTATGCCGGGCGTGTGGTGGAAGCGATGGCAGCAGGGCGGCCGGCAATTTCGTGGGAGATTCAAGGCCGGCCGCTTACCAAGAGCCTGTTCCGGGATGGGCAGGAGATTTTGTTGTATCCCAAAGACCAGCCAGCCGTACTGGCAGACCATCTCGCTCGGGTGGCGGATGATGCCGACTACGCACAAGCACTCGCCGGCGCAGCGCGGGCAGAAGTGCTCCGATCGCATACCTCGGAATACCGTGCATGGCAACTGCTGTCATGGATTCAGACGGGGCAGGTGCCCAGTTTCAATCGCGAGGGGGCCGACACAGCAGCCGGAGTGGACGGCTCAGCGGGGGCGAAAGAGATCCTGCAGAAACATGCACCAGGTACGAGAGAGCTGCCATCAACGCCGGCCACCACGGTGTATGTGCTGACGGTCGACGATCCGGCGTATCCGGCCTGCAAGGCGGCAGTGGATGCCCAGCAGGGCGGTCCGTTTCGCGTCGAGATCATCCGCAACGTCACCCCGTTCAGCGCAGCGGCTCAGAAAATGATCGCGGATTGCAGGAGCGAGTACTTCATCCAAGTTGATGAAGACATGATGCTCAATCCCGATGCCGTCACAACGATGGAAACCGCGATGCGGCGCGCGCCCGCCGACGTCGGTATGATCTGTTTTCATCTCTTCGATGAGGATCGCGCCTGCCCGATTCAAGGCATCAAAATCTATCGCACGGCGGCCATGAAGCCCTTCGCCTTCCAGAATGTCAAGGCGAGTGAGATGGATTTGCTCGAACAGATGGGTCAGCGCGGCGTGCGCTGGATCCTGCATCCGGAGGTCCTGGGCCGGCACGGAACTGTCTACACACCGGAGACCATCTACCGTCGGTATAAGACGATGTATGAAAAGGACATCCGTCAGTGGAATACCCTGACCTCCGACATCCGGCGAAAAGCAGACCAGTTTCGAGCGACAGGAGATCAACTGGCGCTGTTTGCCCTGCTTGGTGCTGCACATGGGATTATCGAGGGGCCTCGCTCAGTCGACCGTGAAAAAGATGCGCGAGACTATGCTCTGAAGGAACTGGACGTCTTCTCACGGCTGTTCCGCCACACTCCGCCGGTGAGCCAGCCCTATGATGCCAACCGCAGCACGACCCCGGTCACGAATAGACCTCTGACGCCAGAGGAAGTCCATTGGAAAAAGGAGACGACTGTCGAGAAAACGTCGACACTGCGGACACTCGTGAGTCCTGCCGCATCGCCGCAGTCGAAAACGCATGCGGCGATGCGCATTCTCATCGTCACGCCCTATTTTTGGCCGTCCGTAGGCGGTGTGGAAAAAGTGGCGGAGACACTCGCCATCGGCTTGAAATCTCGGGGGCATGCCGTCGAAGTCGCGACCTATGCGCTCTCTGTGCGCAAGGCGAAATCGCATCGTGACATTCCCATCATTGATCTCACCTTCCCCGACGATTTTGAAACCACCAGCCGCCACTCCCTGCTGGAAGTGAAGCGGTTGCTTGAATCGGGGCAATACGGAGCCTGTATCCTGCTCGGTGCCCCGCTGCATCTGATGTTTTATGCCCCCCTGGCAATTTCGAAGAATTGCCCCACGCGATTCATTCTACAACCCACGATCAACAAAGAAATTGATGAATCGTTGCAGGGGAGCGAGCAGGGGCGGGCCATGTTGTCCCAATTGGGGAAACGGGTGCACGCCGTCGTCACGTTCGGCGGCAAGGGATACGATGAACAGTTTTTTCGCGAACGAAACATTCCGACCTGCGTCATTCCGAACGGCACTGCGACACTCGCGCCCAAGGAGGATTTCAGACAGAGATACGGGATCGCCCGCGAGACATTCCTGGTGATTCACCTCGCCAATCTCTACACCGTCAAAAATCATCTGGGGTTGCTCGATGCACTGGAGCAGCTTCCTCAAGGGGTTCAACTGGTCTTGATCGGGAATGACACGCCTGATATCGAGTACGTCGAGGCCGTGAAGGCCCGCCTGACGTCCCGACCGGATGTCCGGCTGCTTGCAGGCTTGGATTACGCCGATGTCGCCTCGGCGTTGACTGCAGCTGATCTCGTGGTGCTGGCCTCGCATGCGGAAGTCTCGCCGCTCTGCCTGCTGGAGGCGATGAGCGCTGGCCGACCATGGCTCGCCACGCCGGATTGTGGAACAGCCACTGAGCACGCCGGCGGACTGGTGCTTCCTCTGTCGCACTTCGGCCCTGCCGTACGGTTGCTCAAGCAGCATCCAGAGTTCTGTGCGGAGCTCGGTCGGCTTGGTCGAGAGCACTGGGCGCAATCGCATGATTGGACGACCGTGTTAACGGCCTGGGAAGCATTGGTCGAGGGCCGGCCGATCTCCCATTCCTTTGCCACACCGGTTTTCATCGCGCAGCGCCGTGACGCGCTTCGTGAACAATTCCGCCATCTCTTGGCGCGAGCCGAATCCTTAGGAGCATCGCCCTCTTCAAGGCGACAGGTCGAAACGAAAGGGGTCGTGATGGACGGGTTGAATCATGCACCGCTAGCCTCGGCAGGCCGTCGAGCCTTACCGGATTCGGCGCCGACGCCTCAAGAGCAGAAACAGCAGGATCAATTTTACATCGACATGTTCGTCAACAGTCGGGGGTGGTCTTCTCCTGGCCCCAACCATGAGGAAGCAGCGCGTTGGAGCAAGATCGCTGCATTTCTGGAATATCTGCTTCGCCGCGTGCGTCAGGCGGATCCTGACCGGCAACTGCGCATCCTGGATGTCGGATGCGGGCGCGGTTGGCTGACGAACTTGGCGACGGCGTATGGCACCTGCGAAGGCATCGAGCCCGTAGCTGGCGTGATCGAGCACGCGCGGCGGTTGTTTCCGCACTTACGGTTCGAAGTGGGCGTTGCTCAGAATGTGCTCACTCGACCGGATTTTGCGCCCTACGATGTCATCCTCTGCTCCGAAGTCATCGAACATATTCCGCACGGCCGGAAAGAGGAATTTGTCGCGGAATTGGGCATGCTCCTGAAGCCGGATGGCTATGTCATTCTGACGACACCCCGCGGAGAGATGTGGGAACAGTGGAAAACGATCGCGCCACCCAGTCAACCGGTTGAGGATTGGGTCACAGAAGCACAACTGCGTGACATCTTCACGACGCAAGGATTCTCTGAACTCGGCCTGGAGCGGGTGCACTGCGAAATTCCCTCGCTGCGATATATCCCTGCGCCGACCCCGGCCGATTTTGCCAAGCAGACGCTCGTACCCATCTATCAGATATGGGCCTGTCAGCGTCGGGGTGCCTCACCCGTGCTTTCGTTTACGCGTCCGCCGATGGTCTCCGTCATCGTGCCCACATACAATCGGCCTGAGCGATTGCAGGTCGCGCTCAATAGTGTGCTGGCCCAAACGTATCAGGATTTTGAGATCATCGTCGTCAACGACGGTACGGTTGATGTGAACGAGGTGATCGCCCCGCTCAATAAGAACGGTCGTATCACGACGATCCGGCACGATCACAACCGTGGACTGGCAGCGGCTCGCAATACGGGAATTCGGGCAGCCAAAGGCATCTATATTGCCTATCTCGACGACGATGACACCTACCTCCCGGACCATCTGCACACCCTGGTCACGGCCCTACAAGGCGGCGAGCATAAGTTCGCCTATACGGATGCCTGGCGTATCCATGAAGTACGGCAGGGCGATCAATACGTGGTGACCGGACGAGATATCCCGTATTCGCACGACTTCAACTGTATCGATCTTCTGTTGTGCAACTATTTCCCGGTGCTTTGTGTCATGCATGAAAAAGCCTGCCTCGAACAGGTTGGCATGTTCGACGAATCGCTGTTCGCGCATGAAGATTGGGATCTCTGGATCCGGATGGCGACGATCTATCCGTTTCTCCACATCAAGCACACCACCGCGGCGTTCACTTGGCGTCGCGATGGGTCATCGATGACCAGCAGCACGAGCGACACCTACCGACGCACGACCGAAATCATCTATAGAAAATACCGGCCGTATACGGATCGCATAGCCGGCGTGCTGGAGGCGCAGCAAAAGAAATTGGAAGGCATGCGATCCGACGCCCAAGCCAAGACGTTCGATTGCTCCATTATCATTCCCGTATGGAACAACCTGGCCCTCACCACGCAATGTTTGATGGCTCTGGCGGAGGTCACGCACGGCGTCTCCTACGAAGTCATCCTGGTGGATAACCACTCGACGGACGGAACTCCGGCGTTTCTCGCCGGCCTGAGTGGCGATGTCACCGTGATCACCAACGACGAGAACCTCGGATTTGCGAAAGCCTGCAACCAAGGGGCTCGGGCGGCCAAAGGTGAATACCTCGTGTTCCTGAACAACGATACCATTCCGCAGGCTGGATGGCTCAGCGCCCTTGTCGACGAGGTACAGGCCCATTCCGATGTGGCGGTAGTGGGAAGCAAACTGTTGTATGAAGACGGCACGATTCAACATGCGGGAGTCGCATTCTCGCGTGAGTTCCTGATGCCCTACCATATGTATCCGGGAGTTCCGGCAGACGCGCCCTTTGTCTCGCGCCGCCGCGAGCTGCAATGCGTCACCGCCGCCTGCATGCTCATCCGCCGGCAGGCATTCGCGCAGGTCGGGGGATTCGATGAGGGCTACAAGAACGGATTCGAAGACGTCGATCTGTGTCTCAAACTGGGTGAAAAGAACTGGAAAATCGTCTACCAGCCTCAGAGCACGGTCATTCATTTGGAAAGCCGTACACCCGGACGGAAGACACACGACGAAGAGAACACCATCCGTTTTCGGGAGCGCTGGGGCCGTTGCTGGTGGGTGACGGACGAAGATCGGTTGCACTTCGACGATGGCTATTCTGTGCATACCCATCTCAAAGAGCGCCTCCTCGGGTACACGCTGTACCTCATTACCGATCCCGCGGTTCGGGCGGAACGGGCACTCGTCGCCGACCTCCAGCGGGCGACGGCGAGCAAGGATCAGCAAAAAATGGTCGCGTTGCTTTCGCACGTCGACCAGTGGCCTGACGATGTCTGGATTCTTCGCTGGGGGGCGTCACTCAGTGAAAGTATCGGCCATCCAGAACTGGCCTCTCCTATCTGGAGACGTGTGCTTCAGTTGAAAAATGATCCGCAGGCTCGATTGGCTTTGGCGAAACAGGCATTGGAAACCGGCGCCATGAAAGAAGCGGATAATCATGTGACTGCGCTGCTGCAGACAGAACCGGCACATGGGGAAGGGTGGCTCCTGCGCGGCATTCTTGCCATGCAGCTCAATGCCTATCGCGACGCGGAACAGGCGTTCGAACGGGCGAAACAATCCGGCGCGAATCCTCGGAAGGCCATGCTAGGCCTGGTCATGGCGGCGATGGGTGACAATCGGGCTGAGGCCGCCTGGTCTCACGTAGCAGATCTGTGTGCCGATCATCCCGATGACGAAGAATGCATGCATTGGATGCTCAAATGCGGCACGATGCTCCAACGCTGGGATGCCCTGGCGTCGAGCCTCGCCTCATTTCTTGCCCGCAATCCAGGCAATATCGCTATGCGTTTTGCCCTGGCCGGAGTACTCTTGAGAGCAGGACGTCGAGCAGATGCGCGGCGAGAATATGACTGGTTGCGTGCCATAGTCCCGACGTTCGAGGGCATGGACGAGTTGGCAAAACACCTCGCCGAACCCGAACGCCCCCTGGTGCCGAACCATGCCGCATGAGGTCTCACCGGAGCACCACGATCTGGTGATCCAGTTGGCCCGATTGGGCGATCTGGTGCAAACGCTTCCCGCGATCGAGGCGTTGCAGGAAGCCTATCCCGAACGGACATTGGATGTCGTCTGCGCCGCACCCCTGATCGCAGTCCTGACGGGAGCCCGTCATATCCGCCGCGTCATTCCCTGGAACGGGGCGCAATGGCAGGCCTGGGCCAATCGTTGGCAGGACAACCCGACTGATACCCTGCAGGCCATGCAGACCTATATCGCGTCACTCGGCGACACCACCTATGAACGGGTGTATCCACTCAATCAGCACGCACGAAGCTCTCTCATGACGCAGCTCTTTTCATCCCGTTCTTCCCGCGAAACCGCTCAGGAGCTGATCGAGGCGCACATACGCCCATGGGCGCAGCATCTGCGACACGTCGCTAAAGAACGGGGCGCCAATCGTGTGCATCTCGCTGATGCCTGGTGCGGCATGTGCGGAGTGAGACCGCGGGGACAGGCGCCGCTGCATGTGCCGCCGGCAGTCGAACTCCCGGACGACCTGACCGAGATCGGTGAGCGCCGCGGATTGTGGGTTGCGCTGGCCACGGGAGCAGGGGAGGCGGATCGTTGTGTTCCACCGACCGTATGGAGCCAATGGATTCGTGAATTTCTCTCGCAGACCGGGGAGGGACAGGTCGTTCTGATCGGGAGCGGCACGGAGCGTGAAACAGCGAGAGCGATTCTGGACTCACTCCCCACGTTACTCCACGGCCGTGTCTGGGATGCGACCGGCCGCACGACTGTGTCCCAGTTGATGCGCGTCCTTCAGAAATGCCGCTGGGTCATCGGCGCCGATACCGGCCCGCTTCATCTCGGCACGCTGGTCGGCACTCGCGCCATAGGATGGTACTTTTCACGTGCCCGCGTACACGAAACCGGTCCCTATGGCGAAGGGCATTGGGTCTATCAGCATGCCGCGCATGGACAACCTCAACGCTGGCCGATCAGGGATAGTCTCGCGCTGATATGCGGCAACGAGCATCATAGTGCGGCTGATTGGATGCTCTGGAGGAGTCGGATGGATCGATGGGGAGCATTTTTTGACGACGGCTCCGATAACGACGCAGTCGAACGCTCGCGAGTGGAAATCTGGCGAGCTTGTGCACCGGACCTTTGCGAATCGATGGCCGCATGAGTCTGCTTCACGAGAATCTCAAGCGTCTGGCGAGACGCAATCAGGACTTCGCGGCAGCGGTCACCTGCGCTTCCGGCGGAGTGCTCACGATCGAACCGTCGAAAAGCGGTCCCCCTTCAGCGCGTCGAGCCGGTCGCTGGATTCATAGTGCCTACGATCCCATTCGGGAAGCGCGAACCTGGGCTGAGACCCATGCACCGGCCTGTCAACCGGGGGAAACGGTCGTTGTGGCGGGGGTAGGGTTGCTCTACCATGTCGAGGCCCTTCGAAACACGCTGGCGTCTGATGTGTCGCTGGCTGTGCTGATTCCCAACCTCGGTGAATTGCACGATGCCCTTGCCGTACGCGAACTCGAGTCTTGGAGCGAACAGGTTCAATGGCTATCGGGATCACCGAGCGAGATTGCTGAAAGCCTGAGCACGACTGGCCGCCCGCTACGCTGTGTATCCTATACACCGGCGACCGCCTGGGATACCGAGTTTCACTGTGCCCTCGAAGACGCGTTGCGACGGGGGATCGCCCGCCAGGCCGGCGGGCAACTGAGCATTGCCCTGGTGGGCCCGATCTACGGAGGATCGCTCCCGATCGCCCGCTACGTGAAACGGGCATTGGAAACGCTCGGTCACAAGGTGCAGTGGATCGATCATAGCGTGCATGCGGCGAGTTATGAGGTGATGGGCACACTCAAAGACGCACGCAACCGCCAATTGATGCAAGGCCGGATGGCCGACGTCTTGAGCCAATGGACCTTGGCGACGCTCGCCGAATCACCTCCGGATCTCGTGCTCTCCATGGCACAGGCTCCGTTGACGTTGCAGGTCCTCGAACATCTTCGAAAGAAGAAATTCCTCACGGCGATGTGGTTCGTCGAGAACTATCGCCATCTGACCTATTGGCAGCAAATGGCGCCGGGATACGAATTTTGGTTTGTGTTTCAGCAAGGCGCATGTATGGACGCGTTCCGGCAGGCCGGTGCGCGGCAGGTCAGTTTTCTTCCGATGGCGGCCGACCCGGATCTGCATTGTCCCTTGGTCTTGTCGGAGGAAGACCGGCGCCGGTTCGGCGCCGACGTGTCGTTCGTCGGTGCCGGGTATGCCAATCGCCGCCAACTGTTCCCAGCGCTGCTCAGCCAGCCCTGGTCCTTCAAGCTCTGGGGCAACGAATGGGACGGAGCCGGGGATCTCCGTTCCGTCCTGCAACTGGACGGAGCCCGGATCGATACGGCGACCTGCATGAAAGTATTCAATGCCACGGCAATCAATCTGAATCTGCACTCCACCACTGGCGCAGGCTTGGATCCCCAGGCCGATTTCGTGAATCCACGCACCTTCGAACTGGCTGCCTGCGGTGCCTTCCAGTTGGTTGATCATCGCTCGCAGCTACCCGAGTTTTTCAGTGAACAGGAGATGGTGTCATTCAAAGACTTTGGCGACGTGCCGGGGTTGGTCCAACATTGGCTGGCAGACCCCGCGGCTCGGCAGGCCATGGCGAATGCCGCTCGCGCACGTGTGTTGAACGCCCATACGTATGTGCATCGAATGCGCGATTTGTTGGGACAGATCGGGTTGTCTCAGCCGGACCGCATCGGATCCGTGATGCGAGGGGAGCGGCAGCAGGACTCGTTACTGAAACGCTGTGCTGAGAATACTCCGCTCGAAACGTTACTCAAAGGCCTTCCTGCGGGACAGCGTGTCGAATTGAAAGATGTGGCGGCGCACATCCGGGGCAAAGGTCCGACGGCGACGCTCAAACGCGAAGAGTTGATGGTGCTGATGTTGGATGAATACCGGAGCGAGACACGCGATCTGTTATGAGCCAGCAAGTACTCCTTATCAATATCACCCGGATGGGCGATCTTGTGCAGATGGGCACGTTGCTTCAGCGCCTCCAGCACGAATGGCCGGGAGCGGCGGTCGATCTGGTCGTAGACCAGCGGTTCGCTCCCGTTGCGAAGCTTCTGCCGCACCTGCGGCACATTGTCAGCTTTGATTTTCATCGCCTGGTGGATGAAAGTCGCGCCCAGACCAAGGATGTCGTGACGCTCTACCAGGACATGGTCCGGTGGGCCGCACCGTTGGTTGAAGCCCGGTATGACCGGGTCGTGAACCTGACCTTCAACCGCAGGAGCGGACTGCTGACCTCATACGTCGGCGCGAAAGACATACGCGGCATCGCGGCCCCGAAGGATGGAGATGTGACCATCCATAACCCCTGGATGGCGTATCTCACAGATGTGCATCATGAGCGTCGCTTCAACCATTTTAATCTCGTCGACATCTACGCGCTGGGCGGCAGCGGCAGCGGGCCGTTTGCACCGCTCTCGCTCACTCTAGCGCCTGACACCGCTCAATGGGCGCGCGACTTTCTCGCATCTCATGCGGGAGCGCAGATCTCTTGGGTGGCGGTCCAGGTGGGCGCCAGCGACCCGATGAAAGCATGGCGGCCTGAATTGTTCGGTCACACATTGGCCGCCCTCAGCCGCCAGGCCCCGGTCGGCTACGTCTTTATCGGTACCGAGGAAGAACGGAAAGCCATCCACCTCGCTCAGACAACGTACCGGCAGCAAGGGGGAACCGCTCCGCTCTGTGATGCAGTGGGAAAGACCTCGTTACCGCAACTCGCCGCCGTGCTTTCGCAGTGCCGGCTCCTGCTGACCAACGATACCGGCCCGATGCATCTCGCGGTGGGAGTCGGCACCCCCGTTATCGACCTGTCAGTCGGACACGTCGATTTTCGAGAAACCGGACCGTATGGACCAGGCCATTGGATGGTACAGCCGGATCTGGGGTGCGCTCCCTGCGGGTTCGACAAAGTCTGTTTTCATCATGCCTGCAAGGACCGGCTCGTGCCTGAGCAGATAGCTTCGCTCTGCCTGCACGTGCTTGCGGGGGCCGCATTCCCCCAGTCGATCACAGGCGCAAGAATCTATCGCTCCTGCGCCGATGAAGATGGCCTGGGCAGCACGCAACTTCATGCCGGACGAGAGAATCCGGTGATCGAGTGGTATGGCCGATTTTGGCGCCGCTTCTGGTTCGAGGAATTCACCGGCCGCGCCAGCCAAGTTCCTGCTCATCCCGAACCGGCTCCCGATTGGGCTGAGGCTCTGGCTGTACTCGAGCATCTGGCGCCTCTCGCAAAAAAGCTGGTCGCGAAAGCCGAAGAACTAGTCCGCCTTACGACCAGACACCCGCTGCCGGTCAGCGCGTTGCAACAGTTGCAACGTGATGAGACGTCGGAACGGCAACAGATCCTGGCGCTGAGCATGAACACACCGGCCACTGCTTCACTGGCGGTGGCGATGGTACGGGATACTCACAATGATGATGGCAGCGAACTGACTGAGCTGGCGCAATCCCGGCTGGGCACCTATCGACGATGGCACAAGCGGCTGCAGGCAGTCGCAAGCAGATTCCGTTCGTTCAACCGAGCACAGGGACTCGTCCGTCGGGGAGGATCCCGACCTCTTCCCATGGTGCGCTCTGCGTAGCGTGACCCGACAGTGTTGTGTACCTTCCAAAGGAGTTTGACCATGTTGATCACCCTTGATGGCGAGCAGTTTCAGATGTCGGATGACACGTCGATGATGAACGTGCTGGCGACGCTGAGCGACAGAGCGCATGCCCAACATCGTATTGTGACGTCGTTGACCGTCGGCGGCAAGCCGATCAGCGATCGCGATCTCACTCCGCCGTTTCTCAATCAGCCGGCTCGGAATGTGGGGGCACTGCAGGCCGTCTCCCAGTCGCTGCATACCATCATCGTTGAGGCGAAACAGGCCATCGACCGCTTTGCGAAAGAGCTGCGAACAGACGGGCAGGTACTGCTGGCTCCCTTGCGTTCCGGCACCGCCCATATCGGCACCATTGATGCCTGGTTGGGACGCCTGGCTGACTACACGGAAATGTTGGACGCCGGGCAGGCCCAAGGTGTCGAGGGACTGTCGTCAGCCTCGCTCTTACCTTGGATTCAAGAACTGTTGGGCGCGCGCACCACCGCAGACGCGATTCATGTCGCGGATTTGCTGGAGTATGAATTATTGCCTCGGCTGACCGAGGGCCGTCTTGCTGCTTAGTATCCGTTGTTGTCTATTGCGACTCGGCAGCGCGGAATGCGCCCGGTTTCAGACATTTCCTGTAGATCCTGAAGCACTTAAGTCTTCCCCGTCGATTACCGATAAGGGGCACAGCAACACGGTAAACAGGCCAACGAGGATGTGGCCACATCTTCACCCAACCTGCTTACCACCTCGTCGGCACGGACGCTGGCGACTCCGAGAGTAGTGCAGAATCTTCAGGAGGAAGTACGTCATGGCATTAGTAGTCAACACCAACGTTGCATCACTGGCAGCTCAGCGAAACCTGGCGACCAACCAAGCTCAATTGGGTAAATCCGTTGAGCGGTTGTCATCTGGTCTGCGAATCACCCGAGCGGCGGATGACGCGGCCGGATTGGGCGTGTCGGAAACGTTGCGCGCCCAGATTCGTAGTATCAATCAGGCGAATCGCAACGCCGGTGACGGCATCAGCTTGACCCAGGTCGCGGACGGTGCCGCGGCGACGGTCGGCAGCTTGCTGTCTCGTATGCGTGAGTTGGCAACTCAGTCGGCCAGCGGGACGCTGGGAACGACCGAGCGTTCTTACCTCGATCAAGAATTTGTCGCGTTGCGGTCGGAAATCGATCGCATTTCGACGACGACGGAATACAACGGTCAGCCGCTTCTGAGCGGAAGCAGCAACACGTTTGAGGTCTTTATCGGCTTCAAGAGTGGATCCGGTAACTCGTTGAGCGTGGCCTTGGATGACCTCGACGTAGCGGCGGTCGGCTTGACCGGCGCAAGCGTGTCGACGGCGACAGCCGCGCAATCGATGCTTTCCAAGATCGACAGCGCGATCAGCGCGGTGGCAACCGCCCGCGCGAATTACGGTTCCATCCAGAGCCGGTTCGAAGTCGCGATCCAGAACCTGACGGTTACGGCCGAAAACTTCACCGCGGCCGAATCGCGGATTCGAGATGCGGACATTGCTCAGGAAACATCTGTGTTCACGAAGAACCAGATCCTCACCCAATCCGGCATCGCAATTTTGGCCCAGGCCAATTCGTTGCCACAGCAAGCGTTAGCGCTGCTGCGAGGATAAGGCGTCACCCGACGGGTAGCCCTCCGCAGGGAGGGCTACCCACGGACTGATCCTAGGAGGGTAACATGGTCCACGATGTTTCCAATTATAAAGACCTCCCCGCAGCCGCGCTTCAAGCGACGCAGAATGGGCCACAGCATTCGACTGAAAAGAAGGTCGAGGCCAAGGCTCCAGAGCCTGAGTCGTCTACAGCTGAGACGAAAGGAAAGGATTTGGAACAGGCTCTCACGCGTGTGCGTGAGGTGTTCAAGAAGGCAGACTCTAGACTGGAGTTTACCGTCGATCCAGATCTCGACCGGGTAGTCGTTAAGGTGATGGATGGGGATTCGGGTACTGTCATCCGCCAGATTCCACAGCAGGAAGTCATTGATCTGGCCAAGAGGCTGGAGACGCCCACCGGGCTGCTCTTGCACCACAAGGTGTAACCTCCTTCGCCACATGAAAGGGATGTCATGGCGATCAGTTTCGGCGGGTTAGGCAATGGCGTGGACTTTGGCCAGGTCGTCACCGAGCTGGTTAAAGTCCAACGCGTGCCCATCGACGCGTTGAACACCAAGAAAAATAACCTGCAGACCAAACTGACCGACTACGGGACCCTGGGCACGAAGCTGCTCGCGTTGCAGAGCGCCGCGAACGCGCTTCGGTTGCCCAATAGCTTCGACCGCACGGCCACCACCGTCAGCGACGAGACCAAATTGACCGCCCAGGCCGGCGCCGGCGCGGCCCCCGGCAGTTATACGGTACAGGTCACTCAATTAGCCAAAGCGCATCAGATTACCAACAGCGCTGCCAAGGCGGTTGCCTCCACCACCACGGCGATCGTGTCCGGCGGCTCAGGCACCTTTACATTCAAAGTCGGAAGCGGTGCGAATCAAACCGTGACGCTCAATGATGGCGCCACACTTGACGACCTTCGTTCAGCCATTAACGATCTTGGAGCCGGTGTCACCGCCTCCGTGATCAATACCGGAACGACGGCAAGTCCGGCCTATCGCTTGACCCTCACCGCCGCTGCAACCGGCGCCGCCAATGCCGTGACGGTCGTCACGGATACCACGAGTTTAGACTTGACCAACGCGAGTGGATCCGGAGGCAGCAGTACGCTTCAAGCGGGCCAGAACGCTATTGTCGTCATCGGGGAACCGGATCAGACGACGATTTCCATTGAACGCGAAAGCAATGTGATCAGCGATGCCATTCCGGATGTCACGCTGACCCTGAAGTCCAAGACTGTCACGACACCCACACCGGAACCGGTCACGGTCAATGTCACCACCGACCCCGAGAGCGTCAAAAGCAATATCGCGGCTCTGGCGAGCGCTTACAACGATATTGTGAAGTTCGTCAATGAGCGAACGACGTATGATATCTCGACGAAGACCGGCGGGATTTTTTTCAATGAGAGTACGGCAAAAAATGTGCTGAGTCAGTTACGTACTGCGCTTTCCGGTAACGTCGCTGGACTCTTCACCTACACGACCTTGGGAGAGGTCGGGTTCAAGACAGAGCGCGATGGCACCGTCACGATCGACAATGCGAAGTTGGATACAGCATTGGCGAATAACTACAGCGCCACGAAGGCGCTGTTTATCACCCAACCGACATCCAGCGGCATTGCAGACCGGGTGGTCAAGGCCGTCGATTTTCTCGATGCCGTCGACACCGGTGCTTTTACGATCAGGAAGACGGCGATCACGAGCCAGATCAGCAAGCTCACCGACGAAATCGGCCGCAAGGAAGATATCGCGTCGCAATATGAAGAACGGCTGCGACTGCAATTCGCCTCACTTGATTCAACACTACAACAACTTCAAAGCCAAACCAACGCTCTCAAAGCATTACAATAACTCATAGGATTACTATGATCGTTGCTGCAGCCAATGCCTACCAACAAACGCAAGTCATGACCGCCAACCGGGTACAACTCATCGTGATGCTCTACGATTCTGCGATTCAATCGATGGAGCTCGCCCGGGAAGCCATTCTCACGAACAATTACAAGGATAAGGCCCGATTCCTCGACCGCGGCATGGCCATCGTCGGAGAGTTATCCAGCGTCCTGGATTTCGAGCGTGGCGGGGAGATCGCCGTGTCCCTGCACCGTCTGTACGACTATATGGTTCAGCAGTGCATCCAAGCCAATCTTCGGCACAATGGAAAACATCTCGACGGACCGATTCGCTGTCTGACAACTCTACGGGAAGGCTGGCAGGTCGTGGCAAGACAAGAAGCGGTGGCCCATGTCGGCAGCTAGTCCCTCCCATACCAGCTTACCTCACGATTATCGCTCCATCGAACTGCTTACCATCCAAGCGCTGGATGCGGCCCGGGCCGGCGACTGGGATCAAGTCGACGCCTGCTATCGTGCGCGTGGGATGAGTCTGGCCGCATGCACCCTCGACCGTACGTTCGCACAGCGACTTCTGATCATGGACGAAGAAGTTCGCACCGCTATTCTGGTTGCTCAAGCAGGGATCTCCGGCTTATTGGTGGAGGCGGCTCAGATCACACGACATCTGCACCGATTGCGCGAAAGTAACGGACAACTCGCCTCTGACCGTGTCACGATACATCGTGAAGCTTGAGGATCGTACGGCCAGCGCATCTGGCGTACCCGTTATCTTCCACCGTAGAGGTTTGGTATGACGCCCTCGCCCGACCGGCTGTTTCAACGCCCGCAGAACGACATCAAGAATGAAGATCGGCGGGAATGGTTACGCATCGACGATCGGCTGTTGCTCGAGTATCGACGAATCGATGAAACGGCAGATGCCATGAATGCGTACCTCCCGCCGGCTACGGAAGACACCATTGCCACCGCGGTCTCGAAGCCGACACTCGACCTGCTGATCCGTGGAGGGGAGACGTTTGCGGGTTCTCCGCTGTTGCCATGGGTATCGAAAATCGATTGGATGCTGGAGACCATTCTCAAATCGCTTGTCAAAAGTCATCCCGGCAGCGTGGCGATTGCCCGACTCACCGACGTCGACATCAGCGCCGGAGGAGTGGGCTTTCATACGCCTCGCCGATTCGAAGCGGATGACGTGCTGCTGCTCAAAGTGATCCTGCCGCCGTTCAGCATGATCGAAACCACCGCGCGCATCATCCGGGTCACACCGATGCAGAAGACTCCCGCCGAATTTCACGTCGCGACTCAGTTCATCGAACTGGGAGGAGACGAACAGGAACTCATCATCCGGCATATCCTTCACGTCCAGGCCGAACGGCTACGGGCGAGAAAAGCTGCGATCTGAGTGCGGAGCAAAAACTCCTTCAGGAGGGAATGGGCATTTGCGCGACCTGTTCCGGGGCGGGGGAAGGCTCGGCAGGAGGAATTGCCTGACGCGCCATCGCCGCCAATAGGGCGTCGGCCGCCTGACTTAAGGCGAGGGCTGCGGGCGCGGTCGGCTCACATTCGACGACCGGCAAGAAACTACGGACCGCGCGTGTGACAGCCGGATCGTCCGGAATCTCTCCCAGTGTCGTCAGGTCACCACCAACATACTCCTGCAACAGTTTCTTCAAGTGCAAGACGTTGACGCGCGACTTGCCTGAGACGCGGTTGACGATCAGGTACGGTTGGAATCCTTGCAGGGTTCGACTCGCGACCTCCCGCGCATTGGGATCCGTCTCGGCAACGGCCTGAATCACTTCCTCGATGCTTGAGAAATCGCGTTCGGAGAGGGCTTCGCTCACGGCATCGCGCGACAGGAACGCCGAGAGGACTCGGCGAATGGCCGCAAGTTTGATGAAGCGGTAGAGATCGAGGACTGAGGTGGGGTCGGGAGTCGCCACAGTGACATAGTGATCGGCCATGAGAAAAAAGTCGAGCGCATGGTAACTGGTGCCAGCACCGATATCGACGACGATCACGTCTGCCTGCAATTGTGCGAAGTGGCGAATCAATCGCTTTTTCTTGGCATACGGCAGATTTGCCGTAGCCAGCGTATCTCCGGTCCCTGGCAACAATTGCAGAAAGGGGTGCGCCGAAATTGGTTGGAGCACTTCGTCCAGCCGCTCCACACGGCGATCGACAAAGTCGGTCAGCGTGCGGGGAGGATTCAGCATCCCGAACAGGATATGCGCGTCGGCACCTCCCACGTCGAGATCGGCGAGAACGACTCGCTTGCCTCGTTTCGCCAGTAACATGGACAAATTAGCGGCGAGAATGCTTTTTCCAACCCCGCCTTTTCCTGAGCCGATCGAGACAATCGTAGCCATCCAGGTTGCTCTCTTACCGTTGGTTAAGGATGTTGTTCACGCGGTCTGCCATTCGGATTACACGTCTGCGCGGAATGGGACTAGAGGCCGGAGTCTCTCTCGTCCAATGGCCTCACCTCATGATGCCTATTTAACCCCATCGTATAAAAACCGGCAACTAAAGTTTGAGACGGCGCACACCGATACCATATCCGTTATGAACGACACTATCGCCACAGCAACCAGAACAAACCTTGACAGTGTATTGCCTTCGGAAGGCGAGATTCTCACCGTCTCGGAAGTCGCGCGGTTTCTGCGTGTGCCGAAGTCCACGGTGTATAAGCTCGCGCGCCTCGGTGAATTGCCGGCTTCCAAAATCGGAAAGCATTGGCGGTTTCTCCGGCGCGACATTCACGAATGGATGCACAGCCGGACGCAGCACAACTGATCTCTCCGAGGGACAGGCGGTCCGGCATACGGGAATTGATTTGTCGTCGAGGCCTGAGAGCGGCCTGACGGATTCGCTTATCACGACCCAGGGTTCAGACGAGGTTATCGATGACCGACAGCAATGCCGTAAGAAAGACAGAGTTGCCCGTCCCGAAACTCGTACCCGACACCTTCAAACAACTTCGCGATCTCATCTACGAAAAGACCGGCATCCACTTTCAGGACAACAAAACGTATCTCCTCGAGAGTCGGCTCCTGCCGCGACTGAAGGCCTGTCGGTGTCAGACCTTCGAAAGTTATCTGAATTTTCTGCGCTTCGATGCCTACCGTGACCGTGAGGTCACCGAACTCTATACGGTGATCACCACCAATGAGACGTATTTCTTCCGCGACGAAGCCCAGCTGGACAGCTTTATGAAGGTGATGATCCCCGAAGTGATGAAAACCAATGCGGGCACGAAACAGATTCGTATCTGGAGTGCCGCCTGCTCGACCGGGGACGAACCCTATACCCTTGCGCTGCTGCTTCGCGACTATCCGCCGCTTGCCGGGTGGACTATCGATATTCTGGCGACCGACATCAGTGAAAATGTCCTGAACATCGCACGGACGGCCACCTATTCATCCCATTCGTTGCGCAAAGTTCCTCCGGCACTGCTTGCGCGCTATTTCACCGGGAAAAAGGAAGAACAGACGCTGGTCCAGCCGGTGAAGGACATGGTGCGCTTCATGAACGTGAATCTCTACGACCGTCCGCGGTTAAAACTGGTACGAGGCATTGATATCATTTTCTGCCGCAATTGCCTCATCTATTTCGACGAAAAAGCCAAGGCCCAAATCGTGTCAGATCTTCGAGACGCATTGCGTCCGAAGGGGTATCTGATGATCGGATTTTCAGAAACCTTGCACGACACATCCGGCCTTTTCAAAACCATTCATGCAGGCCGATCCGTTATTCATGAGAAACAGTAAGTAAGGAGGATATCGCATGCCAGCCGATCCAAATATGAAAATTCTTGTCGTCGATGACATGTCCACGATGCGTCGCATCGTGAAGAACATTCTGAAGCAACTCGGCTTCAACAATCTGGAGGAAGCCGAAAACGGCCAGGACGCGCTCACCAAGTTGCATGCCGATACGTACGGCTTTGTGGTGTCGGACTGGAATATGCCCGTGATGATGGGGATCGACATGCTGCGCGCCATTCGCGCCGATGAAAAGTTGAAAAAGATTCCGGTGCTGATGGTCACGGCCGAAGCGCAAAAGGAAAACCTCATGGAAGCCGTTCAGGCCGGTGTCAGCAACTACGTCGTCAAGCCGTTCACCGCAGAGACGATGCAAGACAAAATCAACAAAATCTTCAAGTAATCGCCTCTTAACCGGTGAGGGTGACGATGACACAACCACGCGTGGCGGCAAAGGCGCAAGAGGTCGTGGAAGACAGCGAGCAGACGGAGAAGGCACCTGACAGCAAGCTCTATGAAGAGCTCGGTGAGCTTGCCCGTTTTATCGACACGACGATGAAGACGCTGTCCGAATTCAGCACGCCGGTCAGCACGTCGACCGAACAGTTGCCTCAGGCCCTAACCCATCTGACGAATCTCAAGACCATGACCGAGCAGGGGACGCACGAGGTCATGCGTCAGGTAGAAGCGATTCAGGATCATCATCTCAAGCTCGAGGTGATGTTAAAGGATCTGACCCAAGCGCTTCAGAAGCAGCAGACGAGTCCGGAGATACTGCAGCAGGTTCAGAATATCGGAGAGGCGATCGGCGCCGACGACAAACGGCTGCTCGCTATCATGACGGCGCTCTCCTTCCAGGACCTCGTCGCGCAAAGTGTCAACAAACTCGTGACCATTCTACAGGAAGTCGAACATAAGCTGCTTCAACTGGTCGTCGTCTTCGGTCCGTACCAGAAGCAGGCAGCGAAACAGAGCCAGGACAAGGCGAGCGAAATGCTGAAGCAGTTGGAAGCGACCAAGAATACCTCCATGGATCAAGATCTCGCCGACGAGATTTTGAAGCAATTCGGTTTTAACTGAGGTGGGCTATGAGCGATGAAATGCAGGAAATACTCAACGACTTTTTGACCGAATCCAACGAGATGCTGGAGGTCCTTGATCAGCGTTTTGTCACGCTGGAATCCGACCCAACCAATACCGATCTGCTCAATGAAATCTTTCGTGCGATGCACAGCATGAAGGGATCCGCCGGGTTTCTCGGTTTCAACAACCTCGTGGACGTAGCCCATCGCGGCGAAAACATTCTGAACAAACTTCGTCAGGGTGAAATGGCCGTCAACCCGGCCATCATCAGCATCATTCTTGAAACCATCGACGTCATTAAGGCGATCATGGCCGACATTCGGGAATCAGGCACCGACAGTCATGTCCCCACGGGGGCAATTGCGGCAAAGCTCGACGATATTCTGAACGGCACCACGCCTGTTTCGGCCCCGACGGCCGCGCCTGCAGAACCCGTTGCTGCTCCAAAGGTCGAAGCCCTGTCGCCGGCGGCTCCGCCCGCAGCTCCGGTCGCCCCGCCGCAGACACTGGGCGAAATTTTGGTCACAGACGGATTGGCATCTAAGGAACAGGTCCTCGATGCGTTGACCGCGCAACAGCATCAACCGGAGCCCAAGACGCCACTGGGCGAAATTCTACTCCAGGCCAAAGCGATTACCGAGCGCGCCCTGGATCAAGCGCTGCACAAACAAGAAAAACAGCCGAAACCAGTTGAAGAGGATGCCACCATCCGCGTGGAGACCAAACGACTCGACAGCGTGATGAATCTGGTCGGGGAGCTGGTCTTGGGGCGGAACCGTCTGATCAAGATCGGCACGCAATTGGAGCAACAGCATGAATCCGATCCCCAGGTGCGCGTCCTGAGCGAAACCCTCGCGCAACTCAACTTGGTGACGACCGATCTGCAGTTGGCCGTGATGAAGACCCGCATGCTTCCGATCAAAAAAGTATTCGCCAAGTTGCCTCGCATGGTGCGGGATCTGTCCCAGAAACTCAACAAACAGGTCCATTTGGAAATGCGCGGCGAGGAAACAGAGCTCGATAAATCCGTCGCCGACGAGATCGGTGATCCGCTCGTGCACCTGGTACGCAATGCGATCGACCATGGGATCGAAACTCCGGCCGAGCGCCAGGCGAAAGGGAAGGCGGGAGAAGGCCAACTGACCATTGCCGCAAGTCAGGAAGGCAACAGCATCGTCATTCGGATCAACGACGACGGGCGCGGCATTCAGGTTGAAAAGATCAAAGAAAAGGCGTTGGCCAAAGGCCTGATCAGCGAAGCTGAACTCGCAACGATGGAGCATCGCGAAATTCTCAATCTGATCTTCCTGCCGGGATT
>WBZQ01000123.1_pt1 | contig 73753 bp, 71 predicted proteins | sample 5204251 | NCBI WGS metagenome assembly WBZQ01 (sample SAMN12412402, study PRJNA552823) | activated sludge metagenome | isolation source: activated sludge from nitrification reactor of wastewater treatment plant... | place: USA: Virginia | collected 2017-09
ATCGCCGAACTCGGTGGGTACGAGTTCGGCGAGCAGCCGGTGATCCTGATGCGCGTCCCGGCGCTGCGGGGCGAACACGACATCGGGCTCGGTGGTCCGGCGGAATTGCGCCACAGCCGTTTTCACCTCACCCCAGTGTTCCGGAGTACGGCCGTCGGGAAAGCCGAGCACCGTCACCGTCAGATCGGCACCTGCGCAGAAGGCCGCGAGCGCGGCCCGTTCCTCTGCCTCGCGGGCGGTGCCCGCACCGGTCAGCACCAGTGCCCGTACCCGGATGCCCGGGTTGGCGCGCACCAGGGTGAGCAGCGTACCGCCCATCCCGATCGCGATGTCGTCACAGTGTGCGCCGAGGACCGCGATCTCCCTGCGCGCACCCGGAACCAGTTCGATCATCGGGCCCCGATCATCCGGCTTCTGCCGGGCTTTCCCACACCATCCACGGCCGGTCGCCGCTCGCGAACCGGGCGTCGAGTTCGGCCCGTTCCTTGAAGGTGTCGGCGGGTTTCCAGAACCCGCGGAACCGGTAGCCGTACAGCCGGCCCTGCGCCAGCAGCGCACCGCAGGCGTCCTCGACGAGGTCACCGTTCTCCGGCAGATGGTCGAACACCTCGGGGGTGAGCACGAAGAATCCGCCGTTCTCCCAGATCGGGAACCGCGAGACGGGGGTGATCGCCCGCACCAGTCCGTCGTCGTCGGTGTCGACGCAGTGGAACGAGGATTGCGGCGGCACCACCATCATCGACGCGGCCGCACCGGACGCCTTGACCTCGTCGATCATCACGTCGAGCGGCGCGTCGGTGAGCACGTCTGCGTAGTTGGCCAGGAAGTAGTCCTCGCCCTCGAGGTAGGGAGCCACACGGCGCAACCGTTCCCCGATGGGTGATTCGAGGCCGGTGTCGACGAAGGTGATCGACCAGTCGCTGATGTCGGTGGACAGCAGTTCCACCTTGCCGTTGCGCAGCACGAAGTCGTTGGACACCGCCTCGTCGTACTGCAGGAAGTAGTCCTTGATGTGCCGGCCGCCGTAGCCGAGGCACAGGATGAACTCCTTGTGCCCGTAGTGCGCGTAGTAGCGCATCACGTGCCAGATCAGCGGCCGCGGACCCACCATCTGCATCGGCTTGGGCACGTCGTCGACGGGTGAATTGCGCATCCGCATGCCGTATCCGCCGCAGAACAGTACAACCTTCACAATGGCGCTCCCGTGAACACACTTTCGGATTCGGATGTGGCAGAGGACAACTCCGCCGTGTGCAACCTCGGAAGGGGATACACCAGGCGCCCGCCCCAGTCCGCGACATGCGCGAGCTGTGCGGTGATCTCGGTTTCCAGATTCCACGGCAGCACGACGACCACGTCGGGACGGTCGGCGTCGATGCGTTCGGGACTGTGGATGGGGATCCGGGTTCCGGGTGTGAACCGCCCGTGCTTGTACGGGTTGCGATCGACGGTGTACTCGAGCAGGTCCGGCCGGATCCCGCAGTAGTTGAGCAGGGTGTTGCCCTTGCCCGGGGCTCCGTAGCCGACCACCCGGTGACCGGCCGCGCGCTCACGCAGCAGGAAGGTGAGCAGTTCGGTACGGATCCCGTCCGCCCCGGCCTGCATGCCGAGGTATCCCTCGATGGTGTGCAGGCCGGCGGCGCGTTCGGTCTCCAGGACTTCGGCGACGCGTGGCCCGGGAGCCCCGGCGACGTCATCGGGCCTGGCCCACAACCTGATCGAGCCACCGTGGGTCGGCAGCAACTCGACGTCGACGACGGTGAGACCGCCGGTCGCGAGCGCCCGGATGGCGCTGTGGACGGTGTAGTACTGGAAATGTTCGTGATAGATCGTGTCGAACTGGCAGAGGGTGATCAGGTTCAGCGCGTGATGCACCTCGATGCTCACCCATCCGTCGTCGGCGACGAGCGTCCGCAGCGACCGGGTGAATCCGAGGAGGTCGGGAATATGCGCATAAACGTTGTTCGCGACAACAAGATCAGCCGGACCGTGTTTATCTGTTGTTTGGTGTGCGAACTTTTCATCGAGGAATGCGGTTTCGGTCGGCACACCCTTTTCCCGGGCGGCTTCGCTCACATTTACCGACGGTTCGATTCCGAGGCAGCGGATATTCCGCGCCACCACGTGCTGAAGAAGATATCCGTCGTTGCTGGCGACCTCCACCACGAACGAATCCGCACCGAGGCCGGCCCGGCCGACGGCCTCGTCGACGAACGCTCGGGCATGGGTGACCCACGAATCGGAGTACGAGGAGTAGTAGGCGTAGTCGGTGAAAGTGTCCTCGGGCGTGATCAGCGCCGGGATCTGCAGGAGCAGGCAGTCGTGACAGATCCGCAGGTGCAGCGGATACGTCGGTTCCATCGTGTCGAGGTCACCTGATCGGAGGAACCTCTCGCACGGGGGCGTCGCACCCAGATCGACGACACTCGACAGATTCACCGATCCGCACAGCCGACACTCCACTGTCCCTCCAGAACATCCCAACCACAGCCAACCGACAGGATACATTTGTCGGATTTCAATCCACAACAAATCAAGATTGTTGGATAACATGAATAGTAGCTTATTGCTGTCAAATTCGCTGACGCGGGTACCCCGCCGGAGCGATGCAGCCGGTCACCCGGAACCCGCGGTCAGCCCAGTTCTCCCGGCCTGCCGAACAGGTAGCCCTGAGCCATGTCGAATCCCAGCTCCTCGACCATGCTGAACATCTGCTCCGTCTCGACGCCTTCGGCGACCGTGATCACCCCCGACGCCGACGCCAGGTCACAGATCGCCCGCACCACCGCCCGGTCGGTGCGTTCGGTCGGCATCCGGCCGACCAGCGCCCGGTCGACCTTGAGCACATCGATCGGGAGGTCGCGGACATACCCCAGCGCCCCGACGCCGGCCCCGAGATCGTCGACGCAGATCTTGCAGCCCACCTCGTGCAGATCGCAGATGACCTCGGCCGCGACGCTGCCCTCGGCGACAACAGCGTTCTCGGAGATCTCCACCCACAGCCGTGCCGGGCCCAGCCCCCGATCGGCCAGCGACTCCCGAAGGAAGTCGACGAGCCACCGGTCGCGCAACTGCGCCGCCGAAAGGTTCACCGACATGAACGCCGCCGGGCCGAGCATTTCGGTGACCGGCCCGGCGAGCACATCGAGCGACCTACCGATGACGGACCTGCCCACCGGCACGATCAGTTCCGACAACTCGAGCAGATTGAGAAAGACGTCCGGGCCGACCGGTTCGCCGTTGCGCCGCCAGCGCAGGAGCGCTTCGTACCCGGTCACGTGCAGGCCCCGTCCGTGCGGGGCCGCGGCGGACAGGGATGCACCGGACAGGGAGACGATCGGCTGAAACAGCGGGAACATATCGGCGTCGGCGGCTGCCGCGACCTCCGCGGCCATCTCGCCCCGGGCGATGAAGTGCTCAACCGTGCCCGGCTGCGCGACCACCACCGCCCCGCCGCCGGCGATCGCCTCATGCAATGCGACGTCGGCGACCCGCACGAGATCGTCCACATCCCAGGGCGTCGCCTGCACGACGGACCGGTGCACGATGCCCATGCGGACGTCGATGAAGCGCGCGGTGCACTCGGGATCGGAGACCCGCACCCCGGCCACATCGTGCAGCGCGCAGTCGAAGGCTCTCATGTCCTCGGGCCCGTCACTCCCCGACCGCCACAGCCAGTTCATCGGACCACGCCGTTCGCAGGTGCCGCCGGGCAGAACATGCGCGAGAATGCACCGCACGTAGCGTTCGGCCATGTCGACCGATACCGCCCAGCCGTACGTCGCGATTCCCCGGTGGTGCGGGTCGACGGCGATGGCAACCACCACCTCGTCGGGCGGTGTGCGCACGCCGGCAGCGTCAAGGCGAATCGGGGCCGGGTGGTTCATTTGCTGATCAGGACCCTGCTCCGCGGAACACCGCGCCGACGGTCCGGACGATGATCTTGATGTCGAGCCAGACGCTCCAGTTCTCGATGTAGAAATTGTCGTACACGGCCCGGTCGTTGATGCTGGTGTCACCGCGCAGGCCGTGGACGGCCGCCCACCCGGTGAGGCCGACCTCGACGCGGTGCCGGTCGCCGTACCGGGGCACCGACGACGCGAATTGTTCGACGAAGTGCGGCCGCTCCGGGCGCGGGCCGACGATCGACATGTCGCCGCAGAGCACGTTCCACAGTTGAGGCAGCTCATCGATCGAGGTCTTGCGCAAGAACCGGCCCAGCGGGTAGATCCGGTCGGTGGGCTGCCACTGCGCGTCGGAGGTACCTTCGGGCACCGGCCGCATCGACCGGAACTTGAGCATGTCGAACAACCGGCCCCCGCGTCCGATGCGTTTCTGCCGGAAGAGTATCGGCGCACCCGGATCCGACAGGTACACCGCGCACGCGATCAGCGTCATCGGCAGTGCCAGCACCGCCAGCGCGATTGACACCGCGACCACGTCGAACACGCGCTTGATCTTCCAGTACCAGGTACGCAGGGCGTCACGGCGCACCAGCATCAGGGGGATGGTGTGGATGCGGTCCATCGACGGGCTGAGCGAGACGAACTCGTACAGGCGCGGCACGATGTAGATCTCGCAGTCGAGTTCGTCACACGCCCGCAGCGGCGCCACCATCGCCGAATCGGGCCCGGACGCGAACGACACCAGCACCACGTCGATTCCGTGCTCGGTCGCCTTGGCGCGAATGTCATCGACACCGCGTTCGACCCGGACGCCGGTTGCCACGAGTTCGGGCATCGGGTTGTCGCTCACCGCCAGCCGCACGTCCAGCCCGAGCTCGGGCAGCGCGCGCGTGTTCTCGATCAGCTCGACCGAGACCAGCCCGTCGCCCACCACCATCGTCTGCCTCCGTGCCGCAGGCGACCGGCGGCGCCGACGGCGCACCACTATGTAGTACGCGGCGCGAACGATGAACAGTGCCAGGAATACGAGAGCGGCGTAGATCATGGCGCGGACGATCGACACCCCGGGCCGGGAGAACGCGAAGACGGTACCGGAGGTGATGATCGACCAGGCCGCCAGGCGGGGCAGGTCATCGAGCGCCGACAGCGTCAGGCGCGGCCGGTAGAGCCCCGCCATTTCGAGTGCCACCAAAGTGAGGATCACTCCGCAGACGGATATGAGCTGTGCGGTCAGTCCTTCGTCACCATTGATAAACACCGCGATGACGGCGAGCGTGACGCAATCGAAAGCCACAAGAAGACTGTCGATACGATTCCGGAATACTGCGGAGAATCCGGAATCGACATGATGCGGACGCGACGGTGCAACCATCCGATCCTCTTACCTCCAGCGCACGAGCCGGCCCCCCGGAGTAGACCCTTTACCCGTTAGAATGTCGGCTTGAAAATAACACAGGTACCGCGGACTCGTAATCTGTGGGTCGGCCCACCGACCGCAGGCGATGACCCACAGCACAGCAGGAGCCCCATGGAGCACGTCGACCCTCTCCCACTACGGACGCGGCCCCGGGCGTCGGTGATCGTCCCCTGCTACAACTACGGCCGGTTCCTGCCCGACGCCGTCGCCGGCGCGCTTGACCAGCCGGGCGTCGACATCGAAGTGATCATCGCCGACAACGGGTCCACCGACGACAGCCTGGCCGTCGCCGAACGCCTCGCGGCGGCCGACAGCCGGATCCGGATCCATCGCCGGCCCCACAATATCGACTACCTGGAGAACTTCAACGCGGGCCTGGCCCTCGCCACCGGCGCCTACGTGCAGGTGCTGTGCGCCGACGACCTGCTCGCCCCCGGCGCGATCAGCCGGGCCGTCGCCGTGATGGAGGAGCGGGCCGACGTGGTGTTCGTGTACGGCACCTGCCCGACATTCGTCACCGAACCCCGCCGGCAGCCGCGCACCCACGTCCGCGGCTGCACCTACAGCAACGGGCGCGACTGGGTGCTGCGGCGATACCGGCATGGCGACAACATCATCCGCCACCCGGAGGTGGTGATGCGTACGTCGGTGCTGCGCGAGATCGGCGGCTACGACCCGGCCTTCGGCTATTCCTCCGACCTGCTGCTCTGGATCCGCGCCGCGCTGCGCGGCACCGTCGCCCGGATCGACGGACCCGACCAGGGCTACTACCGGATCCACGGGTCCAACCTGCACCTGACCCAGAACGCCGCGGGATGGCTCAAGGACCTGACCGCCAAGCAGGAGGTCTTCGAGGCGGTTCCCGCACTCGATCCGGATGCCGGGATCACCGCCGCCGACGTCGAGACCGCCCGCCGCGCACTGGCCCGGCGGGCGGCGCAGTACGCGTGCCGCGAGTTCTCGCACACCGCACCCCAGTCACGTGAGCTCGGTGCCCGTTACGCCGACTACGCCCGGGAACTGTCACCGGCCATCGAGCACTCGGCGCGCTGGCGGTGCATCGATCGGTCCCGGCGTACCTCCGGCACCGCGATGCCGCGGATGTGGGCGGCCGCGGACGGTCTGCGGCGCCGGGCCGGGCTACTGGGCGGGCTCGAACAATTGGGCGGGGCAGGGCAGCGGGGCAGGTCGGATGCAATCTCCTGGGAGAGAGGTCGATGATTGCTGCAGCGGCCGGGCAACCGGCCCTCCTCACGCGGATCCTGCGGGTCCCGCTCGCCCTGATCCTCGCGGCCGCCGTAGTGGCCGGTTGCACCCCCGACGGCGACGGTGCCCGTGCCGTCCAGGTGAACAAGGCCGCCGGCCCGGTGTGCGGACTCTGGTACGCGATCGGTTCCGCACCCGCCCCGGCCACGATCGCCACCGCGGTGCGCCACAACTCGGTGATCGTTCTCAACGCGTGGGAGCAGGACACCATGCGGCGGATCAAGGCGCTCGACCCGTCGGTCAAGGTGCTGGTGTACAAGGATCTGTCGAGCACCCGCAGCTACTCCGGCGCATACGACGGCGGCAAGGACGCGGACTTCCTGCCGGCCGGTGTCGGCTACGCCTACGCGCAGCGCAAGCACCCCGAATGGTTCGCCACCGACACCTTCGGCAGCCGGATCGAGTGGAACGCCGCCTACCCGCACCACTGGCAGATGGCCGTGTGGAACGTCGCCTACCAGCGGTACTGGACCGAACAGGTGACCAAGGAGGTGCTGACCCAGGGCTGGGACGGCGTGCTCGCCGACAACGACTTCGCCCAGCTGTACCATTATTCGCCGAAGCTGTTGCGCGGCACCACCTCCCCCGATCAAACCAACCACAAGCTCCGGGACGGTCTGGACCGGTTGGTCACGATGGCCGGATCACGGCTGGCCGGCGCGGGAAAATTGTTCGTGCCCAACATCGCCGAGGCCCGGCTCACCCCCGGCCGGTGGACCTCGCATTCGCGCTTCGGCGGCGGTATGGAGGAAGGCATGTCCTACCCCATCCCCGAGGGCCTGATGCCGTTCGGCTACTCGCAGTGGAACGAGATGAGCCAGACCGCCGCGCGGGGTTCCGCACTCGTCCTGCTGATCACCCAGCCCCGGCTGCCCAACAGCAATCCCACCGGATTCGCCAGCGCCGCACTGCTGTCCGGCAGCAAGACGTGCTGGATGAGCGGCGACTCGTACAACTACCGCAAGCCCACGCGCACCGCGCTGCAGGATCTGGACCTCGGCCAGGCGCTCGGCCCGGCCACCCGCCGTGCCGACGGCGTGTGGACGCGTCGGTTCGCCCACGGTATCGCCGTGGTCAACCCGACCATCCTGCCGCGGCCGCTGTCACTGCCGAAGGGCACCCGGACCGCCTCGGGCGGCCAGGTGCCCGCGATGCTGGCACCGGTGTCGGGCGACATCTACGTGCTGCCCTGACCCATGCTGCCCTGTCCGTCAGCCGGTACGGCGATCGGCGCGCTGGGCCCGGCCGCGCCGGTCGATCAGTTCGGCGTACAGGCCGAGATGTTTGCGGGCGACGACCTCACGATCGAACCGGCCCCGCGCGTAATGCGCGTACGCCTGTCCCAGTTCCCCGGGCCGTCCATCGGCGAAGAGCCGCCGGAGCTGTTCGGCGAGTTCGGGAACCGAGCCCGGGGTGGCCAGGTACGGCGAGGTCCCGGGCACCGCGAGCATCTCCGCGACACCGCCGGTGTCGGTGGCGACCACGGGCTTTCCCGCACCCATTGCCTCGGCGATCACCAGGGGCTGCTGCTCCATGTGCGAAGGCAGCACCAGCGCGTCGTGCGCGGTCAGCAGGTCGGCGACATCCTCACGGAAACCCAGGAACTCCACCCGCCCCGCGAGCGGGCCCGCGGCCGCCCGCGCCTCTAGTTCGGCCCGCTGCGGACCGTCCCCGGCCACCGTGAGCGTGGCGTCGGCCGGCATCACGCCGGGTGTCGCGAGCGCGGCGAGCAGGTCGCCGAGCGCCTTGCGGGGCACCAGCAGCCCGACGAAGATCAGCTTGCGCACGGGTCCCGACCCAGGCGCGGCCACCGGAAGCGCCACCCCGTTGTCGATATGAATCAACTTGTGGCGCGGCACTTTCAGCCGGGACCGCAGGAACCGCGCCATCGTCTCGGACGGCGCGACGGTCAGGTCGACACCGCGCGCCACCACCGCATCACCGGTCAGGACCGCGCGCGTGTAGCGCGATGGCGCGCTGCCCCCGGCGGCGCTGCGGAACCACTGTTCGCTCACGTCGTCGGGCACTCCGTGATAGGTGTGCAGGATCCCGCGCACGTGCCTGCGGGCACTGTCGAGTCCCATCAACGCCAGCCCGGCCCGGCGGTCCTGCGCGTGCACGATGTCCGGGTGCCAGGCCCGGATCCGGGCGCGCAGTTCGCGGGCCGATCCGAGGTCGCCCTTGCGGCCGAAGACCACGGTCTCGTGGTGCTCGCCGAGCAGACCGGCGTCGCGGGCCGGGCGCGGTGCGAACACCCGCACCTCGTGGTCTCCGGCGCCGATGATGGTGTGCGCCAACCGAGTCGTCACATCCACCGGTCCGCCCCGGTCCTGGGTGAGAACGTAGGCGATCCTAGCCATCGGACACCAACTCCTCCATCAGCTCGGCGACCTGGGCGGCCATCCGCCGCCGGTCGAACAGGGTCTCGGCCCGCTGCCGGGCCCGGGTGCCTTCATCGTCGCGCAGCTGCGCGTCGTCGAGGCGGGTGATGATGGCCCGCGCCAGCGCGGGCACGTCGGCGGGCGGGAGCACCGCGCCCGTGTCGCCGAGGCTTTCGCGGATACCGCCGACGTCGTAGGCGACAACGCTGCGGCCCATCGCCATCGCCTCCAGCGGCACCAGCGCCATCCCCTCCGCGCGGGAGGGCACGGCCACCACGTCGGCGGCCGCCAGGTAGCGGTGCGGGGCGTCCTGATGCCCGAGCCACAGCACCGAGTCGTCGGCGGCGGTGGTGTGCGCCCGCAGTTCCGCTTCGAGGGGACCGTCACCGACCAGCGCCAGCCTGGCGCCGGGGACTGCGGCGGTCACCTCGGGCCACGCGTCCAGCAGCAGGTCCTGGCCTTTGAGCGGGGCCAGCCTGCCGACGCAGACGACCGTCGGGCCGGGCCCGAATCCCGCCTCGGCCTTGGCCCGTGCGATGTCGACCGGCACCAGGCCGGTGACGTCGACACCGTTGGGCACCACCACCATCCGGCCGCGGATACCGCTGCCCGCGCCGTCCCGGGCCTCGTCGGCGCTCACGCAGAGGAACAGTCCCGTCCAGCGGGCGGCGGCCCGTTCCCACACGACCGCGAGCCTGCCGGCGAGCGAGGCGTCGGACTCGAACGACCACAGATGCGGCTGAAACACGGTGGGGATGCGGCCGCGGACGGCGAGTCTGCCGGCAAGACCGGCCTTGGAGCCGTGCAGATGCACCACGTCGGGCCGCCGCTCGGCGATGATGCGGCGCAGCGACGCGACCTCGCGCGCGGTGCCCGGTCCGGGTCCGCGGGTGGCCTCCCAGTCGGCCACCGGAACTCCGAGTCCGGTGATCTGCGAACGCAATCGGCCCTCCCGCGGGCAGGCCACCACCGGCTCCCAGCCGCGCTCACGCTGATCGCGGGCCAGGTCTGCGACCACGGCCGCGACCCCGCCGGACACCGGTTGCGCGACATGCAGAACCTTCATCGGGCTCCCTTTCTGGACTGCAGGAACTCTTGACACACCGCACGATTGGCGAGGTACCCAACCACCGCGAAGGTGGCCGCCAGGACCAGGCCCTCGATGATCACCCCGAGCCAGCCGGCCGGACCGGTGTTGATCCCGGCCCAGCGGAAAGCGGTTGCGACAGCGGCACATACGACTCCCGGTACGGCGAGGCCCAGCACCGCGCGGCCGAGCGTGCGCCACGGCGGCGCCAGCGACTCGCGTGCCATCACGACCAGCACCGCGGGCAGCAGCACCGCCGCCGCCACGATCTGCGCGACGGCCGCGTAGACGACGCCGAACCCGGTGAACGCGAACAGCATCGACACCAGCAGCACCAGGTGCACCGTCTCGAATATCAGGTACAGACCGGTGCGGCCGGCGGCCCGGATAACCTCGTACCAACAGCACAGCAGACTGATCGACACCCCGTACACGCAGAGCGCCAGCAGCACCGGAACCGATTCCTCCCAGCGCATCCCCAGCACCACCAGCCCGTGTGCCATGCAGGCGATCAGCACATACAGCCCACCGGCGGCCAGCAGCGTCGCGTAGGTGAACCGGCCGACGACCGCGGGAACGGCGGCGCCGTCCCCGGCGCGGAACAGGCTCGAATACACCGGGAAGGCCACCGCCCCGAGGACCACGGCGATCATGATGTACGGCACCCACGCCACCCGGTAGGCCAGCGAGTACACGCCGACGTCGTCGGGGCCGAGCAGCCGGGCGATCAACGGATAGTCGACGTTGATCAGGATGGTGGAGACCACCGCGGCCGGACCGACCACCCGGATCCACCGCAGCGCCTCGCCCGCGGCCCCCCGGTCCCAGCCCGGTGCCACCCGCACCCCGGCGACGGTGCCGAGGATCGGTTGCAGCACAGCGGTACACAGCATGCCGACGGCCAGCGAGTAGGCCCCGTTGCCGAGCGCGGCGAGCACCACGGTCACCGTGGCACCGATGAGCGCGCTGCCGGCGTCGGGCAGCATGCGCCGCCGGAAGTCGAGGGTGCGGTGCATCATCGCCATCTGCACCCCGCCGAACGCGGAGAACGGCAGGCTGAACGCGGTGATGACGATCAGCGGTGCGGCGTCGGGCGCCCCCAGCGCAGACGCCAGCAGCGGTGCGGCGGCGATCACCACCACCGCGATCGCCAGCGACACCCCCACCGACAGCGCCGCCACGGTCCGCGCCATCGCGTGCGGGTCGCGGGCGGTGCGGGCGATCACGTCGTACACGCCCATCATCTGGATCACCTGCGCGACGGTGATCAGCGAGGCCGCGACACTGACCAGGCCCAGCTCACCCTCGGTGAGCAGGGAGGCGAGCACCACGGTGACGACGATCTGACTGCCCTTGCTGGCCAGGTTGATCAGGCCCAGCCACAGCGCGCCGGTCGTGGCCTTCGCGCCGAGGTCCGCCCCGGCCGCGGCGTCGGGATCGGTGGAGTCCTCCGGGCCGTCGCCGACCCGCTTGATGACCGGCAGGCGCACCGTCGCGTCGTCGAAGGCGATGACAGGCAACCGCTGGGTGATGGCCTCGTACGGGCTGACCCGCTCGAACCTGGTGACGGGACGCGAACCGATGACCGGCAGCCGCTCGGTGACGGCGTCGGCGGGGTCGGACCACCCGGACACAGGAAACCGCCTGTCCGGGGTGCGGGTGCCGGTCCGGTCCACGTGCGCGTTCACCTCAGGATGACCGCGAGCAGATCGGTGTCGGCCGGCAGTGCGCGCAGCACCAGCGCCAGGTCGTCGGCGGACATCCGGGCGGGGGCGAGGGCCACAGTGGCCGTGCCGGTGTCATCGGCGGCGAGTTGCTCGGTGACCGGAACCCCGCTCTCCCGGAGCCCATCGGCCAGTTCGGAACTGTCGGCACCGGATTCCGCGTCGGCGGCCACGAGCCGGATCGGCCTGCCCGCGCCGAGGGCCGCCGCGAGCAGCGGGGCGGGGATCGGTGCGCCGCGCTCCCACGTGATCACCGCGACCCGACGGTCCAGCCCGGCCTGGGCGAGCGCCCGCCCGGCGCGGCTCCCCGGGGCGGGTACGAAAACGGCCAGCAGTCCCAAGACGATCGCACCGGCGATGACGCCCAGCACGAGCCCGAGCCCGGCCACCAGCGAGATGCCCGGCGAGGCCTCGGTGACGGTGGCCGACACGTCGAGGACGCGCAGCGTGGCCGCCGGGTCGAGTAGATCCGCGGCCGCCACCTCGTCGGCGATGGCCGTGGCCAGCGAGCTCGCGACCTTCGGCGAGTCCGCGCGCACAGTGATCCGGACGAGGCCCGATCCAGGGATGAGGCCGACGGTGACCGCGTCGCGCAGTTCGTCGGGGCCCGGCGAACCCGCCACGGTCCGCGACACCTGTTCCAGCACGGTCGGGCTGGTGGCCACCTCGACCACCGCGGGCAGTCCGAGCGCCACCACCGAACCGAAGTCGGTGCTGCTGTTCTGGATTTTCGACGCCGAGGAGGCCAGCAGGCTCACTCGCGCGTCGTACTCGTCGGAGCGAAGCAGCATCGCCGCGGCGGTGATCGCGAACACGATCAATCCCACGATCACCGCGATCCCGGCACGCCGAAGCCCTCCCGTCAGCATCGCCGCCCATCCCCTCATCATTTTCGGCACCGCAAACTCCCTCTCGCGCGGATCATTCCGCGAATTTCTGTGTCATACCTCGTCATCATCGCCGCGGGGCTGTAGTCCTCACGGATACGCCGGAGGGCGGCGGCGGACTGTTCTTCCCGCCAGCGCTCCGACGACAAGGCGTGTGCGATGGCCGTCGCGAAGGCCTCGTGGTCGCCAGGCTCGACGAGGGTGCCGCCGCCTTTGCCGAGCACCTCGCGCAGCCCGTCGACGTCGCTCGCGACCAGCGGAACGCCGACCGCCATCGATTCGAGGATGGCCATCGGCAGGCCCTCCCAGTCGCTGGTGAGCACCGTCAGGTCGGTGGCGGCGAGCAGTGTGGGCACGTCGTCGCGGTTACCGAGGAACCGCACCCGGTCACCGAGTCCGGTTGCCCGCGTTTCGAGTTCGCCGCGTAGCGAACCATCACCGGCGATCAGCAACACGGCCCCGGGGTCCTGGGCGGCCCAGGCGCGCAGCAGCACGTCGTGCCGCTTCTGCGGTTCGAGGCGCGCCAGGCACAGGGCGACCGGCTGGTCGGGGTCCAGCCCGAGGGTCGCGCGCGCGCGCTCCCGGCCGGGCAGTTCGGGGGTGGCGACGGCATTGCGGATCACCGTCAGCGGCACGCGGCGCAGCCCGTGGTCGCGCAGTCGGCCGGCGATGGCATCGGCGACCGCGACGGCCCGGGTGGGCGCCGCCGACAGCACCGCCGCCGCGGCCCGGTAGTCAGTGGCGGCCACCCCGTGGAAGACCGACAGTACGGGCAGCCGCGGCCTCGCGGCACGGGCCACTATTGTTGCGGAGATATTGTGTGCCACAATCACTTCCGCATCGAAGTCGGTGGCGGCCGCCGCGACGGCGCGGCGGGCGGCGAGCAGTCCGCCCACCGACCGGGACACCAGCGGCACATCGTAGCACCGCACCCCGGCGGCGCGCAGTTCGTCGGCCCGCACGCCACCGGCCGACGCCACCGCCGACGTCCAGTCGTATCCGGTTCCGAGCGTGGCCATCTCGGCGACCAGCGACTCGGCGCCGCCGACCCCCATCTCCGCGATCACATGAAGTACGCGCATGTCAGCGGCCTCCCCGCGTCATCCGGGTGTCCGGGGCACGCGATGCCCGCAGGTGCAGCGCATAGGCCACCGCGATCATCGACCACAGCGGCAGGTAGTACTCCTCGGACAGCGTCACCGACGACACCACGACCGCCAGCAGGGCCGCCTGCGTGGCGACGACGCCGCGGCGGTCTGCACCGAGGCGCAGCGCGCGCTCGCTGTACACGAACGCACCCACGATCAGTGCGATGAACAGCGCGAACCCGATGATCCCGAGTTCGGCGGCCACCTCCAGGTACATATTGTGTGTCACCGGCGTCAGCTCTTCGATCTCGGCGACGTGCGATGTCGGCAGGTACTCGCTGCGGAATCCGCCCGGACCGACCCCGAGAACCGGATGGGTACCCGCCATCTCGATCGCCGCCCGCCACCGGATGAGCCGCTGGTCGATATTGCTCTCGGCGATGTACGTCTTCTGTCCCAGCGCCGCGGTCACCAGTGAACCGGCGAACAGCCACACCAGCGCCGCCACGGCGACGACCGCCCCGCACAGTCCGCCCGCCGCCCGCAGGCTCAGGTTGCGGCGCGCCACCAGCCACAGCGCGGCGGCGCAGACCGCCAGCAGCCCGCCGCGGGACAGGGTGACGGCGGCACCCGCCACCAGGAGCACCGCCGACGCCGCCGGCAGCAGGCGCCAGAACAGGGGCACCGTCCGGCCGGCGGGCAGGCAGGCCGTGGCCAGCGGCAGCGCGGCGGTGAGCACGTACGCGAGGTCGTTGGGATCCTCGAGCGGGCCCGCGGCTCGCAGGTCGCCGGAGACGAAGACGCTGATCAGCGCACCCACAGCGGCGATCGACGCGCCGGCGAGGGCGGCGACGAACACGACCCGCACGCTCACCTCCGTCGCGACGATGTCGATCAGCAGGGCGCTGACGACGAGGAACGGCAGCCAGCGGATCGCGTATTCGATGCTGAACGGCGCGATGAGATGAGTCGCGGTGCTGAGCAGGACGATCCCGGCCAGCCCCGCGAGCAGCAGGTACACCGGCGCCGGGCTGACGCGCCGCTGCCTGATACGCACCCCCGCCCAGGTGGCCATCAGGACGATCGCCGGGAGTTTGCCGAGTTGCGGGTGCAGGTCGATGAGATAGCCCTCGATCGGGGCGGTGACGACGACGAGGACCACCGCGGCGTGCAGCAGCAGACTGTCGGTGGGATGCCCACCGTGAGCACGCCGACCGCGGGAAAGCCACCTGCGGCGTGCGCCCGGCCATGGCCCGGACCGGGGCCAGGACACAGTCGCTGTGTCGGTCATCTGCTGTCCCATCTCGACGCTCACAGCCGCGATGGGGGGATCCGGCCGATGCTTTGTCATAGTGAATCTCGTCTTAACTTACCCGACAGTAGGGACGAATCAGCAGTTGCGCCGACAACATCACACCCACAGCATCATCACATACACACTGATTGATAATGCTGATCCACAGTCAACCACTAATATTGGATAATTCTGAAACCAGATGCGGCTCCAAACCAAAAAGAAAGGGCACGGCCGCGATGGCCGTGCCCTTCTTTTCGCTTCTGCCGTTTTCCGCCTTTGCCGGTGCGGTTACCGATGACCGCGCAGCGCTCAGCCGATCAGTTCACGCAGGATCTCCATGTCCTCGACCCGTTCGACGTGCGTCCCGGCGGCGGGAGCTGCCAGCAGGCAGCCCACCCCGGCGCCCCGGAACGCCTCGACCTGCTCGGCCACCTTCGACTTGGGCCCGATCAGCACCGTCGAGTCGATCAATTCCTGCGGAATCGCCGCGGCGGCCTCGGCCTTCTTGCCGTCGAGGTACAGATCCTGGATGAGTTTGGCCTCGTCGGCGTAGCCGTACCGCACGACGAGGGTGTTGTAGAAGTTCTTGCCGCGCGCGCCCATGCCGCCGATGTACAGCGCGTAGTGGTGCCGGACGAGCTGTGTGGCGTTCTCGATCTGCTCGGCATCGTCGGTGATCAGCGCGGTGGCGTTGACGACGATGCTCAGCGGCGGCAGGTCCGGGCTGCGCTTGGCCTTGCCCGCGGCCAGCGCCTCACCGAAGGCGGCGCCGACGTGCTCGGGGTGGAACAGGAACGGCTGGAACTCCTCGAAGAGTTCGGCGGCCAGCTCGGTGTTCTTCGGGCCGATGGCCGCCAGCAGCATCGGGATCCGGTCTCGGACCGGGTGGTTGATGATCTTGAGAGCCTTACCCAGGCCCGATCCGCCGTGCTCGGCGTCGAGCGGCAGGTGGTAGTACTTGCCGTCGAAGGCCACCGGCTCGCGGCGCCACACCTTGCGGCAGATCTCGACGTGCTCGCGGGCGCGGCCGAGCGGGGCGTTGTAGGGCACCCCGTGGAAGCCCTCGATGACCTGCGGGCCTGACGCCCCGATCCCCAGGATCGCGCGGCCGCCGGAGATGTAGTCCAGGCCGGCCGCGGTCATCGCCAGATTGGTGGGGGTGCGCGAGAACATCGGCAGGATGCCGGTCTGCAGTTCCATCTTCTCGGTGCGCGCCGCGATGTAGCCGAGCTGGCTGACCGCGTCGAAACTATAGGCCTCGGGGACCGTCACCCGGTCCACGCCCACCCGCTCGAAGTCGGCGAGGTTGTCGATCGTCTCGCGGAAGTCGCCCGCGTAGTTGATCGGCATGCCCAGCTTCATCGGCGTCCCAGGATCCGGTGCGACAGATGGCGTCATGAATCCGCATTCTTCCACACCCGCACGAGCGGTCGGTCGGCGACGTGTCGGTGTCCCGAAGGTGTCCTCGAGACCAACGGATCAGGGCCAAAGACCCGCTTCGATCCGGCGGAAGATATCCACTTGGATTACGCAACGTGAACAGTCGGTGAACAGATGGCTGTATAGGGCAAACATGCACGTCAAATGGGGTCTTTTGGCTTGGTGAAAGTTAGGTGCCAACCCCCTTCGCACAGCATGATGATGACATGAGCTCAGAGATGCTTATTCTGGTGCTGCTCGTCATCACGGCACTGGGTTTCGACTTCACCAACGGCTTCCATGACACCGGCAACGCGATGGCGACCTCGATCGCCACCGGCGCCTTCAAACCCAAAACCGCGGTCACCGTGGCCGCCATCCTGAACCTCATCGGTGCCCTGCTCTCCGTCGAGGTCGCGGCGACCATCACCAAGGACGTCCTCAAGATCCAGGAGACCAAGGGCGCGCAGGCCGGTGAACTCGTCGCCGGCCTCGATGCCCAGAAGGCCTTGCTGATCATCTTCGCCGGACTCATCGGCGGCATCCTCTGGAATCTGTTCACCTGGCTGTTCGGACTGCCGTCGAGTTCCTCGCACGCGCTGTTCGGTGGGCTCATCGGCTCCGGGCTGGCCGCCATCGGGACCGGTGGCATCAACTGGCAGGGCATCACCAACAAGCTCCTGGTCCCGGGCCTCGCCGCCCCGGTGATCGCGTGCCTCGTCGCCGCCACGAGCACCTGGACGATCTACAAGATCACCTCTTCCATCGCCGAGAAGAACCGCGACGCCGGTTTCCGCTACGGTCAGCGCGCCACCGCCTCGCTGCTCGCGCTGTCCCACGGCACCGGTGACGCACAGAAGACGATGGGTGTCATCGCTCTCGCGCTCATCGCGACCAACCATCTGGATGCGGCCACCGTCTCCGACGGGCTCCCCATCTGGGTTGTCCTGTCCTGCGCGATAGCCATCGCCCTCGGCACCTACCTCGGCGGCTGGCGCATCATCCGCACCCTGGGCAAGGGCCTGGTGGAGATCAGCTCCCCGCAGGGCCTGGCCGCCGACGCGTCCTCCGCGGCGATCATCCTGACCTCGTCGACCGCCGGCATGGCGCTGTCGACCACGCACGTGGCCACCGGCTCCATCCTCGGTACCGGTGTCGGCAAGAAGGGCGCCGAGGTCCGCTGGAGCGTGGCGGGCCGCATGGCGGTCGCCTGGGTCACCACCCTGCCCGCCGCCGCGGTCGTCGGCGCGCTCTGCTTCTGGATCGGCCACCTCATCGGTGACGTCACCGGTTCCATCGTGATCTTCGCGATCCTCGTCGCCGCCTCCGGCTACATGTATTGGCGCGCCCAGCAGAACAAGGTCGACCACAGCAATGTCACCGCCGACTGGGACTCCGAGAGCAACTCCGTGCTCCCGGCGGACGAAGGCCCGACCTCCCGCCCGGCCTCGGTCTAGGCCCGACGCAACCAGCGAAGGATTGGACACCCACCATGCACACCATCGAAGCGATCGCCCGGGTCCTCGTCGTGGGCCTGACACTCGGCGCCGGGCTGCCAGTGGTCTTCGCGCTCGGCCTCCGGCTCCGTGCCCTCGGCGCGGGGGACGAGAACGCCGACGGTTCGATCACCGCCCCCAACCCCGTATACAAGGCTGCCGGGTATTTCCTGTTCGCCCTGGTCGTGGCCGTCGTCGCGGTCGGCATCCTCTGGGTCTGCCGGCACACCCTCGACTATCACCTCGGCATCCAGGTCTTCCCCGCCTCCTGGTACTGACCCGCACCGACCGGACGACAAGGCCGACCGACAACCACCGCGAGAGGCTCACCCATCCATGACAGACAACGCATCGCCCTTCGAAGCCGCCGTCAACTGGATCCGCGCGGGTTATCCCGAAGGCATCCCGGCCACCGATTTCCCGCCACTGCTCGCCCTGCTCGTCCGTTCTCTCGATGAACGGCAGGTGACCGACGTGGTGCTGCGCCTGGCCCGCGACCACGACCTCGACGTCCCGCTGACCGAGGACAACATCGGCGCCGCGATCACCAAGGCCACCGACGAGAGGCCGACCACCGAGAAGATCAGTCAGGTCGCCGCCCGGCTGGCCTCGGCCGGCTGGCCGCTGGCCCGCGCTCAGGCGGACACCGCGACCGCCGACGACGACGAGGTCCTTGCCTGACCGGCCAGGCCTACCCACCCGGATTCGGCGCCGGCCCCCACCAGGGCCGGCGCCGAATACTGTGACCCGGATCCCCCGCCGCCCGAATCCCCGATCGCCCACATCCCGGGCCGAACCGGAAAGGTGTGTACTGGGGGGGTGTTGCACACACCCGATTCGCGACGTTGCAGATTGCTGGGGTAATCAGAATCATCGGAATCACCGGGCACGGAAGAAGGGAGGCGATCGTGGACCGCCCACAGTTACTCAGGAAGGTCGTCGAGTGGTTGCGCGCCGGCTACCCCAACGGGGTGCCCCAGGGCGACTACATCCCGCTGGTGGCCCTGCTGCGCCGGCAGCTCTCCGGCGAGGAACTCGACCACGTGACCGCCGAACTCATCGACGACTCGCTGCACCAGCTCGAACCGATCTCGAAGATCGACGCCGGGGTCAAGATCACCAAGGTCACCGACGAACTCCCGCACGAGGCCGATATCGCCCGGGTGCGGGAGCTGCTGTTCGCGGGCGGCTGGCCGTTCGACGACGAACCGCTCGCCGACACCCTCCCGCCGGAGCCCCCACGCCCCCCGGCCGCCGAGCAGCCGCCGGAGTCCACCGGGCCCCCGGAGCCCGACGAGGATGACGGTCCGGACGAGACCGGAGACAGCTCCTGAATCGGTTGGAGCCGCTCGAGCTGACCGGCGGCCCGCAGGTGCTGGCCCACGCCGACACGCTGGCCTCCCTCCTCGACGACGGCACCACGCGCGCCGTCCTGCCGGTCCCCGGCGACACCGCGGCCGCCGCCCGCCTGTGCGCGGCGCTGGGCGCGGGCGAACCCATCGGCGACGACGTGACCCTGGTGATATCGACATCCGGGTCGACGGGCACCCCGAAAGGCGCTCAGCACACCGCCGCCGGCCTGCGCGCGTCGGCGCGGGCCACCGAGACGTTCCTGGGCGGACCGGGCAACTGGCTGCTCACCCTGCCGCCGCATCACATCGCCGGGCTGCAGGTGCTGCTGCGGGCACTCGGCGCCGGGTTCCGTCCCGGGATCGTCGATGTGCGTGCGGGATTCGGCCTCGACGATTTCGTGCGGGCCGCCGACGGACTCGACGGGCCGCGCCGATACACCTCGCTGGTGCCCACCCAACTGATCAAGGTGGTGGACTCACCGGCCGCGACGGCGGCCGCCCGCACCTTCGACGCCATCCTGGTGGGCGGGGCTGCCACACCGGAGTTGTTGCAGCGCAAGGCGATCGATGCCGGCCTGGCCATCGTGTGCACGTATGGCATGAGCGAGACCGCCGGCGGCTGCGTCTACGACGGTGTCCCGCTCGACGGCGTCGAGGTGCGCATCGACACCCCTGCCGGCGGTCCCGGCCCCGGCCGGATCGTACTGGGCGGGCCGATGGTGGCCCACGGCTACCGGAACCTGCCGGACCATCCGGCATTCGCGTCCTCACCCACCGGCCCGCGGGACGGTGCACGCCGGTTCCGCACCGATGATCTCGGCGTCGTCGAGGCCGGGTTGCTGCGGGTCGTCGGGCGGGCCGATCAGGCGATCAGCACCGGCGGACTCACCGTGCTGCCCGAGGTGGTCGAGCAGGTCATCCTCTCCGATCTGTCGGTCGCCGAGTGCGCCGTACTCGGCCTGCCCGACCCGCGGCTCGGTGAGAGGGTGGTGGCCGTCGTCGTGCCGTCCGGTGTCGATGCCGCCGGTGTGGACACCGACGCCGTGACGAGGCTGGTGGCCGCGCGGCTCGACCGGTTCGCCGCCCCGCGCGAGGTGTTCGTCGTGGCTGCGCTGCCGATGCGGGGCCCCGGCAAACCGGACCGGGCCGCGCTTCGGGACCTGTTGTCGGACAAGACCTCTGACGAAAAAAGGACCCTGAAAACGGAGAAGCGCCCTGCCGACTTGGGGGGGATGCAGGCAGGGCGCAAGTCTCCGGGAAGAGACTTCACATAGTGTGCCATGCCGTGAGAGAAAGCGCCACCCGAATGAGCCATCGGCGTGTCGCTGCTAGGGGCCAAAGTCCCGCAATCAGCCCCTACCTGGCCCGTTCTGCCGATGATCGGGCCACATTCATCCGATCGACGGACATGGTCGGCTCACCGGGCTGAACCGGCGCAGTGCGGCGCGTGCGAGGATCGGACGGTGGCTACCGCACAGCAGTGGATCCAGGGCGCACGCCCGCACACCCTCCCCAACGCGATCGCACCCGTCGTCGCGGGCGTCGGCGCGGCCGCGGCCGCCGTGGGCGCGGGCGATGTGTCGTGGTGGCGGGCGGCGCTGGCGCTGCTCGTGGCGCTCGCGCTGATCGTCGGCGTCAACTACGCCAACGACTACTCCGACGGCATCCGCGGCACCGACGACGAGCGGGTCGGCCCGATGCGGCTGGTCGGTTCCGGTGCGGCCGCACCCGCCGCCGTCAAACGGGCCGCGTTCGCCTGCTTCGGCGTGGCCGCCGTCTGCGGACTGGTCCTGGCCGTCAGCACCGCCTGGTGGCTGGTCGTGGTCGGCGCGGTGTGCATCGCGGGCGCCTGGTTCTACACCGGCGGCGCCAAGCCGTACGGCTACCTCGGCTTCGGCGAGATCGCGGTGTTCGTGTTCTTCGGCCTCGTCGCCGTCATGGGCACCCAGTTGGTCGCCGCGGACACCGTCGACTGGGTGGGGCTGGTGTGCGCGGTGGCGATCGGCTGCTTCTCCAGCGCCGTGCTGGTGGTGAACAACCTGCGCGACATCCCGTCGGACACCGAGTCGGGCAAGATCACCCTCGCGGTGCGGCTCGGCGACGCCCGCACCCGGATCCTGTTCTGCGCACTGCTGGCGGTGCCGCTGATCGCCTCCGTGGTGCTGGCCGCGGCGACGTGGTGGGCGCTGATCGGCCTGCTCGCGGCGCCGCTGATCTGGGTGGCCTCGGCGCCGGTGCGCGGCGGCGCCATCGGACCGGCGCTGATCGTGTCGCTGGCCACCACCGGCCGTGCGATGCTGCTGTGGGCGGTGGCCACCGCGGTGACCCTGGCCGTCGGGTAGATCCGGCAGGTTCTTAGCGCACCCTGAGAAGCGGTGGCGGCCGGACCGGAGGTCGCCCTACTGTCGGGCCCGTGTCACCCACCACCGACAGCCGCAGCCCCGGCGCGGGCCGGTGGCTCGGCCCTGTCCGGACGCGGCTCACCCTGGTGGCCACGGCGGTGGTGATCGTGGCGATGGCGGTGGCCGCGGCCGGGATGCTGCTGACGATGCACCGCATCCTGATCCGGAACGCCGAGTCGGCCGGCGCCACCCGGGCGCAGCAACTCGCGCACGCGCTCGAGGCCGACGGCCTGCACGCGGTGACGCCGCTGATGCTGGCCCGCGACCCCAATGTGTCCGACGTCGTGATCATCGACGCCGAGGGCGAGGTGCTCAAGTCCAGCGTGGTAGGTGTCCGGCCACTGCTGGGCAGTCTGCGGCCCGGGCAGACGAAGGTCGTCCGCGATATCCAGGTGGTCGGCCGGTACGACTACAAGTACACCGTCAGCGCGGTCGGGGTGCAGACCACCGACGGCCCGCTCACCGTGCTCGTCACCACCGATCAGGGACCGATCACCACCTCGGTGCTCACGGTGGCGTTCACCATCTGCCTGGTGTTCCCGGCCATCATCATCGCCGTCGCGTTGCTCACCTACTTCCTTGTCGGCCGCGCGCTGCGGCCCGTCGACACCATCCGCAAGCAGGCCGACGCGATCTCCGGCGGCGACACCAGCCGGCGGCTGACCGTCCCCGCCACCGGCGACGAGATCGCCGAACTCGCGAGCACCATGAACGCGATGCTCGAGCGCATCGAGCATTCCCGCTCGCGGCAGCTGCAGTTCGTCAACGACGCCTCACACGAACTGAACAGCCCGCTGACCACTCTCGTCGGCCTGCTCGACCTGTCCCGGGCGACCGGGACGCCGATCGACGTCGACACCGTCGAGACGATCATGCTCCCGGACGCCCTGCGCCTGAAGCAGCTCGTCGAGGACATGCTGGTCCTGGCCCGCGCCGACGAGAACGGCATGACCACCCGGATCCAGAGCGTCGATCTCGACGATGTGGTGCGTGCCGAGGTGACCCGGATGCGGGCGCTGGCCCCGGCCACGGTGTCGTCGGAGATCGTTCCCGCCCGCGTCGACGGCGATCCCGGGCAGCTCACCCGGGCCATCCGCAACATCGCCGACAACGCCGCCCGGCACACGCGGAACGAGTTGTCGCTGCGCATGTCCCGCGACGATCGGGAGCGCACCGTCGCGGTCACGATCGCCGACGACGGCCCCGGCATCCCCGACGCGGAGAAGGCGCGGGTGTTCGACCGGTTCGTGCGTCTGGACGCCGCCCGCGACCGCGGGCAGGGCGGCTCGGGTCTGGGACTGGCGATCGTGACCGAGATCGTCCGCGTGCACCGCGGGCAGGTCGGCGTCGCCGACAATCCGGGCGGCGGGGCGGCGTTCACGATCACCCTGCCGCTGGCCACCGAGGATCCCGACAGTGGTTCCGAATCTGTTGTGGCAGAAGCCGTCTGGGATGACATCGGAGGGTCGGCAGCCGGCGGCCGTCCCGGGACGACGGGGCGCATAACATGACCGGATCATCGAATCCCGTTGCCCTGGTCGATGTCTCGGGAAGCGCGCGCTCAGGACGTGTGCGCGCCGCCGTCGGCCGCCAGCCGGTAGCCGTGACCGCGGACCGTCTCGATCGCCTTGCGGCCGAACGGGGCGTCGACCCGGCGGCGCAGGTAGCTGATGTAGACCTCCACCAGGTTGTCGTCGCCACCGGCGTCGGAGTCCCACACCGAGGCCAGGATGTCGGCCTTCGAGCGGACCTGCCCCTTGTGCCTCATCAGATACTCCAGGACGGCGAATTCCCTTGGGGTCAAAACGAGTTCGGTATCCCCACGGTGGGCGGTATGAGCGCCCGGGTCGAGCGCCAGGTCACCGGCCGACAGCACCGCCGGACGCTCGGGAGCCCCACGGCGGGCCAGTGCGCGCAGCCGGGCGATGAGCACCACCACCGAGAACGGTTTGGTGAGGTAGTCGTCGGCGCCGAGGTCGAGGGCGTCGGCGAGGTCGTATTCGCCGCTCTTGGCGGTGAGCATGAGCACCGGCGTCCACACCCGCTCGGCGCGCATCCGGCGGACCACCTCGTAGCCGTTGAGGCCGGGCAGCATGATGTCGAGCACGACCACGTCGAAGTGCGCACTCCGCGCGGCCTCGAGGCCGGTCACGCCGTCGCCGGCCACCTCCACGACCCAGCCCTGCGACATGAGCGTCCGCCGGACGGTCTCGGCGACATTGCGGTCGTCTTCCACCAGCAGGATGCGCATGTCCTGACTTCTACCCCTTCTCACGGCAGGCCGGTATGTACCAGCACTCAACCCTAACCGTCACACCCGGGGCCACGCCGCCGCCCGGCACGCCCCGGCTCGCCGAGGCGGTGTCGGAGACGGCCGTCACCTATCTGCGGACCATCTACAACCTCGGCGAGGACGGCGTGCCCGCCCGCCGGGCCCGGCTGTGCGACCGGCTCGGGCTGTCGAGCCCGACGGTGTCGCAGATGGTGGGGCGGCTGCAGGCCGACGGACTTGTCCGCGTGGCGCCCGACCGGCAGGTCCAACTCACCGGCGACGGCCTCGCGCTGGCGCTGTCGTCGACCCGCAAACACCGGTTGGCCGAACGGATCCTCGTCGACATGCTCGGCGTGCCGGTGCTCTCCGCGCATGCCGAGGCGTGCCGGTGGGCGCAGGTGATGAGCGACGAGGCCGCCGAGGGCGCGGCATCGGCGCTGGTCGGGCCGCTCGTGTCGCCGTGGGGCAACCCGATCCCGGAGGCCGGTGGCACCCTGCTGCCCGTCCCCGGCGCCACCCGGTTGCCGGAGCTGCCCCGTGCGGGCGGACCGGTATCGGGCCGGGTGCGCTGGGTGTCGGAGGACGCCCAGGCCGACGACGGGTTCATGGCCGAACTCGTCGCCGCCTGCGTGGTGCCCGGGACGACGGTTGCGATCACCACGACGTGCACCGGCTACGCGCTGCGCGGTGTGGGCACCGTGCAGATTCCCCGCAAGCGGGCCCACACCGTCCAGGTCGATCTGGACTGATCGGCCACCGATCACCTCGGGTCAGGCATCCGCCCCGACCGGCGGCATCGAGTCCACGACCGCCTGACGCAGGTCCTCGATGCTCACCGTGGCCGTCGCCAGGACCGCGCGCGAGGCGTCGTCGGCGGTGTCGATGATGCCGATGAGCAGGTGGTGCGCGGTGAGTACGTGATCGCCGCGCTCGCGGGCGACGTTCACCGCCCCGCGCAGCGCCGACCGGGCGTCGGACCCGAAACGCATCCGGCCACCGCGTCCGCGCGGCCCGCGCCGGCCCCGGCCACCCTCCCAGGGGCCTTCCTCGTCACTTCCCGGCCCGAAACCACCGGGACCGAAACCAGCGGGACCGAAACCACCGGGACCGAAACCACCGGGACCACGGCGGCCGCGGCCACCCCGCCACTCTCCGGGTTCTCCTTCCGCCCCAGGTCCTTCCGGACCGCAGCCCCGGCCACCGGGACCGAAACCACCTGGGCCGAAATCACCGGGACCGGGCCGTCCGCGGCCCCGGCGCCGGTCGCCCCGGCCGTGCGGCCGCCGGCCCCAGCCGTCGGCGAGGTCGTCGCCGAACTTGCCGCGTACCGCCTCACGGACCTTGTCCAGGTCGATGCCGATGGCGCGCAGCGCCTCCCGGTCCTCGTCGTACCGTGCCGCCGCCTCCTGCGCGGGGTCGCCGACGCCGTGCTCGGCCCGGTAGGCCGATGCCGCGGCGCGGGCGCCGGCCAGTGTCAGACCACGTTCCCCGAGCAGTCCGAAGAGCGGGGCGCGGGCGTTGCAGAGCATCCCGAGGATGAGGTGGTCGTTGCCGAGGACGCGGTGGCCCAGGTCGCGGGCCTCCTGCTCGGCGAATCCGAATATCCAGCGGCGATCGTCTCGTGTGAATCGTTCAATCATTGTTCTGTCTCCTTCCGGCCGTCTCGGCCGGTGTCCTGTGCGTGTTTCTGATGCACGGCCTGGCGGCTGACCTGCAGAACCTCTGCGATCTGCTGCCAGCTCCAGCCCGCCCTGCGGGCGTTGGCCACCTGCACCTCCTCGAGCCGGTCGGCCAGGGTGCGCAGGGCGCGCACCGCGCCGAGCCCGCGAAGCGGGTCGTCGTCGGCGGCCAGCCGGGCGAGGGTGTCGGAGGTCTCCTCCTGGGCGGTTCCATGGCTGGGATCGTCGTGCATGGTGTCAGGTTATATTGACGGTCCACTGATTGTCAATAATTGTTGACAACACGATCCGCGCCGGGGATTCCCGGGTAGCGCGCGAACCCCCGGCCCCCCTTTATCGGGGTGAATGTCCGAGGTCTCGCCTAATGTCGAACTCTGACGAACACTGCGACGCGCGCCCAGGGGTGGCGCGCCGGGGGAGACGGAGGACCCAACGATGACCGCATGCCGGATAGGCATCGTGGAGGACCACACGGTCGTGATCACCGGTCTGCGCCAGTTGCTCGACGGCGAACCAGGCCTCGACATCGTCGCGGCCGCCCCGACCGTCGGCGAACTCCTGGACACCGGGCAGGGCATCGACATGGCCATCCTCGACCTGCGGCTGCCCGACGGATCGTCCCCCGCCGCCAACGTCGCCGATCTGCACGCCGCCGGCATCACCCGGGTGCTCGTGTTCACCTCCGGCGAGGAGCCGTACCTGGTGCGCACCGCCGCCCGGGCCGGGGTGCTCGGGGTGGTCAACAAGGCCGAACGCGACGCCGTCATCGTCGACGCGATCCGCACCGCGTGCCGGGGCGAGATGGTCCGGTCGCTGGACTGGGCGATGGCCGTCGACGGCGACACCGAGTTCACCGCCGCCGCACTCAGCCCCCGGCAGCGCGAGGTGCTGAGCTTGTACGCATCCGGTGAATCGGCCGCCCGGGTGGCCGCGCTCACCGAGCTGTCGACGGACACGGTCAACGACTACCTCGGCCGTATCCGGCAGAAGTACGCCGAGCTCGGCAGACCCGCATCCACCAAGACCGACCTGTACCGACGAGCCCTGGAAGACGGATGGTTGCCGTTTCCCCGGCGACGGCGCAAGTAACCGCCGGGCGGCCCGACCACGCCGCCGAACTCCGCATCGAGCGGCTGTTCTCGATCTTCGTCGGCGCCGGCTATCTGGGCTACGTGCCGCTGTTGGCCGGCGCCGTCGCCGACACCGCCCACCACACGGACCGCTGGTGGACACCGCTGGCCCTGCTGCTGGTCTTCGGCCCGGCGATCGTGCTGCTCGTGGCCGCGCTCACCCGGCACCGGACGGTGGCCCGCTGGGCGGCCCGCGGCGCCACCGCCGGATACATCGTCGCCACCTGCACCTTCGGCCTGGCCTGGGACGGACAACCGGTCGAGCACCTGTGGTTCCCGGCCATCCCCGGTGTCGCCGCGCTGGCCGCGGCCATCACCCTGCCGCCGGGCTGGGCGTTCACCGCGCTGTTCGCCACCGTCGTCCCGGCCAACATCTACCAGCACCTCACCCGCGAGCCCGGCCACACCGACAACCTGACGGTCACCATGCTGTTCTCGTTCTCGTTCGTGCTGCTGTTCCTGGCCGCGGCGATCGTCGCGGTGCGCACCGGGCGCATCCTGGACGCGACCCGGGCCAACGCTCACGCCGAGGCGGCGGCCGCCGCGGCCGCCGACGCCCGGCGCAGCCAGCGCAGCCACATCGACGCGCTGCTGCACGACTGGGTCATCTCGACGATGCTGGCGGCCGGACGACAGGGCAACACCGACTCCGTCCGCCGGCAGGCCGCGGTCACGCTCACCAAACTCGACTCGGGACCGATCACACTGGCCCGGGTGCCCGCGGCCACCGCGATGGCGCAACTACGCGCCGGCGTCCTCGACGTCGACCTCACTCAGGCGATCACCGCCCGCGTCGACGCCGGTGCCGTCGACCCTCCCGCCGATGTCGTCGACGTCATCGACGCCGCGATCTGCGAGGCGGTCCGCAACAGCATCCTGCACGCCGGTCCCGGCACCACCCGCACCGTCGCACTGCACATCACCGACCGCGGCATCGACGCGACCGTCGCCGACGACGGCGCCGGATTCAGCCCCGGCGACGTCCCTCCGCACCGGCTGGGCCTGGCGGTCAGCGTCCTCGGACGACTGCGCGAACTCCCCGGCGGCAGCGCCGGCATCACCACCGCCCCGGGCGAGGGCACCACCGTCGACCTGCACTGGGCCGACCCCGAATCGTATCCGCCGCCCGGCCGCCCGGGGACGCGATGACACGGCAGCCCGGTCCCTCGGCGCAGATCTCGACGGGCGATGTCCGCGAGTTACTCGGCATGAACACCCGCAACGCGCACCTGGTCGCCGCGTTCTTCCTGGTCGCGCTCACGGCCCAGCTCATCGTCTCCGTCCGGAGCGGCAGCGCCCTGCTGCCCGGCCTGGTGGTGCTGGTCCTGGTCGCGCTGGCCGCCACCGGGCTGCTCGCCATCCCCGCCGATCCGCTCCCCCACTGGTACGTGGCGGCCGTCGCCATCTGCGGGCCCGTCGCCGTCTACACCTCGCTGACCGACACGCCGCTGCCGCCCACCCGCCCCGAACAGACATGGCAGCTCGGCGCGTTCACCGCGGTCACCACCTACATGTGTGTACGCGGCCGGGCCGGTGCGGCGTGGCTGGTGCAGTGCCTGGTGGCGGGCACGTTCATGCTGTGGACAGAGCTACACGGTGACGGCGCCGCACAGGGCCTGGCGATGGCCGCCCTCAACTTCGGCCCACTGTTCATGGCAACCCTGTTCGCGTTCACCATCAGTCCGGCCGCGGCGAGCATCTACGAGCTACGCCGGCGCGCCGTCGAACGCAACGCCGCCCAGGTGGCCTCCCTTGCCGCCGTCGCCGAACACGACGCACAGATGCGCGCGCTCAACCACCAGGTGCGGCCGATGCTCGAACGGATCACCTGGCCCGCCCCGCTCACCGACTCCGAACGCGACGAGTGTCTCGCGCTGGAGGCCGCGCTCCGCGACGCCCTGCGGGCACCGATCCTCGCCCACCACGACCGCACCGCGCGGGCCGCGGCCAGGGCGCGCGACCGTGGCGTCACCGTCGTGATGGTCGACGGCCACGGCCTCGACGAGGTGACCGGTCCCGCCCGCGAGGACGTGCTGGACCGGCTGGCCGACGCCCTCGACACGGTGACCGCCGGGTCGATCATCATCCGGGTTCTGCCCCCGGGCCGTAACCTGGTCGCGACCGCCGTGATCGACCCCGACTCGGGCACCGCACCCGCGGGCAACTCGACCGGGCCGGCATCCCGGGCCACCCGACTCGAATTCGCGATGCCATGACGCCGGCCACCTCCCCCGCCCCGATGGCGGGAACCCCGAACAGTGACATCCCGAACAGCGACATCCCGATCAGTGACATCCCGATCGGTGACACCCCGATCAGCGATGATGCCGCCGAGACCCGCATCGAGCGACTGTTCGGCATCGTCGTCGGCAGCTCCTACCTCGTGTACCTGATCATTCTCAGCCCGTCGATCGTCTCGAACACCGATCTGGTCGGCCGCTGGTGGACGGTGCCCGCGGTGGCGGTGGTGTTCGGGCCGCCGTTGATGTTGCTCGGCGCCGCGATCGGGCGGCACCGGCGTGTCGCCCGACTGGCCGCGACGGCCACGGCGTACGGCTACCTCGTCGCCGGGATCACCTGGCTGCTCGCCTGGAACCACGAGTCGTCGCCGGTGACGCTGTGGTATTCGATGGTGCCGGCGTTCGCCGCGCTGGCAGCGGCGATCGTCATGCCGGCCCGGGCGACCATCGGCTATCTGTGCGCGGCGGTCGTGCTCGCCTGCACCACCGAGTACCTGGCGCGCCCCGACGACAAGGCGGGGGTGCTGCCGCTGTCGGTCGCGTTCACCCTGTCGTTCACGCTGCTGTTCGTGGCCGCCGGGGTGATGACTCTGCGGACCGCGCGTCTGCTCGACGAGACCCGCACCGGCACCTACGCGGCCGCGGCCCAGACCGCCGCGACGCTGGCCCGGCAAGCACATCGAAGCAAAATCGATGCGCTGCTCCATGATTGGGTGATCTCCACGCTGCTGGCAGCGGGCAGGCAGGGCAACGTCGAGAGCGTCCGGCAGCAGGCGCTGATCACCCTCGACAAGCTCGACGCCCAGCCGCTCCCGGCCACCATGGTCCCGGTACGCGCCGCGCTGACCCAACTGCGCGCCGGGGCACTCGCGGTGGATCTGTCGCCCCGGGTCGAAACCCTGACCCGCCCCGAGGCCGCCGGGTTGGCCATCCCCGCCGAAGTCGTAGACGTGCTCGACGCGGCGGTCAGTGAGGCCGTCCGCAACTCGGTCCTGCACGCCGGGCCGGACGTCACCCGGCAGGTGACGCTCAGGGCCGACGCCCGATCGCTGACCGTCGACGTGCTCGACGACGGCTGCGGCTTCGACCCCGCCGCGGTTCCCCCACATCGACTGGGTGTGGCGGTCAGTGTCCTGCGCCGCGTCCGCGCGCTCGACGGTGGCGCCGCGCAGGTCGTGTCGGTGCCGGGCGCGGGTACCGCTGTCCATCTGTCCTGGGTGGTGCCCGGATGAGGGCCCCGTGGCGCGGCCGGCCCGCCGGTGACCCTGAGAATCTCGCCGGTGACCCCGGAAACACCGAGTCGGGTGTGCGGTCCCTGCTGGGCATGACCACCCGCGCCGCGTGGGCAGTCCTCGTGCTGTTCCTGGTCTCCAAGACCGTCCAGGTGATCATGGTCTCCGGTGACGTCCATCCCCGGTGGCCGAGCATCGTGCTGCTGATCGTGCTGGCCCTGGGCGGCCTGGCGCTGCTGGCCGCGCCGGGTGACCCGCTACCGTGGCCGATCGCGGCGGCGATGGTGGTGACCGTCCCGGTGCTGCTGTATGTGGTGTTCACCACCACGCCGGCGCCGACGACCGCCCCGCAACAGACCTGGCCACTGGGGATGGTGGCGGCGACCTGCATCTACCTGAGCATCCGCGGCCGCACCGGCGCCGCGTGGGCGCTGATGATCGGGTGCACCGTGGCGTGCGTGGTGTGGACGGTCACCACCGATCAGGGGATCGGCGCGGCCGGCCGCCTCATGGCCACCACGATCGCGGGCCTGGTGGCGGCCACCCTGTTCTCGCTGACCATCCGGCCGGCCGTCCGCAACATCTACGAACTGCGCAACCGCTCGGTCCAGTCGAACGCGGCGCAGGTGGCGGCCCTGGCCGTCCTCGAGGAGAACCGCGAGCAGATGCGGTACCTGGACGCCGAGGTGCGGCCCACCCTCAACCGGATCGCCCGGCCCGAACCGCTCACCGACACCGAACGTGAGCACTGCCGCAGGCTCGAGGAGTCGCTGCGCGACAGACTGCGGGCACCGGTCATCGCCGCCGACAAGGGTGCCTCGGGTGCCGCGGCCCGGGCCAGGGCACGCGGTGTCGAGGTGGTCATGGTGGACGCACACGGGCTCGACGACGCCCCCGCGCAGGTGCGGTCGTCGGTGCTCGCCGGGTGTGCCCGTGCGCTCGATTCGGCGGCGACGGGATCGGTGGTGGTGCGGGTCCTCCCGCCCGGGCGCGCGTTGCTGGCGACCGTCGTCATCGACCCCGGAATCGCGGGCGCCGAACCGGTCCGGCTGGAGTTCGGCACCGACGGCGAGCCGGTCGGCCGAACGGACGATCTCGCGGGTGAACCGGCTTAACGACTGCTGAAACCCGCCGCCGCCGAACGGCCGGGCTGACTACACTCGCCGGTATGCACGATGGTGAAGAATGTTCCGGCTGCGGCCATTCGCGCCATGCGCACGAGCATCACCGCGCGGGCCTGGACTGCTCGCAGTGCGGCTGCCCCGGATTCACGAGGCGGCGCTGGTGGCAGCGTAAGCGCCGCACCCGGCACATCGCCGCGCCGCTGCCGTTCGTGCGGCGGCTGCACACCGGTCCCGTGCATCCGCTGCCCCCGTCGCAGCGGCCCCCGGCACCGCGGCGTAAGTCGAGCTGAACCGCCGGTTGTTCTCGGGCCGCCGGCTTATTCCTGCGCTATCGACTCACTGATGTTGAGCCGGGCGGCCCGCATCGCGGGGATCAGCGCACCGAGCAGACACAGCCCCACCGCGATCGTGACGAAGAGCAGCGTCGACGGCTGCGGCGAGTATTCGACGCCGACGGACGTGGTGGCCGACAGGATCTTGTCGGCCAGCCAGTGCAGCACACCGCCGACCAGGATGCCGGTCGCCGACCCGACGATCGCGACGGCCGCCGCCTCGGCGAGCACCATCCGGGAGATGAATCTGCGGGAGGCGCCCATCGCGCGCAGCACCCCGAGTTCGCGGCGGCGTTCGATGACCGACAGCAGCAGGGTGTTGAGCAGGGCGATCGCGGCGGCACCGGACACGATCCACTGGATCGCGACGGTGAACGCACCGGACTGCTCCACCAGTTGCTTCGACGATTCGAGAGCCTCGGCGCCGCTGTGCACGTCGACGGGTTCGCCGCCTGCCGACGGATTCTCCTCGGCGATCCGCTCGATCGCCGCCCGCACCTGTGTGGCGTCGGCGCCGGGTGTCAGCGTCACCTGCAGGTAGGTGGCGCCGGGCCGGTCGAACCAGTCGCGCAGCAGGTCCAGCGACATCGCGGCGGTGCCGGAGTCCATCGACACATAGTCGACGGTCGCGAGCACCGTGGTCTCGTGGTAGCCGGTGGGGGTGGCCAGCCGGACGGTGTCGCCGGCCTCGACGTCGAGGGTGCGGGCCAGCACCTTGGAGAACACCATGCCCTTGCCCGCCAGCATGGCTCGGCGGGCGTCGGCGGGCGATTTCTTCATGAACGGGGCGAGCGAGTCGGTGGTCAGCCCCTGCACGATGATCCGGGCCTCGCCGACGTTGACCGTGGCCCACTGGCCGTCGGCGACCCCGGCCACGCCCGGCACCTGCCGGATCTGCCCGGCGATGGCCGCCGACAACAGCGGGTCTGTGGGCAGTTGCCCGAGCGGCTGTGAGGCCACATAGAAGTCGGGGTCGTCGAGCCCGTCGAGCGAATCAGACATCGAGGAGACCATGTTGGCCAGCGCCCCGGAGGTGCCCATGCCCACGGCGATGGCCACCGCGACGGTCATCAGCGTCGCCCAGGCGCGGCGCGGCGCGCGTTCGGTGTTGACGGCGGCGAGCCGGCCGGGACCGGAGAACCACCGCGCCGCCCGTACGACGAGCCACACCAGCGGACCGGTCAGCCCGAAGCACAGCAGCAGCACGCCGACGGCGTACACGGCGCCGGCCACGATCGCCGGCCGGCCCGGAATGTTGAGCGACACGACGAACGACCCGACGATGACGACGAGCCCGGCGACTGTAGCCGCCCACCGGAGCACACCGCGGGTCGACGCCGATTCGGCCACCTCGCCCTGAGACATCGCCTCGACGGGCGAGACCGTGAACACCGACCGGGCGGCCAGCATCGTCGCCGCGACGCACGCCACCACGCACGCCAGCACGGCGATAATCGGCGCGCTCACCGGCAGGTGGTACTGCGTCACCATGCCGCCGTGCGAGTCACCGGAACCGGCCGACACGGCAGCGCGGCCGCCGAGGATGCCGAGCGGAACACCGATGAGTCCACCGGCCAGGCCGTACACGGCGGACTCGCCGAGCAGATCGGTCACGAGGTGGCCGCGTTTGGCGCCGAGCGCCCGCAGCATCGCCATCGCCTGCCGCCGCGAGGCCACGGCCATGTTCATCGTGTTGAACACCAGGAAGGCCGCGATCACCAGCGAGATCAGCGACACCAGGAGGGTGGCGTCGCGGGTCACCGAGGTGGCGGTCTCCATCTGCTTGGCCCGGAATCCGGGGTCGACGACCACGGCGCGGCCGTCGACGATGCGGTTGATCGCGGTGCGCAGGTCGGCCGTCGACACCCCGTCGCGCGGCACGATGAGGATCGAGTCGAGTTTGCCTTCCTTTGCGGTGAGCCGTTGTGCCAGACCGAGATAGGCGAACACGAAGCCGCCGGCGTTGAGGCCGTCACCTCCGGCCACATCGAGCACGGTGACCCCGATCCCGTTGACGGTGGTCCGCTGACCCTTGGTCAGGCCGGTACCCGGGCCGGCGATCACCCCGCCGGCCAGCTGCTCCTGACTGAATTCTTCTTGGCCATCGCTGCGGGACATGGCTTTTCGAAGATCACCGGACAGCGACGACACCCTGAAGTCCGAACCCAGCAGCGGCACAGACCTGTCCGCGTCACCCGGATCGGAACCAGTTGCACCAGTGGGGATCCGGGCGGTACCGCGCACCATCGGAACCACGGCCCTCGCGCCGGGCACCCCGGCCCGGATCTCGCCGGCGATCCCCGCGTCCAGACCGGCGTCGCCGATCGCGGTGACCTCCAGCTTCGCCGCCCCGCTGATCGCCGAATTGAACTGCCGCACAGACTCGGTCATCGATCCGTAGGTGCCGAGCACCGCGATCAGCAACGCCGAGGACACCACGACCACCGACAGCGAGGTGAGAACCCGCAGCCGGTGGGTGCGCAGTTCACGCAGGTTGATCAGGCGGATCCGGGTGGCTGCCGCAAGCAGTGTGCTCATCGCCTCAGGCGACCCGGCCGTCGCGGACGGTGATGGTGGTGTCGGCGAACGCCGCCGCACCCGCGTCGTGGGTCACCATCACCACCAGCCGCCCCGCCTTCCTGTCCCGGTCATGTGCCACCTCGCCGAGCAGTTCGAGCACCGACTGCCCGGTCTTGGAGTCGAGGTTGCCGGTGGGTTCGTCGGCCAGCAGGATCGCCGGATCCATGATGAGCGACCGGGCGATCGCCACCCGCTGCATCTGCCCGCCGGACAGTTCATTCGGCCGGTGATCGATGCGGGCGCCGAGGCCGACCCGCTCCAGGAGTTCGACCGCCCGCGGTTTCGCCTTGCGCAGCGACTGACTGTCGAGCAGCCGCGGCAGGGCCACGTTCTCCCACGCCGACATCGTCGGCACCAGGTTGAAAAACTGGAAGATGAACCCGACGCGGGTCCGCCGGAACGCCGAGGCCGCCGCGTCGTCGAGCGAACCGAGATCCACCCCGTCGACGGTGATCGTTCCGGACGTGGGGGTGTCCAGTGCGCCCAGCACATGCAGGAGCGTCGACTTCCCGGCACCGGACGGGCCGACGACCGACGCGAACTGCCCGCCGTGCAGCGTCAGGTCGAGTCCGTCGAGCGCCCGCACCGTCTGCTCACCCATCCGGTATTCGCGCACCAGATCCCGGGCCTGCACCAGTGGAACAGCGGGCCCGGTTTGTGCCGATTCACTCATGCTGCGGATCGTATCCCAGCGCCCTTAGGCAGACCTTAGCCGTGTGCGACCGCGGGTAGCTGCCAGCGGCCGGTGGCAAAGAACTCGTCGAGGACGGCCTGCGGGCCCGCCAGGTCCAGGCCCTGGGCCGCCACCCAGGCGTCGTCGAAGTAGGTGTGGGTGTACCGATCGCCGGGGTCGCACAACAGGGTGACGACGCTGCCGGCGCGGCGCTGCGCGACCATCTCGGCGACCAGGGCCAGGGCACCCCACATGTTGGTGCCCGTCGACCCGCCGACCAGCCGGCCCAGCCTGTCGGAGACGAGCCGGGCGGTGGCCACGGACGCGGCGTCGGGCACCCGGATCATCCGGTCGATGACCTGGGACACGAACGACGGTTCGACCCGCGGGCGGCCGATGCCCTCGATGCGCGATCCGGCATCGGAGGTCACCGAGCCGTCGCCCGCCTCGTAGGCGGGGGTGAACACCGAGTTCTCCGGGTCGACGACGCACAGCCAGGTGGGATGGCGGCGGTACCGCAGGTAGCGGCCCAGCGTCGCCGACGTGCCGCCGGTGCCGGCACCGACCACGATCCACGTCGGCACCGGATGCTGTTCGCATTCGAGCTGCGCGAAGATCGACTCGGCGATGTTGTTGTTGCCGCGCCAGTCGGTGGCGCGTTCGGCCATCGTGAACTGGTCGATGAAGTGCCCACCCAGTTCGTCGGCAAGCCGATGGGCCGCGTCGTACACCTGCCCGGGCCGGTCGACGAAGTGGCAGCGGCCACCCTCGCGTTCGATCAGCGCGGTCTTGGCGGGCGAGGTGCCCTTGGTCATCACCGCCACGAACGGCACCCCGATGAGCTTGGCGAAGTACGCCTCGCTGACGGCCGTCGACCCCGACGATGCCTCGATCACCGTGCTGTTCTCGGTGACCCAGCCGTTGCAGATGGCGTACAGGAACAGCGACCGCGCCAGCCGGTGCTTGAGCGAACCCGTGGGATGGGTGCTCTCGTCCTTCAGGTACAGCTCCACACCGGTCTCGGTGCCGTCCGTGCCGGCCCAGCGCGACCACGCGGGCAGTTCCACCCGCAGCAGGTGGGTGTCGGCGCTGCGCCGGGCGTCGGCCTCGATGAGGCGCACCGCGTTGCGCTGCCAGGACCTGTCGCCGCGATGGTCGATGTCCAGGGCCGACTCGGCCCAGCCCGCACTACCGGACGTTCGGTTGCTTGCCACGCGGTTTACTTACCACGCAAGCGCGCCTGCAGGTCGTCGTGCTTGCGGCGGCGTTCGGCGTCGACGGCCTCGATGTTCGCGTTGACGTCGGTGCGCAACCCCTTGAACAGGAACATGCCCAGCGGCAGCGCGATGAGCACACCGAATGCCAGCGCCGCGATGAACGGCACCTCCACATCGAACAGCCGCGGCACGAACATGATGACCACGGTGAACACCGCGACGAGTGCCAGCCTCGCGAGCGTGTAGAGGACCATCGCGCGGACCAGCGATCCCGTTCCCGAACCCCCCGTGCCCGAACCTGATGACGTCCCGGCAGCTCCACTGCCCTGATTCTGCTGCTGACCATCACTACGCACGCCGTTCAGGGTACGCCAGTCCATTTTGCCGTTTCTTTACCATTAGCTGACTGTTCGAGTACCTGGGCGAATTGCGTGTATTCATGTAACGCACAGTTCGTGGACCGGACCCGAAGTCCCGGCGAACAGACTGCCACCCCAAATAGTTTCGGTCCCGCCGGCACCGGCAGGACCGATGATTCAGTCGGGAGGACACCCGTGACCACACTCGAAACCGCCCCAGCAGAACAGGTACACGAGGGCGACTTCATCACCCCCGGCGTAGCGGCGCAGCACAGCCTGACCCCGGGCCAGGTCGCCGCCATGTTCAACGTCAACCCCAAGACCGTTGCCCGCTGGGCCAGCTCCGGCGTACTCAGCTCCATCCGCACCCCCGGCGGCCACCGCCGCTTCCGCGAGGCCGACGTCGTCGCCCTGCTCAACCGGCGGAGTTGATTGGAGTCGGGCCTCTCCACTGCGCTTACCGCCACTCTTCCCTCGTCGCACTCGGTCGCAGGCTCCCTCGCGCTCCTCAGTCCAGAGCGGCGACGCTCCGTTCCGAACCCGACTCCGCGGCCAAGATTTCGTCGACGCCAGGTAGGGCCTGTTGCGAGGTGATGACACCCGCAACAGGCCCTACATGGCGTCAGGCGAATCGTTGCTTCAGAACCCGCTAATCGTGCTTGCGGCGATCCAGGTCGCGGAGGAAGTCAGGGTCGTCGTCGGGGCCGACGGGATTACCGCCCCGGCCCGACTGACCTCCGGAGCCCGGTGATCCGGCTGCGGGGCCGAAGGCGCGCCACAGCAGATACGCGATGGCGATGATGCCGATGAACGCGAATACGTATGTCACAGCCGACCTCCCATGTCCTCCACAAGCGTACGCGCGATTCGGACACCGGCAGCATCACGCGGCAAGCGGCGACGGGCCGTCGACACCGCAATCACCATCTTGGACGCCGACGTCCAGCTCTCACAATCCCGCGTAGCTGTGGAGGCCCGATACCACCAGGTTGATGATGAAGAGGTTGAACAGCAGCGCCACGAAGCCGGCGACGTTGACCCAGGCGGCGGCGGTGTGTTTCCAGCCGACGGTGGCGCGGGCGTGCAGGTAGGCGGCGTAGATCACCCAGGCGATGAAGGAGACGGTCTCCTTGGGATCCCAGCCCCAGAAGCGGCCCCAGGCCGATTCGGCCCAGACCGCGCCGAGGATCACACCGAGGCCGAACAGTGGGAAACCGAACACCACGGATTTGTAGGCGAGCCGGTCGAGAACCTCGGCACTGGGGATGGCATCGATGATGCGGCGCAGCGCGGCCGCCTTACCGGTGCGCGGCTCGGCCGCCGCGTCGTCGGCGGCGCCCCAGCGCATCTTGATCAGGTACAGGATGCTGGCGACACCGGCGACGAGCAGGACGCCGGAGGCGATGGAGATCACCGAGACGTGGATGGCCAGCCAGTACGACTTGAGGGCGGGCACGACGGGCGCGGCCTGCGTGTAGAGCCATTTGCCCGCGATGAACATCAGCAGCGCGACCGGCAGCAGCACGAACGACAGCAGCGGCCGGTGTTCACGCTTGCGCAGCACGACGACGCCGGCGATGACGCAGGCGACGCAGGTGAGCGAGATGAACTCGTACATGTTGCCCCACGGGGCGCGGTCGGTGGCGACGCCGCGGGTCACGATGGACGCGAGGTGGGCGATGACGCCGACGATGACGACCGGGTAGGCCATCGCGGCGAGTTTCTCGCTGAACGGCCGCTTCGGCGCGGCCTCCAGCTTGCCCGGCTTGGTCAGGTCGGGGACGCCACTGGAGGTGCCGCCGGCGACGGCGCCGACGAGTTGTCTGGCCTCGGCGGACTGGATGCGCCGGATGCGGGCGCTGCCCAGGGCCCAGAGGAACAGGAACATCGCCAGCACGTACACGGTGATGGCGGTGCCGAACAGCAGATCGGAGTAGCGAGCGAGCGTTTCGTCGATGTGGACGACGACCTCGTTGGAATCCATCTGGTCTCCTCGTCAAGCTCAGGCAGGTCGAGCGCGGGGCTACAGGCCGCGGATGCGGCGGTTGTCGTCGGCGACGAGTGCCGCGGCCTGGTCGGTGAATCCTTCGCCCCAGCCGGCCTGGTCGGTACGGGCCAGCCCGGCAATCTCTACTACAGTACGTCGTTTTCCGGGGTTGTCGACATCAGCCACCTCCACCAGCCTGGCCCACAGCCGCCTGCGGCGCACGAGCAGCGAGACGAGCAGCCCGGCGAGCATCGCGACGGCGCACACGAGTACCCAGTTCTGGGCGGGATCGTGCGACACCTGCACCGATACCCAGCGCTTGTAGCCGTCGAAGCCGATGACGGTGCCGTCGGCGAGGGTGTGCGACTGTCCCTGCTCCAGGTTGATGCGGGCCTCGCGCTTGAGCCGGCCCTGGTGCATGAGGTCGGAATCGAGCTGGTAGACGTTCTGCGGGCGGCCGGTGTCCAGGCCGGTGTCGCCTTTGTAGACGTCGATGGCGACGGCCGGCTTCTTCGGGGTCGGCGACGACGACTGCAACAGCTTGCCGTCGGTGCCGGTGAACTGGGCGGTGGGCGCGAAGATGCCCTGCAGGGCGATCTGGTTGTTGCGGCGTTCGTCCTCGTCGGGGTACAGGCCGGCCGGGGTGTCGAAGCGCGCCGCTCCCGACGACAGCATCGTCGCCATCTCCTCCGGGATGAACAGCACCGTCTGGGTGCGCTTCTGTCCGTTCGGGAAGGTCACCGAGAAGGTGGGCGCATAGCCGTTGCCGAGCACGTACACCCGGTCACCGGCGAGCCGCAGCGGGTCGTTGACCTTGATCGACTTGTGTTTCCAGCCGGTCGGCTCACCGGCGGCGAGATCCTCGGTGTAGGAAACCTTCGCGTTGTACATCGACGGCTGCCCGTTGGGCAGGAAGGTGGCCGAGAAGTCGTCGACCTTGAAGCAGAACGGCGACAGGTCGGTGCCGTCGACGAGGCTGCCGGCCCGGAACGAGTCGTAGACGGCGGTGGAGGTGTTGCACAGGCCCTGCTCGCCGTCGGCGACGAGGCTGCGGGTGCCTTCGTAGCCGTACACCTTGCCCAGCGCGATGGCCACGAGGATGCCGAGCAGCGCGACGTGGAACACGAGGTTGCCGAACTCGCGCAGGTACCCCTTCTCGGCGGACACCTCGACGACCCTCGTCCCGTCCTTCAGGGTGCGTTCGGTGGTGATGCGACGCCAGCCACCGAGCCTGCCGGAGATCCGTTCGGCGATCTCGCCGGGCGCACCGTCGACGGTGAACGTCTCGTGCCGCGGCAGCCGCCCCAGGTTGCGCGGCACGGCGACCGGCTTGGCCCGCAGGCTCTTGACGTGCTCGATCATCCGCGGGGTGAGGCAGCCGACGAGCGAGACGAACAGCAGCACGTAGATGGCGGTGAACCAGACGGAACTGAACACGTCGAACAGTTGCAGCCGGTCCATCCACTCGCCCACGGTGCCGTGGTCATCGATGTACTGCAGTGTCTTCTGCTCGTTCAGCTCCCGCTGTGGCAGCAGCGCGCCCGGGATGGCCGCGAGCGCCAGCAGGAACAACAGCACCAGCGCGGTGCGCATCGACGTCAGCGACCGCCACAGATTCCGCAACGGCCAGAGAACCCGGCGCAGCAGCCAATGCGGTGTCGGGGGTCTGCCGGCGGGCTTGGCCGGCGGGGTCAGGGTCGAGGTACTCAAATCGGTAACTCCGTCGTGGACACGAAGGCGTCGCGCACCCACACGATGAACTGATCCCACAGTCCGGTGACCAGCGCGAAACCGACGGCGAGCAACATGATGCCGCCGAAGATCTGGATCGCCCGGGCGTGCTCGCGCAGCCAGCCGAGGCTGCGCAACGCCCACGCCGACGAGAAGGCGAGAATCACGAACGGGATGCCCAGTCCCGCGCAGTAGGCGACGATCAGCAGCACCCCCTTGGCCGCGGTCGCGCCCTCGGTGCCGCTGGCCGTCGCGATCACCGCCGCCAGTGTCGGCCCCAGGCACGGTGTCCAGCCGAGCGCGAACACCGCGCCGAGCAGCGGGGCGCCGACGATGTTGGGCAGCCGCCGCGGCGCGAACCGGAACTCGTGCTGCATCATCGGGATAAGGCCGATGAACACCAGCCCCATCACGATGGTGACCACCCCGCCGATCCGTTGCAGCAGATCGTGGTTGAGCACGAACGTACTGGTCACGCCCAGCACGGTGGCGGTGGCCGCGACGAACACAACGGTGAATCCGGCGACGAACAGCCCGGCCGCGATCGCGACCCGGGTGCGGCCGGATTTGGCGGGCTCCCCCACCTTCACCGCGGGCGCCTCCGCCCCGACGAGCCCGGCCAGATACGACAGGTAGCCCGGCACCAACGGCACCACGCATGGTGAGGCGAACGACACCAGCCCGGCCAGCAGGCACGCGCCGAGCGCCAGCAGCAGCGGACCGCTCGACACTGTGTCGGCGAAGGTGTCGCCGACGGCGGCCTGCGGGGTGAGTTCGATCACGGCGCACCCACAGCCGCGGACGGGGCCGGTTCCTCCGCCGCCACGCGCTTGATCGCCGGGATCAACTCGTCGGTGGTGAGCGACTTGAGAAAGACGACGGCGGGCCGGTGCCTGCGGTCGAGGACGATTGTGGTGGGCACCACCGAGGTGGGCACCTTCCACGCGGCCAGCGTCGCGCCCGGGAAGTCGTAGATCGACGGATACCGCACCTCGCGGTCGGTGATGAAGTCCTTCGCCGACTGCCGGTCGTCGCGCAGATTGATCCCGAGGAACTCGACGCCACTGGATTTCGTTTCGGCGTAAGAGGTTTCGAGGGCATCGGCCTCGCCGCGGCAGGGTCCGCACCAACTGCCCCACACGTTGACCACCACCACCTTGCCCGCGTACCGGGCGTCGGACAGTGACAGCGGGGCGTCGGTCACCACGTCGGGACCGGACATTCCGGCGACCGGTCTGCGGTCGGCGGCGGCATAGGTGATGACCGTCTTGCCGCCCGGGGAGACGAACTGGAAGGTGCCGCCCTGGGCGACGGCATCGTCACCGGTGCCGCACCCGGCCAGCGCACCCACGGCCAGCAGGACCGACACCACCAGCGCGGCAACCCGGCCGGCGCGACGAGACTGAACGTGCATGAAAACTCTCTCAGGCACCCGTCACCAGCGGATCCGACGCTCCCGCCGGCTCGGAGTACACGATGTCGACGAGCGCGTCGTCGTCGTAGATGAGGCTGGTCAGCGATGCCAGTGAGCACTGCCGGCGGCGCGGATCGTGCCACAGCCTGCTGCCTTCGAGGAACCGGCGCAGCGTGTACACGGGCAGCTGGTGGCTCACGCACACCACCTCGTGACCGCGGGCGGCGTCACGCGCCGTGGTGGCCGCGGCCAGCATGCGGTGCGCGAGCTGGATGTACGGCTCGCCCCACGACGGCGTGAACGGGTCGCGCAGCTTGGGCCAGTGCCGCGGCTTGCCCAGCGCACCGCCGCCCACCGACACCTTGAGTCCCTCGAAGACGTTGTCGGCCTCGATGAGTTCGTCGTTGGTGGTGATCGTCAGTCCGTGCGCGGCGGCGATCGGGGCGGCCGTCTCCTGCGCCCGCTGCAGCGGTGAGGCGAACACGGCGGCGATGTCGTGGTCGGCGAGCGCGTCGGCCACCTTGCGGGCCTGGACCCGGCCGGTGTCGGACAGCCGGAACCCGGGCAGCCTGCCGTACAGCACCCCCTCGGGGTTGTGCACCTCACCGTGGCGCATCATGTGGACAACGGTGTACATCTAGTTCCCCCTGGGGTCGGTGGCCGCGGCGGCAGCGGCGGCGGCCGCGGGCAGTGCCGCGGCGATGGTGGCGAACGCGTCGTCGTCGAGGGCCGCGGACACGAACCACGCCTCGAACGCACTCGGCGGCGGGTACACGCCCCCGTCGAGCAGCGCATGGAAGAACGGCGCGAACCGGAACGTCTCGGTCGCCTTGACGGCTTCGTAGTCGGTCACCGCGTCAGGTGACGACGTGAAGAAGACGCTGAGCAGGTTACCCGCCTTCTGCACCCGGTGCGCCACGCCCGCGGCGGTCAGCGACTCGGTGAGCAGCGCCGCGAGCCGGTCGGCGTTGGCATCGAGTGCCTCGTACACAGCGGCGTCGGCGTGGCGCAGCGTCGCCAGGCCCGCGGCCACCGCCACCGGATTCCCCGACAGCGTGCCCGCCTGGTACACCGGCCCCGACGGCGCCAGATGCGCCATGATCTCGCGGCGGCCGCCGAACGCGGCGGCCGGCAGGCCACCGCTCATCACCTTGCCGAACGTGTACAGGTCACCGGCCACGCCCTCGAGGCCGTACCAGCCGGCCGGGCTGACCCGGAAACCCGTCATCACCTCGTCGAGGATCAGCAGCGCACCATGCCTGCGCGTCAGCTCACGCAGGCCCGCGTTGAACCCGTCGACCGGCGCGACCGCACCCATGTTGCCTGCGGCGGCCTCGGTGATGACGGCCGCGATCTGGCCGTCGTACTCCTCGAACGCGGCCGCGACAGCGGTCAGGTCGTTGTACGGCAGCACGATCGTGTCATGCGCCGAGGCACCGGTTACGCCGGGCGAGGTGGGCAGGCCGAGCGTCGCGACCCCCGACCCGGCATCGGCGAGCAGTGCGTCGACGTGACCGTGGTAGCAGCCGGAGAATTTGATGATCTTGCCGCGGCCGGTGTAGCCGCGCGCCAGCCGGATCGCCGACATGGTGGCCTCGGTGCCCGAGTTCACCAGCCGCACCTGCTCGACGGGATCGACGCGGGCGATCAGTTCCTCGGCCAGCTCCACCTCGGCCTCGGTGGGAGCGCCGAACGACAGTCCGATGCTCGCCGCCCGCTGCACCGCCTCGACGACCGCCGGGTGCGCGTGCCCCAGGATCATCGGCCCCCACGACGCCACCAGGTCGACGTAGCTGTTGCCGTCCGCGTCGTTGAGGGTGCAGCCCGAGGCGCTGGTGATGAAGCGCGGGGTGCCGCCGACCGCGGAGAACGCCCGCACCGGCGAGTTCACGCCGCCGGGGATCGCGTGAGCCGCACGTTCGAAAAGCGCTGCGGAGTGGGTGGCAGTAGAGGCTACGGGGCGGGTCACGATGACCAGTGTTCCAAACCAAACACCTCACGTGCCAATCCTGATGGTGCCAAGGGTGCCGGCGGTGCGGAATGCGCTTCTAATTCCCGGCGGTGATCTTGTTTTCCTGTTCGGGGCAGTAGACGGCAATTCCGGCGCCGACGATGGTGCCCTTCTGGGTCGGGTCGTTGCCCATGCTGAGGTTGAGCGCGACGTCGAGGAAGGTCTTGCCGCCCCGGATGTCGGTGCAGGCCTGCTTGGCGGTGGAGATGTACTTGGCGTCGTTGCCGTTGACGGCGATGCCCGAGGATTCGAGCGTCTTGATGAAGATGCTGTCCTTCTGCTGGTCGGACAGGCCCAGTCCGGTCGACGTCGTCGGCGTCGTGGTGGTTGTGGTGGTCTCGGTCGTGCTCGTCGTGGTGTCGGACGTCGTGGTATCCGACGTCGTGGTGCTGGAGGTGGTGGTGTTTCCCGCGGTGGTGGTGTCGCCGTCGTCGCTGCCGGACTTCTTGGCGACGATGACGACGAGCGCGACGATGATCACCAGGACCGCCGCGACGGCGATGCCGGCCAGGATCTTGGTCTGCTTGGCGGAGTCGCCCTTGGGTCCGGCGGGACCGCCCTGCGGTGTCGACCCATGCGGCCCCGACGGCGTGCCGTAGGCGCCGTACGGGCTCTGCTGGGGACCACTAGGCTGGCCGGGCCCGAACGCGCCGAGCGGCACCGGACCCGACGGGACCGGATTGTTGGGAGCGGACGTGGGATGGCCGGGTTGCCCCTGGCTATGCGGGCCAGAGTTCTGCAATCCCGGGTTCTGCAATCCCGGGTTCTGGGGCCCCGAGTGCGGGGGCACCGGGTTGGCCGGGCCGGACGGCCAGGAACCGGGCCGGGCGGTCGGCCCGGGTGTCGGAAACGGGGCCGGGGCGGCGTATCCGGGCCGCTGACCACCCTGGGCGCTGCTCTGGGCCACCTGCAGCGCACGGGTCAGCGCGGCCGCGAACGAGCGGCAGTCGGCGAAGCGGCGCGCCGGATCCTTGGCCAGCGCCGTGTCGAACACCGAGTCGAGGGCGGCGAGGTCGGGCCGCACCGAGCTGACGCGGGGCACTGGCTGGGTGGCGTGCGCCATCATCATCGCCGGCGCGGTGTCACCGGAGAACGGGGTGGTGCCGGTGATCAGCTGGTAGGTGGTGCAGGCCAGCGCGTACTGGTCCGACCGCGGACCCGCGGGCTTGCCGGAGACCACCTCGGGGGCCAGGTAGGCCATTGTGCCGACCACCATGTTGGCGGCGGTCATCGAGGTGGCGTCGGTGACCAGCTTGGCGATACCGAAGTCGAGGACCACCACCTCGTCGATCTGTTTGGTGTCCGGGTCCCGGGTGACGACGATGTTGGCAGGCTTGATGTCGCGGTGGATGACGTTCTTGCGGTGCGCGTAGTCGAGGGCGTCGGCAACCTTGGTGGCGACGGTCCCGATCTCGGGCAGGGTCAGCCGTTCGGTGGCCAGGTCGCGGCCGTCGATGTAGGACATCGTGAACCACGGCGAACCGTCGACGACGCCGTAGCCGTGGACGGTGATGATGTTGGGGTGGTTGAGGGCGGCGGCGGTCTTGGCCTCCGCGGTGAAGCGTCGCTCGAATTCGGGGTCCCCGCTGACGGAGATGACCTTCATCGCCTCGCGGCGGCCCAGGTGCGGGTGTTCGACCACGTACACCTGTCCCATTCCGCCCTGACCGAGCTTGGACAGCACGGTGTATCCGGCGAACTCTGAACCCGGTTGCAACGCCATCGATCTCCCCTGATTTACTCCGTCCGGCACATCCGCGCCGGATTACCCACTTGCAATGAAAGTTCTTCTCGCCGAACAGTTCTCAACTGATCAGAGGAGCACGGCCCTCAACCGCCCGCGGAGATCTTTGACTGCTGATCGGGACAGAACACGCCGATCGCGGCCCCGATGAGCGACCCCGCGGACACCGGGCCCAGGCCCAGCGAATTGTTGAGTGCGACGTCGATGAAGGATTTCCCGCCACGGATGTCGGTGCAGGCCTGCCTGCCCACCGCGATGTACCGGGCTTCGTCCGGCACGGCCACGTTGAGCTGTTTGAGCGTCCGCAGGAAGACCTCGTTCTCCTTCTCCACCGACAGCCCACGGCCGCTGCTGCCCGGCGAGTCGCCGCCCGACGTATCGGGGCTTGACGTCTGCGGAGCCGACGTCTCTGTGGTCGTCGTGTCCGGGGTGCTCGAGTCCGGGGTTGCCGTGTCGGTGGTCGAGGTCGTCGCCCGGGTGTCGTCACCGGCGACGGGCGTGCCATCGGTGGTACAGCCCCCGAACACCAGCACGGCACCGAAAACGGTCGGCAGCAGACTCCAGCGGATGCTTCGTCGGGTCATGAGATGCGTCTTCCTTTGATATGGAGTTGCCGTGCTGCCAATGGGTAGTAGCTGACGATACCCGTCTTACCGGGGGCGTCGGCTAGTCGACCGACAGCTCGGCGCACCGGAAACCGGTGTCAGCCGGTCGCCATCTTGACCTGCTGATCGGGACAGTAGGCGGCGATGCCCGCACTGGCAACCTTGGCATTGCCGTCCTCGTCGAGTCCGACGTCCAGGGCAGATCGGGCATCGGTGAAGGAGGTGCCCGCCACCATCGCCTCGCACAGTTTCACCGCCGCCGTCACGAATCGGGGCTTGTCGGTCACCTTCACTCCCGCGATATCGAGCATCGAGAAGAAAGTGGAGTCCTTGACCTGGTTGCCTGCCGACGACTCGCTCGCCGAGGCCACGGACGACGCCGAGGCCGCCGCGTCCTCGGCGGTATCACCGTCGCACGCGCTCACCACGAACAACGTCGCCGCCGCCAGCGGCAGGACGGCCGCCCTGACCGCCTTCCGCGTCAGATGGGTACGCATCAGGTGTGCTCCTTCGCCGCATCGCTTCCCCCGGGACCACCCCGCGAAAACGGGGCGCCTGTCACGGCCACACACCTTAGCCCGCGACACTCCGGGCGCCACAACGGCGTTTCACTTCTACACGGTACTAAAACCGCACGTTGCCGACGCGGATCAGCCGCCGGATCGGCGATTCAGGGCGGCCAGGACCTGCTCGGCGATGGCCCGCTGCCCGGCCGCGTTGGGGTGCAGACCACCGAACAGGTTCGCCGACGCCGACCGGTTGCTCTGCGGCTCGACCCACCGCACCCCCTCGGGCGCGCAGGCGTCGTGGCCGTCGGAGACCTTCGACATGTCGACGTAGGTCACGCCGGCCTTCGCTGCGGCCCGGGACACCGCGGAGTTGAGCCGCGTCTGGAGTTCCCGCATGAACGGCACGTCACCCTCGGCGATCGGCATGTCCGGGTAGCAGCCGCCCGTGGCGGGCATGATCCACGGGTAGCCGATGATGAGGATGTCGGCGTTCGGGGCGCGCTCGCGGATCTCCCGCAGGCCGCCGACAAGCGCCGGATAGGTCTCGGCGTCGATGGGCCCGAGCAACCCGGCACCGGCCCCGTCCGTGCACGGCGACCCCGAGGGGTCGGTCTTCGCGGCCTTTCCGCACACGCTGACCGACGTCCCGAAGGTGCCGTTGTCGTTACCGCCGAGCATCAGGGTCACCAGGCCCGTCTCGTCCGACAGCGCGTCGAGTTGTGGTGGCACGCCGTCGTATTGGGCGGTGTCCAGGTGCTTCGTGGTGGCCCGGGCGCAACTGACGTCGGTCAGCACCCGCCCGGTCCGGGCCGCCACAATCCGCGCGTAATCACCCGCCGACCGTTGACAGAAGAACGGCGAATCCTGTTGCAGCGGATCAACTCCCGTCCCCGACGCATAACTGTCGCCGAGGTTCACATACTCCTGCCCGGCCGCCTGCGCCGGCGGCCGGGGCGGTTCGGGATCACTTCCGCAGGCAGCGACGACAAGCAACACACCGAGGAGAGCGACGACCAGCCGCCCGGAAACCTCACGATTCAGGCCCATGCCAAAGCAACCCCGAATCTTGGTCGCGCTGTGAGATGGGAATGAGCCGCCCGCGTCTGGACGACCGAGTGAGCGGGGAGCCTGCGACCCCGAACGAGGGAGGAAGACGCGGGCTTTGGGCTCATTCCCATCTCACAGCTCAATTCAACAGCTCACTTGAGCAGAGCACGGCTCATGACGACTCGCTGAATCTGGTTGGTGCCCTCGTAGATCTGGGTGATCTTGGCGTCGCGCATCATCCGCTCGACCGGGAAGTCGCGGGTGTAGCCGGCACCGCCGAAGAGCTGCACGGCGTCGGTGGTGACCTCCATCGCGACGTCGGAGGCGAAGCACTTGGATGCCGAGGAGATGAATCCGAGGTTTTTCTCACCCTTTTCGGCGCGGGCTGCCGATGAGTACACCATGAGGCGGGCGGCTTCGACCTTCATCGCCATGTCGGCGATCATGAATTCGACGCCCTGGAAGCTGCTGATGGTCTTGCCGAACTGCTTGCGCTCCTTGACGTAGGCGATGGCCTTGTCGAGGGCACCCTGGGCGATGCCGACGGCCTGGGCGCCGATGGTGGGGCGAGTGTGGTCGAGGGTCTGCAGCGCGGTCTTGAAGCCGGTGCCCTCGTCGCCGATGATGCGGTCGGCGGGGATGGTGCAGTCCTCGAAGTAGAGTTCGGCGGTCGGCGAGCCCTTGATGCCGAGCTTCTTCTCCAGCGGGCCGACGGTGAAGCCGGGGTCGTCCTTGTGGACCATGAACGCGGAGATGCCGTTGGCGCGCTTCTCGGGGTCGGTGACGGCCATGACGGTGTACCAGGTGGATTCGCCGCCGTTGGTGATCCAGCACTTGCTGCCGTTGATGACCCAGTTGTTGCCGTCGAGGCGGGCACGGGTCTTCATCGACGCGGCGTCGGAGCCGGCCTCGCGCTCGGACAGCGCGTAGGAGGCCATGGCCTCACCGGCGGCAAGGCCGGGCAGGACCTGCTTCTTGAGGTCGTCGGAGCCGTTGAGGATCAGGCCCATGGTGCCGAGCTTGTTGACCGCCGGGATCAGCGACGACGACGCGCACACGCGGGCCACTTCTTCGATGACGATGCAGGCGGCCACGGAGTCGGCGCCCTGGCCGTCGTATTCCTCGGGGACGTGGACGGCGTTGAAGCCGTTGGCGACCAGCGAGGTGAGGGCTTCCTTGGGGAAACGGGCCTTCTCGTCGACGTCGGCGGCGTAGGGCTCGATGTCCTTCTCGGCGAGGGCGCGGATGGCCTCGCGGAGGGCCACGTGCTCTTCGGGCAGCTGGAACAGGTCAAAGTCGGGGTTGCCGAAACCCATGGTCACTCCTTGTGGGGTTATGCAATGACACCGCGTGCCATCAAATCAACTTTTCCAGTTGAACACGGCACCGAGTGCCATGTCAACGGATACTGGCCTGCTCACATTGTGCGCGCCGAGCCGCTCCCGGGTGGCGCAATCGCACCTCAGGCTTCCCGCAGTTGCCGCGCGACCTGCCGCGCGACGTCCTCGGGCGAGGTTCCCGCCGGGTAGGTCACGACGGTGACTCGCCGATCGGCCGGCGGTTCGTCCGCTCCGCCGGGATCGGCACTCGGTGCCAGCGACCGCCGGACCAGCGCCAGCTCGGCGTGCAGCCGAGCGGTCGTCGCCGACTCGTCGCCGCGCAACATCGTGCGGAGCAGATAGTTGTGCACACCGGTCACCGCCGCCGCGAACGCGACGAGCCGCTCGGGCGTCACCCCGGGCAGCCGCGCCCGCAGGTGGTCCTCGAATTCGCGCTGGTAGCGGTAGGTGGTGATCAGCTCACGCTCACGCAGTGCGGGCACCTCGGCCACCACCCGGTACCGCCGCACCGCGAGGTCGAGGGCGGACCGGAAATGCTCGAACACCGACGCGGCAGCGGCGCACACCGCTTCGTACGGATCGCCGTCACTGTCGGCGAGCCGCTGCGCGACCCCGGCCAGCAGCGCCTCGTGGTCGGCGAAGATCACATCCTCCTTCGACCGGAACTGCCGGAACAGCGTCCGCCGCGACACCCCCGCGGCCTCCGCGATCTGATCGACGGTCGTCGACTCGTACCCCCGTTCGGCGAACAACCGGATCGACTCGGCCACCACATGCATCCGGAAATCCGCGGGTTCAGGCGTCGACATGCGTTCCACAATAGGTCCGGGCCCGGCCCGGACGGCCCGCGCTGCGCCACGGGTCAGAGCATGTGCGCTTTCCGGTAGATGCGGGCGGCCGCCGGGGTGAGCAGGCCGACCTCGTCGAGAAACTCCATCAGGTGTACGCAACTGCTGCGGATCATCGCGTGAAAGTGCTTGTTTGCCTTCATCTCCCCCATCGCCCGGTAGGAATCGAGGCCGGCGTCGGCAAAGGCCTTGCGCTGCACCAGACTCACCACGACCATCGACGCACCGAGCGCGGTGACATAGGCGCTGAACCGCCGGCGCAGCGGCCCCGCGTTCTTCATCGATTCACGCACCTGTTCGCGCGCGAACCTCATGTGCCGCGATTCCTCGAGGACGTGGATCTCGTTGACTGTGCGCACGAGCGGCAGCACCCGCTCGTCGCGCATGCAGCCACGCTGAAAAAAGACGTCCAGGATCTCCTCGGCCACAAGGATTCCCGCGTAGGCGACCTCGTTCTTCGCGGTCCCCATGAAGATCCGCCCCATCCGGGCGATGCGTGCCTTGGGTTTATAGGAGGTCCCGGCCAGTACCGCCGACGCCTTGGCGAACATGATCGAATGCCGGCACTCGTCGGCGATCTCGGTGAGCGCGAACTGGAACTCCGGGGTGTGGTAGTCGCCGAGGTACTGATCCCGGATCACCATCTCCTGCAGCATCATCTCGAACCAGATCCCGATGTTCATGATCGACGAGAACTCGTGGCGCGTGACCTTGACGCGCTGCGCCTCGGTCAGTTCGTCCCAGTACGCGGTCCCGTACAGCGACGACCATTCCGGACTGCAGCCGTACTTGCCCGGATCCAGCGGTGCCGACCAGTCGATCTCGGTCATCGCGTTGCGGGACAGGCGGGCCGACGAGACCAGCAGCCGGGTGGACACCTCGTCGGGACCGGCGTCGACGGTGCTGACGGTCTCGGACTGAGCCGGAGCGGTCGCGACACCTGAGGTGCGGTGCAGGGCTGTGGACATGGGCACGTCCCTTCTGTGCGGATGCGCTTGCGGTGCGGAACGCCTTGCGTAAATGTATTGGACACAGTGTTACGGCAACAGTATCTGTGACACCATGTCCGGTCAAGATCGGGAGGAGCCGGTCAGGCAACCGGCTAGGATATGACGAATGTCCGGGAACGAGGTTCATGCCGAGCCGGCGCCCGACGGACGCGCCACCCGCTGGGACGATCACAAGACGCAGCGTCGCGAGGCGATTCTGAACGCGGCGATGCTCGTCGTCGCCGAGGACGGGGCCGACGCGAGCGTCCGGGACATCGCCCAGCGCGCGGGGGTGCCCCGGTCGGTCGTCTACCGGGTGTTCACCGATCGCGCCGACCTCGACGAACAGCTCCGCGTCCGGATCCTGCGCGATCTGTCCGAACGTCTCGACCCGGCACTGGACCCGCACGGAACGATCACCGAGGCCATCGCGTTCGCCGTCGACAGCTACATCCGCTGGATCGTCGACTATCCGCGGCTGCACCGGTTCCTGTCGATCGGCTCCCGCGCCCGCCGCGAGGTCGGGGCACGCACGGTCACCGAGGCGAAGGCCGACATCGCGACCCGGGTGACGGGCCTGGCCGGCGCGGTGCTCGCCGCGAACGGCGTCGACACCGGCCTCGCCGAATCCCTGGCCTACGGCGTCGTCGGACTCGTCGACGCCACGGTCAACCGCTGGCTCGCCAACCCCGACCACGCGATCGACGCCGACACCCTCCGCGGTTTCCTGCAGTCGGCCATCTGGAATCTGATCCGCGGCACGTTCTCCGACGCCGGCATCGATCTGCAACCCACCACCTCGATCGCGGCGGTCATCGCGGGCTGACCAGGCCGGCCGGCCCCGCAGTGCGTCAAATCACACCTTCACGACAGCACGGTCCCCTACGGTGGAGGCCATGTCCGCACCGGTAACACCCGAAAAGACCGATTCCGACAACTCCGCCGACGGCGACGCCGCCCTGGCCACGGTTCTGCGGGCGGCGCTCGACGGCCCGTGGCACCAGACCCGGGAGGAGGTCCGGGCCAACATCGACCGCGCCGAGCTGCTGCCCGATCCGTCCCGCACCCTCGACCAGGCCCGTGCCGACATCCTCGACACCATGCGCACTCTGGCCGAGAAGGGTTTCGCCGCGCCCGGTTTCGCGGCCGATCACGGCGGCACCGGTGATGTGGGCGCGGCGGTCACCGGCATCGAGACCCTCGGTTACGCCGACCTGTCGCTGATGGTGAAGTCCGGTGTGCAGTGGGGACTGTTCGGCGGCGCCGTCGAAAACCTGGGCACCGCAAGACATCACGAGAAGTACGTGCCCGGCATCATCAACCTCGACGTGCTCGGCTGCTTCGCGATGACCGAGACCGGGCACGGCTCCAACGTCGCCTCGGTGGAGACCACCGCCACCTACGACCCCGCGACGCAGGAATTCGTGATCCACTCCCCTACCGCGTCGGCACGCAAGGACTACATCGGCGGTGCCGGCCAACATGCCAGGGTCGCAGCAGTTTTCGCCCAGCTCATCACCGGCGGTCCAGGGGAGGAACCCGAGGGCCGGGGCGTGCACTGCTTCGTCGTGCCTATCCGCGACGACGACGGCACCGACCTGCCGGGCGTCGCCACCTCCGATTGCGGCTACAAGGGCGGCCTCGCCGGCGTCGACAACGGCCGCATCCTGTTCGACAACGTGCGCATCCCGGCGGAGAACCTGCTCAACAAGTACGGCGATGTCGCCGCCGACGGCACCTACTCCTCGCCCATCGAATCGACCAACAAACGCTTCTTCACGATGCTCGGCACCCTGATCCGGGGCCGGGTGTGCGTGGCCGCCACCGCGGGTGCCGCCGGCCGCAAGGCGCTGACCCTGGCCACCCGGTACGGCCTGCTGCGCAAGCAGTTCGAGGCACCCGACGAGCAGGGCGAGGTGACGATCCTCGACTACCTCGGCCACCAGCGCAAACTGCTGCCGCTGATCGCCAAGTCATACGCGATCGCGTTCGCGCAGAACGACATCACCGCCCGCCTCGCCGAGGGTGACCCGGAGGCCGCGCGCACACTCGAGGCCGATGTCGCCGGCTTCAAGGCGTATTCGACCTGGCACGGGTCCACCGCGGTGAACATCGCCCGCGAGGCGTGCGGCGGCGCCGGCTATCTCTCGGAGAACCAGCTGCCGATCATTCGCGGCGACATCGACGTGTTCACCACCTTCGAGGGCGACAACACCGTCCTGACCCAGCTCATCGGCAAAGAACTGCTCGGTGCGTACGCCGAGGACATGCGGGGCCTGTCGGCACGCGGCTGGGTGCGGTTCATCGCGACGATGGCTCGCGACGTGGTCGCCGAGAAGACCGCGGTGCGGCAGGTGATCCAGACCATCCTCGACGACTCCGACGAGAACACCGACGACTCGCCGCTCACCAACCGGGGCACCCAGATCCGCCTGTTCCGCAACCGCGAGGACCACCTGCTGCGCACGTGCGCGCAGCGGCTACGCAAGTCCACGTCCGACGACGACGCGTTCGAGGTGTTCAACAGCGCCCAGGATCACCTGCTCAAAGTCGGCCACGCGCACACCGAAAGGCTCGTGCTGGAGTCGATGATCGCCGCGATCGTCGAGGTCGAGGACGAGGCCGCACGCGAGCTGCTGTGGAAGGTGTGCGATCTGTTCGTCTACTCGGCTCTCGAAGCCGACCTCGGCTGGTTCCTGATGCACCGCCACGTCTCGGTCGAACGCGCCAAGGCCATCCGCCGTGGCGTCAACGACCTGTGCGCCGACCTGCGCCCGCACGCCCGCACCCTCATCGACGCCTTCGGCGTCCCCGAAAACCTCCTCCACACCCCCATGCTCGACCACGGCTGATCCCCGCCCTCCGCCGGCTTCGCCCCCTCTGCCGGTTGAGACGCAACGCCCACCCCGGCTTCGACCCTCTGCCGGTTGAGACGCAACGCCCACCCCGGCTTCGCCTCTCTGCCGGTTGAGGTGCGACGAGCCGCCAGGCGAGGAGCCTCGAAACCCCGCGAGCCGACAATGTCCCCTCACCGTGTTTCGAGGCTCGGTCGCAGGGCGACCTCGCACCTCAACCGGCACAGGAGAGGCGAGTGTCAGTCCTTCTTGCCGCGGGGCGGGAGGCCGAGCCGGACGGCCTGGACGGCTTCGGTCAGTTCGCGGCGCAGGGTCTCGACGTCTCTCGCCCAGGCCTGGGCGAGGGTGCCGTCGGCGAGTGTGAGGCCGATGCCCTTGCGGCGGCGCGGCACCCCGTGCAGCTCACCGAGTGCCCGGGCGCTCTCCCACTTCTGTGCCTCGACGCCCTCGTTGGGCGGGAAGATCTTCTTGATCTCGGTCAACGGCAGTGTCCGGGTGCCCTGCCGGAGGGTGGTCTCGGTCAGGCACACGCTCACGTGCCGGCGCGCCGCGTGCACCTGCACCAGCGAGAACGAGACCAGGATCACCGCGAAGATCGACAGCACCGGCCAGTGCACCTGCCCGGGTCCGCTGATCTCCATCGCCAGCACGGCACCGACCATGACCGGGCCGATCGCCACGATCCACCAGCTGCCGCCCTGTTCGGCGAACAGCACCTCGCCCTCGTCGACGGGTTCGGCGGCCACTTCCTCGGCCTGTGACGCTTCGTCTTGAGGTTCCTCGTCTTGGGGTTCGTCGTCTTGGGGCTCCCGGGCCTTCGGGTCTGCGCTCACTTCTTGCGGCCCTTGGCCGGGCGCTGCTTGTCCTGCGGCTCGCCGGTGTACCACTGCTCGGATTCCGGACGGTAGGCCAGCAACGACCCGAACAGGCCCGCGATGGCCACGACCAGCGGGAACGCGAACGTCACCCCGACACCGATGCTGAAGAACATCAGCATCACCACCACGACCAGCGTGAGCGCCGCCAGCGATGACCGCCACCGGGCATCCCCGACGAACGCCCGGCTACCCATCAGCACGTAGGCCACGCCGACGGCGATCAGCAGCACCCCGACGCCGACGGGCGCGAGCGTCGAACCGTCGACGAGGAACCCGGCGATCGCGCCGAGGACACCGAAGGCGATCAGGCCGATCCCCGATCCGAGCCAACAACGATATGCCCAGGTCACGTACTTCGGGCGGGCGGCTGGGTCAGGCTTGATCACCGGTGTTGCGTCCTTCGGTCTGTTCGGGCTGTTGTTCACCATACGACGAACCGGACGCCGGTGTGGGCGGGTAGCCCGGCGGCTGGTACCCGGCCGGCGGGTAGAGCGGATATCCGCCTCCCGGGGCGGGCGGCCGGGGCGGGTGGCGCCTGTCCTTGCGGTAGCGGGCCATCTCCCGGCAGTAGGTGTACGAGTCACCGCGCATCATCATCACGGCGGCACCCAGCCCGGCGACACCGCTGATCACGATCGGGATCATCACCCAGCCGGGACTGATGTCGGCGAAGAAAGCCATCACCATGTTCACCGTGACGTAGACGCTCATGCCGCCGAGCGCGACGCGGGCGACGTTGTAGCCGGCGCGGGTCAGGAGCACCGCACCGACGGAGATCGCGGTCAGCCCCACCCCGACCACCGCCATCAGGCCGACGGTGGTCGACGGCTCCGACAGCAGGTCGATCTGGTCCTGCGGGGTGCTTTTCGGCAGGTCGGCGACGTAGTCGTCAACGTAGTCACGCATCATCTGGTACTGGCCGACGAAGGCGATGATCTGCCCGACGATGACGACGACCCACAGCTCGACGGCGATCGACACCGACTCGGCGAGCTTGGGACGTCCCGTCGGCAGATCACCGGCGCGCTCGGGCTGCTGCGCCGAAGGGAACGGAACGGACATACCAAGAAGCCTAGGCCACCCGACTTAACGCAGACTTATGCCGCGACCGGCCTGAGTCATGCGAGCACGCGGCTATCCGAGCCAGGCCGCCACCTCTTGCGCCCAATACGTGAGGATGATCGACGCACCGGCCCGGCGGATCGAGGTGAGCGACTCCAGGATCGCCGCGTCGCGGTCGATCCAGCCGCGCTCGGCGGCGGCGCTGATCATCGAGTACTCGCCGCTGATCTGGTAGGCCGCCACAGGCACGTCGGAGATCTCGGCGACATCGCGGACGAGGTCGAGATAGCTCATCGCCGGTTTCACCATGACGATGTCGGCACCCTCATCGAGGTCCAGGCGCACCTCGCGCAGGGCTTCAAGCCGGTTGGCCGGGTCCTGCTGGTAGGTGCGGCGGTCACCCTGCAACGACGATCCGACGGCCTCCCGGAACGGCCCGTAGAACGCGGAGGCGTACTTGGCGGCGTAGGCGAGGATGCCGGTGTCGGTGAAGCCCTCGGCGTCAAGGGCTGCGCGGATGGCGGCCACCTGGCCGTCCATCATGCCGCTGGGGCCGAGCAGGTGCGCCCCGGCGCGGGCCTGTGCCAGCGACATCGCCACATAGCGATCCAGGGTGGCGTCGTTGTCGACGCGACCGGCGTCATCGAGGACACCGCAGTGGCCGTGGTCGGTGAACTCGTCGAGGCAGGTGTCGGCCATCAGCACGGTGCCGTCGCCGAGGTCGGCGGCGAGCTGCCGCAGCGCCCGGTTGAGCACCCCGTCCGGGTCGTCAGCACCGGACCCGGCGGCGTCCTTCGACGCCGCGTCGGGCACCCCGAACAGCATGAGCCCGCCGACACCCGCCGCCACCGCCTCCTCGGCCGCCTTACGCAGCGAGTCGGTCGTGTGCTGCACGACTCCCGGCATCGACGAGATCGGCCGCGGCTCGTCGATCCCGTCGGCGACGAACATCGGCAGCACCAGCTGCCGCGGCGCGAGCGTGGTCTCGGCGACCAGCCGGCGCATCGCCGGAGTGGTACGCAGCCGACGCGGACGAATCACAGGTGACACGGACATCCCTTCTCCGAAGCGAGCACCATCTTGATCCCTGAGGCCGAAGCGACGAAGGACCGGGAACCCCTCTTGATCCCTGAGGCCGAAGCGAGGAACGAGCGAGGGTCACGAAGGGTCCGGTGACCTTTCGACACCTCACCGGACCACCCCCGGGACCGAGAAACTCAGCTCCGCGACCGACGGGACTTCTTGCGCGGCGGGGGCAGCGCCCCCTCGGCCCGCAGCCGGGCGGCGTGCTCGGCGAGCGCGTCCACCAGGTCCGGGATCGACGCCGTCTCCGGCTGCACGTCGACGCGCAGACCGAACTCGGTGGCCGTCTCGGCGGTCTTGGGCCCGATGCACGCGACGATCGTCCGCGCGTGCGGCTTGCCGGCGATGCCGACGAGGTTGCGGACCGTCGACGACGAGGTGAAGCACACCGCGTCGAAACCGCCGGTCTTGATCATCTCGCGGGTCTCCGCCGGCGGCGGCGCGGCACGCACGGTGCGGTAGGCGGTGACGTCGTCGATCTCCCAGCCGCGATCCCGCAGGCCCTCGGACAGGGTTTCGGTGGCGATGTCGGCGCGCGGCAGCAGCACCCGGTTGACCGGGTCGAACACGTCGTCGTAGGGCGGGAACACCTCGAGCAGGCCGAGCGAGCTCTGCTCGCCGGACGGCAGCAGTTCGGGGTTGATCCCGAAAGCGCGCACCTTCTCGGCGGTGGCCTCGCCGACGCAGGCGATCTTCACGCCGGAGAAGGCGCGGGCGTCGAGACCGAACTCGGCGAACTTCTCCCACACGGCACGCACCGCGTTGGTGGAGGTGAACACCACCCACTGGTAGCGGCCGTCGACGAGTCCCTTGACGGCGCGTTCCATCTGGGCGGGGCTGCGCGGCGGTTCGACGGCGATCGTCGGCACCTCCTTGGGCACCGCGCCGTGCGAGACGAGACGGTCGCTCATGTCGGCGGCCTGGTCCTTGGTACGCGGCACCAGCACGGTCCAGCCGTACAGCGAGCGCGACTCCCACCACGACAGCTTGGAACGCTGGCTGACGGCCTTGCCGACGGTCAGCACCAGCGGGCCGGCCAGGGCGTTGCCCAGCTCGTTGATGGTGGCCAGGGTGCCCTCGATGGTGCGCTGGGCGCAGGTGGTGCCGTTGATGGTGATGGCGACCGGGGTCTGGGCGGCCATGCCGTGTTCGGTGAGGGCGCTGGCGGCCTCGGCGAGGTGTCCCGACGTGGCGTGCAGCACCAGCGGTCCGGGGGCGGCGGCCAGGGCGGCCCAGTCGACCTCGCCGCGGACGTCGGCGGCGGTGTGGGTGGAGCCGAGCGGCATGCCGGCGTAGCTGGGCACGACGGAGGCGGCGGGCAGCCCGGGCAGCACCTCGAACTGGATCGACGTGCGGGCCACCGCGTTGACCTCGGCGAGCACCGAATCGGTGGTCAGCGGATCACCGGCGACCACGCGGACCACGTCGTCTCCGGCCTTGGCGGCGGCGACGAGGGTGCGGGCGACCTCGGTCGGATCGCCGAGCGCCGGATGCACCACCGACTCTTCCTCGACGGTCTCGGCCGGAGTCTCCTCGGCGGGGGTTTCCGCGGCCGGGGTCGGGGTGGCGGGGCTGCCTTCGGCGGCCTTCGCGGCTTCCTCCGCGGCCTTGGTGGCGGCCGACTTGCGGCCGGCGCGGCTGCGGGTCTGCTGCGGCTCGTCCTCGCGGTAGGCGGATCCGATCAGCTCCACGACGGCAGCCGGTACGTCAGGGTCGATGTAGGCGGTCGTCGCGTGAACGATGACGTTGCGCGCCCGCACTGTCAGCAGGTCGGGGTCGCCTGGACCCGAACCCACGAAAAGTATCCGGCCCGGTCGCCCCTGGCCTGCCCTGTTCCCCGGTGTGACGTTGTTCGCTGTACGGCTCATGCGTTCGCACTCTCCTGCCCTGTCCGTTCAGGGCTGCGGTAACTTGCGCTGTCACCAGCGTGAGAGTCGACAGGTCTCGTCGGCGGCGGCACGTCCGGCCTGCCCGCCGCGCGTCACGACACGGGTCAGTCCGACGAACCGGTACCGATGAGCTCCGCGGCTCCCAGCTCCAACAGTTCGGCGGCGAGATCCTTACCCAGCTGGACGGCCTGATCGACCGGGCCCACCACCGAAGCGCGGATCACATCGGATCCGTCCTCGGCCGCCACCCCCGCACGGAGCGAGAGCTCGTTGAAGATGTGCCCGTCGTCGTCGATCGACTCCACCACTTCGGCGATGGCTCCGACCGGTGCGGTGCATCCGGCCTCCAGGGCCGCGAGCAACGCCCGCTCGGCCTCCACGGCCGACCTTGTGGACGGGTCGTCCAACTCGGCGAGTATTCTCACCAGTTCGGCATCGTCACCGCGACATTCGACGGCCAGCGCCCCCTGTGCGGGGGCGGGAAGCATGACCACCGGATCGAACGCCTCGGACACCACTTCGGTGCGTCCGATGCGAGCGAGTCCGGCCCTGGCGACCACGACTGCGTCGAGTTCACCGCCGGCGACTTTGCCCAACCGAGAATCTAGGTTGCCTCGTAGGGGGCGAATTTCCAAACCGAGACCCAATGCTCTAAGCTGTGCCGCCCTCCGGGGCGACGAGGTCCCGATCACCGATCCGGCGGGCAGCTCACCGAGGACCAGATTGTCCCGGCTGACCAGCGCGTCCCGGGGATCTTCGCGGGGCGGGATCGCGGCGATGTTCAGGTCCGGTTCGGGTGCGGTCGGCAGGTCCTTGTAGGAATGCACAGCCACGTCGACCTCGCGGTTGCGCAGCGCCACCCGGATCGCGGTGGTGAACACCCCGACCCCGATCTCGGCGACCGGTGCCGCCGACGCGTCGCCGTCGGTCTTGATGATCACCAGTTCCGCCGGATGCCCGGCGGCGGTGAGTGCGTCGGCGATCGTCTGCGCCTGGGTGGTGGCCAGCTGAGAGCCACGTGTGCCGATCCGAATCACTGCATCGCCCCTGATCAGTGTGGGTATTGGTAGGTGGTTGGTGCCGGCGGCGCTCAGCGCTGCGTGCGGCTGGGGTCGTCGAGTCCGGTTTCCGGCGCCGACACCGGCCCGGTGGCGCCGGGCTTGAGTTCGAACAGTTCCCGCAGGGCCTCGGCGTAGTGGTCCCCGTTGGGGGTGGCGGCGAGTTGCTTGACCCGCACGGTCGGTGCGTGCAGCAACTTGTCGACGACGCGCCGCACGGTCTTGGCGACCTCGTCGCGCTGCGGGTCGTCAAGTCCGGGCAGCCGGGTTTCCAGGCGCAGGATCTCGGACTCGACGACCTCGGCCGCGCGCTGGCGCAGGGCGGCGACGGTCGGGGTGACCTCGGCCTGCCGCTGCGCGGTGAGGTAGTCGGCGAGTTCGGCGGCCACGATCGACCGGGCGGCGAGCGCGTCGTTCTCGGCGGCGCGGGTCGCCTCGTCGTCGCGCAGGCCGGCGATGTCGACGATGTGCACGCCGGGCAGGCGGGCGGCGGCCGGGTCGACGTTGCGGGGAAGTCCCAGGTCACAGATGACGAGCGGCTGCGTCGAGGTGCGAGCGGCCAGCGCTTTGTGCACCTCGCCCACACCGACGACGGCCCCGACGCTGCCGGTGGCGACGACGACGATGTCGGTGTCGGCCATCACCGACGCCAGGTCGTCCAGGCCCGCCCCGCGCACCGAGATGCCGTGGTTGGCGGCGACATTGCCGGCGAGATGTTCGGCGTTGGCGAGGGTCCGGTTGACCACCACCAGGTGCCCGACACCCTCCCGCGCCAGGTGCGCGGTGGCCAGGCCACCCATCGCGCCCGCGCCGATCACCACGGCCGACCGAAGCCGGGCGGCATCCGGGTCGCCGGCGGTGATGAGCGTCTTGGCGCGGTGCAGCGCCACCGACACCACCGAGGCACCGGCCCGGTCGATGCCGGTTTCGGTGTGCACCCGCTTGCCGACGCGCAGCGCCTGCTGGGCCAGCTCGTGCAGGGTGCGCCCGGCCGCCTTGTCGGCGTCGGCGCTCAGGTAGGCGTTACGGATCTGTCCGAGGATCTGCTGTTCGCCGACGACCATCGAGTCGAGTCCGGCGGCGACGGTGAACAGGTGCTCGACGGCGGCCTCGGAGTAACGCACGTAGGCGTGTTTGGTGAGGTCGTTGATGCTCATGCCGGAGTGTTCGCCCAGCACCTCGCCCACGGCCTCCAGGGCCGGGTGGAAGGCGTCGACGACGGCGTAGATCTCGATGCGGTTGCAGGTGGAGACGAGCATCGCCTCAGAGATGGAGCGGTGGTTCAGCAGCTTGCCGACGAGTTTGGGGCGGTCGAACTCGGACACGGAGATGCGTTCGAGCACCTCGACCGGAGCACTTCGGTGCGATACTCCGAACAACAGAACACTCACGCGGTCACCGCTTCTTCGCCCATAGCCTGATTACTCTCTGTAGTAGGCACAATACGGTTCCGTGCGGCGGAGCTGTGCACCGCATAGGCCTGAAAGCCGAGCACCTGCAGTTCCAAGGCTAGATCAACCTGCCGGACCACGACGTCGGACTCGACGGACAGGTGCACCGGGGTGACGTTCAGCAACTGCCGGATACCGCTGGCGGTGAACGCGTCGCAGGCCGCCTGGGCGTCGTCGTCTCCGGTGGCGATCACCCCGAAATCGATACCCTCCGCCAGGCCCGCGCAGGTAGCCCCGACCTCGCTGAGCGGGACCACCACCAGATCGTCGGTGAATCGGGTCCCGATGACGGCCGGGTCGGTGTCGAACAGCGCGGCCACCTTGAATCCCCTGCCGAAACCGGCGTGCGAGATGAGCGCGTGCCCGAGCCTGCCCGCCCCGGCGAGCGCGACCATGTTGGTGTGGTCGGTGTGCAGGGCCAGCTTGATGCGGGCGGTCAGCCGGGACACGTCGTAACCCACACCCCGCACCCCGGAGGCGCCGACATAGGACAGGTCCTTGCGCAGGATCGACGGGTTCACCCCGGCCGCGGTCGCCAGCTCGACGCTGGAGGCCACGACGGTGCCGCGGGCACTGAACGAGCGCAGCACGTACAGGTAGGTTGCGAGGCGGGTCACGGCCGGACGCGGAATCGTCGGCGGCTGCCCCATCACTCGCCACATCCTCTCGATCCGGTCCCGGTCAGTGCTCGTCTCAGCCTAGTGCCGACGTGTTTTGCCTCACTGCCCGGGATGGGCTTTCGGTGCCCGCTCGCAAGCTCGCGGATCAGGCCTTGGCGCGTGACCTCAGGTCGGCGAGTAGGCGGGGTGCGTCCACCTCCCAGTAGCTGTGTTCCTCGCCGTCGAGCAGGACGACGGGCAGACGGTCCCCGTACTCCGCGCGCGGCTCACCGTCGCCGGCCGCCGCGGCCTCGTCGACGTCGACCTCGGTGACCGGTACGTCGAGGGGGCCGCAGATCCGGGCCAGGTCCTCGCGTGCCCGTCCACAGGCCGCACAGCCGGCCCGGACGAGCAATTCGATTCGCGGTGCTGTGAGACCCATCTCGTTACCTCCGTGGTCGATCCGGTTCCGCGCCACACTCACCCCAGGTGAACGGCGCGCGGCGTGCGGTTGTTCCAGTTTCCCGCCCCACCGCGGGGCCGGTGCGCGGGCCCCCGCCAAGTAGGGTGGATCCGAACACTCAAGTTGCGCGGGAGGTGCTCCGGTGGGCGACACACAGGACGCGGATCAGACGGGTTCCGGCACGGGGACCGACGGTGTCGATTCCCGCGCAGAGCAGGTCGACACCCCGGCGCAGGAGCCGACGACTCCGCTACCCGACGACTGGGAGGCCCAGGCCGAGATCGTGGACCCCGACGGGGCCGCGGACGACCCGAACGACGGCGACACCCCCGAGGGGGACGCCGAGATCGACGAGGCGAGCCGGGTCACCACCTGGATCTCCGAACGTGCCAGCGCGGCGTCGGGCCGCTTCCGGCAGACTGCCGCCGAACTGCGTCAGCGCCTGGCCGGTGAGGCCAGCGCCGAGGCTGCTGTCGACTCCCTGCGCGCCCGCGAGGGCGAACGCGACGACGCCGACACCCCGAAAGCACCGCCGGTGCCCCGCGATCTCACGGCGGCCGCGTTCTTCGACGTCGACAACACGCTGGTGCACGGCGCGTCCATCGTGCACTTCACCCGGGGGCTGGCCGCGCACAATTACTTCCGCTACAGCGACATCCTCGATGTGGTGTGGGCGCAGGTGAAGTTCCAGGTCACCGGCAAGGAGAACGCCGACGACGTCGCCGAGGGCCGGGAGAAGGCGCTGTCGTTCATCGCCGGCCGCCCCACCTCCGAGTTGATCGACCTCGGCGAGGAGATCTACGACGAGTACATCGCCGACAAGATCTGGCCCGGCACACAGGCTTTGGCGCAACGCCACCTCGACGCCGGTCAGCAGGTGTGGCTGGTCACCGCCACCCCGCTGGAACTGGCCCAGGTGATCGCGGGCAGGCTCGGACTCACCGGAGCCCTCGGCACGGTCGCCGAAAGCGTCGACGGCGTGTTCACCGGCCGCCTCGTCGGCGATATCCTGCACGGTCCCGGAAAGGCACATGCGGTGCGCTCCTTGGCCATTCGCGAGGGCCTGGACCTGAAACGGTGCACCGCCTACTCCGACTCCCACAACGACGTCCCGATGCTCTCGCTCGTCGGCAAGGCCGTCGCCATCAACCCCGACTCCGACCTGCGCGACGTCGCCAAGGTACGCGGCTGGGAGATGTACGACTTCCGCACCGCCCGCAAGGCCGCGAAGTACGGCGCCACAACCGCTTTGGCCGTCGGCGCCGCCGGTGGCGGAGCGGCCGTCGCCGCCCGCATCCTCCGCCACCGCTGACCCGGTTCCCGCTCACCGCTTTCGCTCCCGCTCACCGAATAACGTGAGCGTTTCCCAGCTAAGTGAGCGGGAATCACTTCACGCGGCTAACAAGAATTGGGTTCGTCGGTTTTCACGACGGACAGAACCGCGTCACCTTCCGAGATCGGGGTTCCCGGATCCGGAGTCTGTGCCACGACGATCCAATTCCTGTCCATGATCTGCAGACGCCCCTGGCCGCTGGCATCCTCGCTGCGCGAGAAGAACACACCGGCTTCCTGGATTTTGTCCTGTGCCGCTTGTAAATTCATGCAGACGACGTTCGGCATCCTGGCCGCCGAACCACTGTCGTCCGTGGCGGCGGACCTCTTCTCGGTCTTTGTGACCGGCACCTGTTCGGTCGACGGTTCCGGCGTTTGGGTCGCGGTCACCGTTTCGGTTTCCGTCACCCGGGTCACCTTTTCGGTGGCGGTGACCGTCGTGGGCGTGGCCGCATCGTCCCCGGAAGAACATGCGCGCTCACTACGATTTCACCGAGTCAGGTGAGTACGGCGGATTCGTGGCGGTCAGCGTCGTCGACGAGAACGGCGGCCCGGTGTCCTGCAAAGTCTATGTCAACGGCCAGGTCGTGTCCAAGTCCAACGACAACAGCGATTATTACAGCTTCGCGTCCTGCTACTGACCGGTCACAGCATCGCGTTGCTGGTGGGGTCGATGAGGATCTTGGCGTGCTGTTCGGCGGTGCCGAGAGCCTCGAAAGCATCTCCCACGGCGTCGAATCCGATGGTGGCGGTGATGAACGGGGAGACGTCGAGGCGGCCGTCGGCGATCATCTGCAGCGCGGTGGTGAATTCGGCCGGGTCGTAGTAAAACGTGAAGCGCAGTTCGAGCTCTTTGTTGACGGCCATCACCGGCCGGAAGGTATCGGGTTCCATGCAGACACCGACGACGACGATCCGGGAGCGGAACGGGGCGCCGGAGACGATGTTCTCGATCATCCCCGGGGCACCGACGCATTCGAAGACGACCGGGCCGGAGGGTACGGCGCCGAGACGTTCGGCGGCGTGGAACACCGGCTTCCACGGCAGCACCGGGAGGCGGCGCAGGCGGCGCATGGCGTCGAAGGCGAGGCCGAGCATGTCGGGCGCCTTGGTGACGTAGCTGCGGCGTTCGGTGGCCTTGTCGTAGGGCGACTCGATCCGCGGGTCGACCACGACGTCAGCCCCGACCCGCTTGGCGAGATTGCGACGGGCCTCCGAAAGATCGCTGGCTACAACATGTTTGACACCAGTGGCCTTGAGCACCGCGATCACCGCGAGGCCGATGGGGCCGCAGCCGATCACCACGGCCACGTCGCGTTTACCGACCTCGCCGCGGCGCACGGCGTGATAGGCCACCGCCATCGGCTCGGTGAGCGCGGCCTGCTCGGGTGTAACACCCTCGGGCACTTCGAAAGTCAGGTCCTCATTGGCCACGACGAAATCGGCGTACGCGCCGGGCGCCGACTCGGTGAACCCCGTCAGGTGGCTCTGCCCGTCGTGCGACACGATCGGCAACGCGACGACGGGGGTGCCCGGCACCCAGCGTTTCTGGCACTGCGGCCCGTACGAGATCACCTCGCCGGTGAACTCGTGCCCGAACACCACCGAATCACCCTTGCGCATGAAGCCGTTGTAGCCCACCTCGGCCGACATGTCGGCGGTGGCATCGCAGTGCACGCGGGCGTGCAGATCGGAACCGCAGATGCCGGCCCGGGTGACCCGCAACAGCACCTCGCCGGGGCCGGGTACCGGCGTCGGCAGATCCTGCACCGTCAGTTCACCCTCATGACAGACCACTGCGCGCACGTTCAGCTCCCTCGTTCAAGGCCACCAGTTCTGGCCCTCACCCTAGTCCCCGGGGCCACGTGAACCGACACCCTGCTGCGAACTACTTCGAGCCGAGTTCACGCACCCAGGCGAGGAAGTCGTCGGCATCGTCGTTGGCACCGTGCCCCTGATCCCAGTACATGAGGTGGTCGACCTTGTCACCGAGCATCACCAGGCTCGCGGTGAGGTTGGTGGAGATCGTGAGCGAGGTATCGGAATCCTTGGTACCCAATCGGATCCACCACTGCTTGGACCGGCCCGGATTCTTCGCCGCGATGTGATACATCGGGTTCATCTGGTTGGTGCGTTTCGCGGTGTCATCGGGCAACGCCTTGCCCTTGAGGCCGGTGGTGTCCCGTTTCTGGCTGTATTCGGTGATGTGCCGCGCCTTCTCGGTTCCGTGCCCGAACAGATTGTTGATGTCCAGGGACAGATCGAAGGCGTCGAATGCGGGGGCGGGCTTCTTCCGGGTGCCCACATGGTCGGTGAATCCGTCCCACGTGAACGATGCCTTTCCACTCGAATAGGTGATGAACGAGTTCTCTTTGAGGTAGGTCTGCCGATCAGCCGTGCTGAGCCCGGACAGGTAGGTGGTGGCCGACGGGATCAGGTACTCACGCAGCAGGTAATCGTGATAGTTGCCTGCGTTCAGTGCACCGAAACCGTTGCGACCCTCCAGCTTCAGCTTGTCCTGATACTCGGCGAACTGAGCAGCGAGTTCCTTGGTCACGGTCGTGTCGATGCTCGACGTGTACGGGTTGGCACCCCAGCAGAATTCGTAGGCGGCATCGGCGTGTTCGAGATCGGTGATGGGGCACCATGATCCGGTCGCGTACACCGCATCCGAGGCGTCGGCGGCGCCGATCTCGGCAAGTTCGGAGCTGTACAGGTCACTGTCGCCGGACGCCCCGAGCAGTGCCGACACCGCCCCGCCGGCGCTGGTACCGGTGGAGACGATGCGATCAGTGCGGCCGGGGATGCGGCCTTCGTTGAAGCGCACGTAACGGACCGCGGCCTTGAGGTCGACGATGACCGCCGGGGCAGTGCCGTAGTAGTCGCCGGAGTCGCTGACCAGGGTGCGCCCGCGAGCGCCCGGCTCGACCACGACGAAACCTTCGGCGAGGGCGATCTCGGGAATGGACACCATCTTGCCCATGCTGTTGAGCATCGCATTGCCGCCGGACTCAACCTCGGTACCCGACGCGGACGTGGACGACTGTGCTGCCGAAGAACTGGGGGCCGCAAACGAACTGGCGGCCGCCGACGAACTGGAGGCAGCCGACGAAGTCGGGGCACTCGACCCGGACGCGGACGAAGACGAGGACGAACCCTGTGTGCCCATTCCCACCATCTGCCCGCCGCCCACCGCGGTGGCCTCGGCCACCGACGACGGCATGTAACCGCCGACGGAGTTGGCGAACACGATCGGCGCCGTCGATGCGTCGACCTTCTTGCCGTCGATTTCCGTCGGAACACTGACGGTCAGGCACTGATAGGTCTCATCGACCGGCTTGGTGACGTAGGTGATCGGACCATAGAAGCGGTAGGTGACCTTCTTCGACGATCCGTCGGCGGCCGAGATCGTGGCGGTCTTCTCGGTGAAGGAGGCCGGGTCGAACACCAGATCACCTGTTGCCGTTCCTGTTCCGGAAGATTTCGGCGACGCGGAGGACGATCCGCTCCCGGAGTCGCTGTCGTCGTCGGAACAGGCCGCAACCGCGGCCAGTACCAGCGCCCCGAATCCGGCCAGGGCCGCGCGGCGGGTGATCTCTGACGGCATGAATGCCACCTCCGGTGGTATCTCGCTAGGGTTACGTATCGCACGCTTGCGGGCTGGCCCGCACCGGTCACATTCGCCAGTCAACCACGCGATACCCCTCGATATTCTGCGAAAGCACCCACAAGTTCCTGTGCTTGCGCTGTCTTCCGGGCCGTTGCCAACAGTCGCCTGTGAGGTCGCTGGAAATGTTTCCGAGAACCGGGAGTTCCCCCGCGCCGCGCGATTACGATCGGTCGAGAAGGTCAGCGAACGAACACCATGACAGTGCGCCTTAGGCGGCCTTAGTCGGGGTCAGCCGAAGTAGACGCTGCCGCGGCGGCTCAGCATGCGGAACAGGGTCTGCTGGATCTCCTCGCGCACGTGGTCGGTGAGGTCGAAGACCACCATCGGATCGTCGGCGGCGGACTCGTCGTAGCCGCTGGTGTCGATGGGCCGGCCGAAGTGGATATGCCACTTGGACGGCAGCGGCACCGCACCGAGCGGGCCGAGCAGCGGGAACAGCGGGGTGATCGGGAAGTACGGCAGCCCGAGCATCCGCGCAACCGGCTTGAGGTCGGCGATCATCGGGTAGATCTCCTCCGAGCCGACGATCGACATCGGGATGATGGGTGCCGAGTTCTTGAGCGCGGTGGTGACAAAACCGCCGCGGCCGAACCGCTGCAACCGGTAGCGGTCCTTGTAGGGCTTGCCGATGCCCTTGAAACCCTCCGGCCACACGGCGGTCAGCTCACCGGCGCGCAGCAGCCTGTCGGCGTCGTTGGTGCAGGCCATGGTGGCGCCGATCCGGCGTGCCATCTCGCTGATCGCCGGCATCTCGAACACCAGGTCGGCGGCCAGCGCCCGCAGGTAGCGGCCGGTGGGGTGGTTGTCACGGACCGCGATCGAGCACATCAGCGCGTCGATCGGGATGACGCCGGCGTGGTTGGCGACCAGCAGTGCGGCACCCTCGGCGGGCAGGTTCTCGATGCCGGTGACCTCGACGCGGAACCACTTCTCGTACACCTGGCGGATCGCCGGGAAGAACACGGTCTCGGTGAAGTGCGGGTCGAAACCGAACTCGTCGACGTCGTAGTCGCCGGTCATCCGTTCGCGGATGAAGCCCGCCGTGGAGGTGAGGGTGTCGGCGATGGCGCCACGGATACCGCCGAGGCTGAACAGCGGGCTCGAACGGACGTCGTTGCCGGTTTCGGCACCGAGGCCGTCGGCCAGCGTGATCTCGTCGGTGATGGGCGTGACACTCGCCGGTGGCATGCCGAATCCATCGGTGTTGGGATGGCCCGTCAGCTGGCTGGGATGCCTGCGTTCGGACAGGTCCCTGCCCATGGCCGCACCGTCGACTCCGTTGGGAGTCGCGTACAGCTGAATGACCTTCGCGGTACGTGCGTCGGTTGCTCCAGTCGGCACGGTGCCCACCATCCTCGCGTGGTTGCTTCAATCCGGTCCCGAGCGGGGAACGCAATGTGATGCGCCGCTGCCGTCCCCCTGGGCTGTCCTGAATTGAATTGTAAACGTTGCAATTGCGTTGCGCATACTACACAGTGGGGTCTTTAGTCCTACATCACACCTCGACCAATCGATGCGCCGCCGACACCACCCGATGTTCGAGACCGCGCCAGGTGTCGGCCCCGATGACCGGGCTGGACGAGCCCCGGCGGATGAAGTCCTCCAACGTCTGATCCGTCGTGTAGCGCGGCACGAAACCGAACTCCGTCCGCATCCTGGTGGTGTCCAGGACCCGGCCGTAGGTCAGGAAGTCGGTCTGGCTCGACCGCAGCTTGGCCGAGCGCAGATCCTGGAAGACGCCGGTGATCGGCGCCAGCAGCCCCTTGGGCACCGGCATCTGGATGTGCCCGAGCCGCCGGATGGCCTGCGTGAGGGTCACCACGCCGTCGCCGGACACGTTGTAAGTGCCGGGCCGGTTGGCCAGCACCGCGTGTTCCATCGCCGCGAGCGCGTCCTCCTCGTGCAGGAACTGCAGGCGCGGTTCCATTCCGATCACGGTGGGCACAATCGGCAACGACAGATACGACCCCATCCGGGTGTTGATCCGCGGGCCGAGGATGGCCTGCGGGCGCACGATGGTGATGTCGATGTCCTGTCGCCTGCGCGCCAGGCCGCGGACGTAGCCCTCGACGTCGAGCAGGTCGCGGCCATAGCCGACCTTGGGTTCGCGCCGGGCCGCGGTGCCCTCGGCGAAATGCGACGGATCCTTGGAGCTGGCCCCGTAGACCATCGCCGTGGACCGCAGCACCACCCGCTTGACCGAGGGACTGCGCTGGCAGGCGGCGCACACCTGCATCGACCCGATCAGGTTGAACTCCTTGATCGCCGCCGAATGCGGCGCCGCCTCCATGATGGAGGTGGCCGCGTGCACCACGGTGTCGACGTTGTAGGAGGCGATCGCCTTGGCGATCGACGGCCGGCGGATGTCCAGGCGCAGGAACTCCGCCCGCCCCATCCGGCGCAGCAGGTCCTTGCGCGGCACCCGCGAGTCGACGGCGAGCACCGTCTCGATCTCGGGGTTGGCGGCGAGCCGGGCCACGAGATAGCCGCCGAGAAAGGTCGACGCCCCGGTGACCAGCACCGACCGCGGTGCCTCCGGCGACGGCATGTGTGTCTCCCCTGTCATGGCTAGAGAGTAGGCCATGCCGGCGGGCACGGCACACAAGCGAGGGACCCGCACAGCCTGTGCGGGTCCCTCGCCGTGAAGTCGAGCTTATTTACCGAGTTTGCGACGCTGAACGCGGGTACGGCGCAGCAGCTTGCGGTGCTTCTTCTTCGACATGCGCTTGCGGCGCTTCTTGATCACTGAACCCATTGGGGTGCTTCCTCACGCTCGACGCTTAACCTTCTGTGCTTTCGGCGCATTCGGGGTCCGACCTACCGGCCGTTACTCGCCAGAACCGAAGCCCCGCAAACGCCGTCGCCGGTCAGGTCGACCGAGAGCCGTCGGGGATCGCAGCACGCGATCCCCTAGCCTACCGGCCGGTGACCTCCAGACGAAATCGAGGTGCCGACCCGGGTACGGCGATCGACGCTGTGCCTAGCCGGCGTCGAAGTAGGAGGTCTCCAGATAGTCATGAACCGCCTTGGCGTGCACACGGAACGAACGGCCGACGCGAACCGCGGGCAGCTCACCGCTGTGGACGAGGCGATAGACGGTCATCTTCGAGACCCGCATCAGGGATGCGACTTCTGCGACGGTGAGGAACTGCGACCCCGAGGTCGTGCTGCTCACTGTTCCGGTCTTCTCTACAGGTGCCATGACTTGCTCATTCCTCCGGTGCACGAATCGCGGCCGCCGGCTTCCCCTCCGGCGAACTATCAGTCACGTACGTGCTTTGAGCAGCTTAACGGGGCAGATGTGAAAAAAGCGACGCAAGTGGCCTGGCGAAACGTCTATTTCACCCCTGGGACCACAAGATGTAGTGGTTCTTGCTTGTTCTAACCACTAAACACGGGGTGCGGCAGATTCACCTGGACCGGCCAATCCGCCACCTAAACCCTCAACGTCGACTCGACGGCCAGCGTTTGCGCTGTGGGCGGCGCAGGCACGCATCGCCTGGTAGACGCCGTGCCGGAACCCGGCCGCCTCAAACTCGCGGATCGCCTCGGCGGTGGTTCCGCCCGGTGAGGTGACCGCGGCCCGCAGATCCACCGGGGAGAGCCCCGACTCACTGAGCAGGATGCCCGCACCACGAATGGTCTGCACCGCCAGCTCACTGGCCTGAGCGCGGGTCAGTCCCAGCCCCACACCGGCATCGATCATGGCCTCCACCAGCAGGAACGCGTATGCGGGACCCGATCCCGACACGGCGGTGACCGCGTCCATCAGCTTCTCGGGGACCACCATCACCTTGCCGACCGCGCGCAGCAGGTCCAGCACCGCCTCGAGCTGATCGTCGCTCACGTAGCGGCCCGGCGAGACCGCCGACATCGCCTCGTTGACCAGCATCGGGGTGTTGGGCATGACCCGGATGATCGATGACCCCGCCTGCAGTGCCGTCTCGTACCGCGACAGCGGCAGACCCGCGACCAGCGTGACCACCACGCGTTCGGTGTCCCCGTTGTCGTCGACGGAGGCGATGTCGCGCAGCACCTCGGTCACGCCGTCCGGCTTCACCGCGATGAACACGAACTGCGCCCCCTCGACGGCGTTGACCACGTCGGTCACCAGCACGCCGTACTCGTCGGCGACCTCGGCGGACCTGACCTCGGACTTCTCGGCGACGACGAGATCCTTGGTCTGCTTGCCCGACTGGATCAGCCCGGCGAGCAGCGCCTCACCGATCTTTCCGCCACCGATGATCGCGATACGTTGGGACACTTGCCTTCTGCCTTTCGTCTGGGTTGCGGCTACTTCGGGAGCAGCGCGAGCTGACGCGACTGCGTGACAACCGCACCCGTCGAGTCCACCACGAGGTGGTCCGCCTCGAACATCCCGGGGCCCACCTGCACACTGGAGTTCTCGAACCGCAGCCAGCCCGGCGCCGGATCACGGCGCAGGTAGGTGGTCAGCTGCACTGTCGGTGCCCAGCCGAACATCCCGAGATTCATCACCACCGGCGGCGAGGCGTCGGCCACCAGCACCGCGAAGTCGAGGTCGGGTTCGGAGCCCTTCGGCCGCGCCCAGCCGACGATCCGCGACGGCCCGGTCTCCCCGCGCATCACGTGAAAGGTCTTCGGGTCCAGCATCATGTCGAGGGCGGGACCGAAGTGCACGATGTCGCACATCGGGGAATCGTCGACCGACACGCCATCGGCGGGCGGCGCCACCGGAACCGTGTCGAGTCCATGCGGCGCCCGATGGACCGGCTCGCCCTCACCGCCGTACGCCAGGGTCACCGTCGAGGCGACCATCGTCCGCCCGCCCTGCGCGATGTCGACGGTCAGCACCGCGACGGTCCGGCCGTGTTTACGCACCGACACCTCGACGTCGACGACACCCGGGTTGGGTGCCGACAGGTAATCACTGGCGATGGCGACCGGCCCCAGCCCACCGGCCATCGGCGCGAGCTCGGCGAACGCCTGCCGCGCCGCCGCGACCGCGACCATCTGCAGGGTTCCGCCGTGTACCTTGGGTCCGATCGTGAAGGCCGGGTCGACGGTCGCGGTGTAAGACAACACGCCCTCGGCGCCCGCGCCCGGTGCGGGGCTCAGGGTACGGACCGCGGCCAGAAGTTCACTCATCACTGTTCTCCATGTCGTGCCAGGTGGGTGCGGGCGAAGTCGAGCGCCCGGGCCAGCATCGCCGCCCGCTCCGGTTTGGTGCGTGCTGAGCTCGTCGTGATCTCCAGCACTACCGCGCCGTCAAAATCGCTCGCGGCCAGTTGGCGACAGATCGTCGCACACGGCTGGGTGCCGTCGCCGGGCAGCAGATGCTCGTCGTGGGCGGCGCCGCTGCCGTCGGCCAGGTGCAGGTGGGTGAGCTCGGCGCCCATCCGGGTGAACATCGCCTGGGCGTCGGCGCCGGCCATCGCCGTGTGCGACAGATCGAGGGTGTAGTTGCGGTACCCGTCGTCGGTGGGGTCGATGGACTTGCCGAACGCCGACGCCGCCGCGCCCGGACCGCCGCCGCGCCGCGACAGCCGCCGCGCCGACCGCTCCCCCGCACCGAACAACCGGTCGGCGCGCATCGGGAACATGTTCTCCACCGCGACTGCCACGCCGCTGTCGTCCTCGAGCTCGCCGACGATGTCGTCGAAGGCGTCGACGTAGTAGCGCTGCCAGCGGAACGGCGGATGCACGACGACGGTGGGCGCGCCGAGGTCCTCCGCGGCGTGCACCGCGCGCGCCAGCTTGGGCACCGGATCCTTGCCCCACACCCGCTGCGAGATGATCAGGCACGGCGCGTGGATCGACAGGATCGGCACCTGATAGCGCGACGAAAGATACTCGACGTGCGCGACGTCCTGGCTGATCGGGTCACCCCACACCATCAGTTCGATGCCGTCGAAGCCCAGTTCGGCCGCGTACTGGAACGCTGCCTCCGTGTTCTGCGGGTACACCGACGCGGTGGACAATCCCACCGGGATCTCCGGCCGCACGACAGGACGGCCCCCTGTTCGCCGGAGTGCGAGCGGCTCGGACGTCACGTCGCGAGCAACACCAGCGGGCCGATGGTCACCAGCAGCCCGACACCCACCGCCAGCAAGGTGGTGGCCAGGTCGCGCGACCGCCGCACGACGTGGGTGAGGGTGACGATGCTGAAGATCACCACCACCGACAGCACCAGCGCGAACGGAACGTTCCACTCCCAGAGGCGCTTGAATCCCCAGAACAGGCCGATACCGACGGCGATACCGAGGATGGACTCACCGATCACGAGCGCCCACGCCACCGCCGGCGACCGCTCGTGGCCGGCGTCGGCCCCCTTCGGGTCCTGCATCTTCTGCTGGGCGGCCTTCTTCGCGGCGGAGGTCTTCTCCGCGAGTGTCTTGGCCGCGGACCCGGCGGGCTCACCGGCGTCGTCCGCCGCGAGATCGTGCTCCTGCTCGGCGACGGACTCATCGTCTGAGCCGAACCTGTCTGTCCCGTAGGCATCCGTCCAGGTGTCATCGTCGGCAGCGGTGCCGTCCGCCGCGGCGGACTTCCGGCCGAAGAGCTTCTTCTTCCCGCCTGCGGTCTTGGCGGCGCCGGCCCGCGCCGCACGTGCCTGCGCGGCCCGGGTCGCGGGGTCGATCTCGGGTTCG